>Ga0111538_10001878_pt1 | contig 29461 bp, 27 predicted proteins | sample SoiMethybrSBSTD1_FD_79669 | JGI IMG/M metagenome (GOLD analysis project Ga0111538, IMG submission 79669) | Bulk soil microbial communities from a Populus tree surrounding site in Tennessee, USA - Soil MetaG P. TD hybrid SBSTD1 (version 2)... | ecosystem: Environmental > Terrestrial > Soil >... | reverse complement strand
CAGGTCGAGCTGCACATGATGGCCGGCACCGTCGAACCGCTCGGCGCATCCGGCGAAACAGGGTCCGGCATCATCCCGCGCACGCCTGAAATCATGGGGCGCGTCGTCGCGGGGCTGAACGGCGGATTTCAGGCGCAGCACGGCGAATTCGGCATGATGGGGGACGGCGTCGTGTATCTGCCGCCCAAGCCTTACGCCGCGACGGTGGCCGCGCTGCGTGACGGTTCGACGGGATTCGGCGCCTGGCCCGCGGACGACAACGTCCCCGACTTCATCTTGTCGTATCGACAGAACCTCACCGTCCTCGTCAAGGACGAGAAACACAATCCCTACCGGCGCACGTGGTGGGGGGGCACGCCGCCCGGTCAAGCCGACAAGGTGCACACCACACGCAGCGGCATCTGCCTCACGCGCGAAGACTTCGTGGCCTACTTCTACGGCGCCGAGCTTTCCGCCGAGGCCCTCGCGCAAGGGATGATTCAAGCGCGCTGCAAGTTCGGCATTCACCTCGACATGAACGTGGGGCACACCGGTCTCGAGTTTTATCGCGCGGCGCCGGCCGCCGCGCTGGCGCCGCTCGGGCGCAGCGTGCAAGCCGATTGGGAAGCAGAAGGCGCTGTGACCGGCCTCGCCGGATGGAACTTCCGCGGGCGCCGCATGATTCGCTACATGCCGCTCATGAACTTCCCGCGCTTCATCCACCGCGAACAGCGCGACTTCTTCTACCTGACGCTCCGTCACGTGCTGCCGGGCAACGACCCGCCCGGCGGCGGCGAAGACGGGCACTGGCGCACGCGCGGATTGCCACAGCACGGCTTTCCTTTCGCGCTCGCAACGGCGAAGGTCCCGCTCGATCCCGCGCACCCTGAGCTCACCGCGAGGCTGCTCAAGATCGACCCGCGCGTCGTCGCCGTGCAGGGCGCAGCCGGGGTCGACGACGGCGCACCGGCCATCGCGGTCTTCAACGGTATCGCGCGCGCGAAGAACGATCGCCCGACGCTCTGGCTTTCGCGCGGCGCATTTTCCATCGCGCAAGATGCGCCCGATGGAGGTGCAGGTCTCTTCTCGGGGCTCTCACCCTCGGAAGGCGCGACGGGCGCCGCAGCGGCGGTCGGGATTACCGACGACGACGGTATGCTCCTCTATGCCGAGACCGATGCGCCCGACTCGGCGCCTGCGCTCGAGCGACTCCTCGGCGCCCTCGGGTGCTCGAGCAAAATGCTCCTCGCGCACTCGCTCGCCCCCGCGCTCGGCGGTACGACGAACCTCGACGGAGCGCCGGCCGTTCCAGGAGACACCGCCTCGGTGCGCCTCGTGCGCCGGTCGGGGCCGGGGGCCAGGTCCATCTTCGAGGACACCCCCGTCGTGCCCCCCGAAGTATGGCAACCACTTCAAATGCGTAGGATTCGCTACCTCAAGAAACCAACGCCCACACCGGCACCTGGTACCAGTGGCGCCCCTGCAACCCCCTCGCCGTCGAGCGTACCGACGGCATCTTCCGCCGGGCGTTAAACGCAAAAAGGGGTGTGCGAACCCACCATTATACCAGTCTTCGCGCGACCTTAGTTGACGTTCTCTCCCTTGCCGCGCTAAAGCTTACCCATGTTTGACACGGTCAAACACGGGCCGGCTCGTCCGCCCGCGTCGAGAGCGACCGCACCACGCGCTGTTGGAGCATCCTTGAATAGTCCCCAAACCTTTGGCCCTTACGAGCTGACCGAGCGAATCAACGTCGGCGGAATGGCCGAAGTCTTCCGTGCTCGCGACCCCGCGCACGAAAGGCTCGTAGCGATCAAACGCATCCTTCCTTCCGTGGCCGAAGACGAAGAATTCATCCAGATGTTCCGGGACGAGGCGGCGATCGCGAGTCAGCTCGACCACCCGAACATCGCGCGCATCTACGATGTAGGTCGCGTCGATCTCAGCTACTACCTCGCGCTCGAGTTCGTCCGAGGCAAGGACCTTCGGATCATCTTTGACCGCGCGGCGAAGAACAAAGAGCCGATCCCGCTCGATTTCGTTCTTTACGCGATCTCGCAGACCTGCCGCGGGCTCGATTACGCGCATCACCGCACCGACGCGCGGGGCAAGGCGCTCGGCGTCGTTCACCGCGACGTGTCGCCGCAAAACGTGCTCGTTTCATTCGATGGCGACGTCAAGATCATCGACTTTGGAATCGCCAAAGCATCGGGCAAAGTGGCGCGCACGCAGGTCGGCACGATCAAGGGCAAGTTCGGCTACATGTCGCCCGAGCAGGTCCGCGGCCTGCCGATCGACCAGCGTTCCGACGTCTTCTCCCTTGGCATCTGCCTATGGGAGCTCTTGACGCTCCAACGTCTTTTCGTAGGCGACAACGAGGTCGCCATCATGGAAAAGATCCGACGCGGCGAGATCCCGACGCTCGCCGGCATCGCTCCAGAGACGCCTCCGGAGCTCGAGCGGATTGTCGCTAAGGCGCTCGCCAATGATGTGGACGAGCGCTACCCTACAGCGACTGAGCTCGATTCGGATATCACTGCTTTCGCACGTGCGAACGGGCTCGTGCTCGAGGCGGCGCGAGCCGCAGACTACATGAGACGCGTCTTTGCCGGCGATCCGGCCATCGACGGGTCGCTCGAGGAAGGTGCATCAATGGCGGACCAGAAGACCGGTTCAGACCTCGACGTTTTCGACGGGTTGCTCAAGAAGAATCCCCCTCCGGCCGATGATGAAGCGCCGACCCCCTTCGCGCCTAGCGTAGCGAGCAACGTCAAAACGGTTCCCCCCCCTCCTGCCCGGCGCGCGACGCTGGTGGGAATGCCCAATCCGATGATGGGTGGCGCTCCCGGGGGAAACAACACCATGCTCGGAATGGGAGGAACCCCGAGCGCTCCCCCTGCCCCGTCGGTGCCCCCCCCTGCGGGCGCCTGGGGGCCGGGCCCCAGCATGCCTGGGCCTAGCTACGCCGCGCCGGCGCCTGTCGCCGCGCTCCCGACCAGCCCGATGATGTCGACCCCGATGGGGGGCGACGGTGACATGGACTGGGAGGAAGACGAGAAGACGACCATCTTCGAAAAGAACGAGACGACCACGGTGTTCGAAGGGGCCCGCGACGGCAATTCCGCTCGCTCGTTCCCGGCGCCGTCTCCGGTCGGCGTTCCGCCGCCCCAGCGGCGCTCGGGCGGTATGGGCACCATGCCCCCTCCGCCCCCCGGGCCGCCCCCCACGGGGCGGTTCTCCAGCACCCCCCCTCCGTTGTCGAAGTTGCCGAACGCAGCGCGCACGGCGCCGATGGGGGTCCCTGCTGCACGGCCGCTCTCCGCGACCCGCGTCATGCCGCCGGATTTCTCCCGCTCCGGCGTGACGAGCGTCGTCAACGCCGTGTCCGGTCCGCAGCGTGGTCGCTACCTTGCGCTCGGCGCGGGTGCCTTGCTCGTCGCCGGCATTGCGTTCGCCGCTTGGCCCCGCGGCGGCAAAATCGCCGTGTTCGTTTCGGGGGCCAGCGGCAAGCCGCTCAACTCCGTGAATATCACCGTCGATGGTGTGCAGAAGTGCACCGCCTCGCCCTGCAACTTGGAGCTCGACAAGGGCATCCACGCCATCAAAGCATCCGCCGATGGCTATGCACCGCAGGAGCAAGGCGCCACCTTGCACTCGGGCGACGAGATCGCGTTGAACTTCAAGCTCAACAAGGCGTCCGAAGGGACGGGCTTCAAGGTGAGCGGCAAACAGGACGGCGTGGAGCTCTTCATCGACGGCAAGGAAATCGGACCGCTGCCGCAAGAGCTCAAAGACCTCGAGCCGGGTTTGCACAAGCTCCTGCTCAAGGGCAGCGATCGCTACGCAGCCGAAGAACGATCGATCATGGTCGAGACCGACGAAGTGAAGGACCTCGGCGTCGTCGCGCTGAAGGTGCTGCGCGGCCTTGCGACGTTCGATGTGCGGACGCCTGGGGTCAAGGTGACGCTCGTGTCCGGACGCGATCGGCGCCAGCTCACCGACTTCTCGCAGCCGGTCGAGATCGAAACGTCGAAGAACTGGACCATCGAAGCCACCAAACCGGGCTACGAGGATCTGCGCCAGCCCATCACGTTCGAGGATCGGGCGGAAAAGGTGTTCGTCATCGCGCTGCCCGAGCGCTCGGGTCCCGTGGCGGCCGAAAAGCCGGAGCGCGCCGAGCGCGCGGCCGTCGCAGTGGCCCCTGCAGCGCCGCGACCTCGCCCCCCTGCCGAGCCGCGTGAGCCGCGTGAACCGCGCCCTGCGCCTGCACCGGCGGGCGACGAGGACACGGGTGGCGGCGGAGGCGGGGGAAATTGCACCCTCAACTTCAACTCGATCCCGGTCTCCAACGTGCTCTTCGACGGCCGTCCGCTGGGCGGCACGCCGCGCCTCGGTGTCTCGGCATCGCCGGGCACGCACACGGTCATCTTCGTCTCCCCCGAAGAGGGAAAGAAGTCGATGACGGTGTCGTGTCGATCGGGCGAAACGAAGACGGTTGCAGCGCGTCTGAGCCAGCAATGAGCCAACGCGCAGCGGCGGACGCTCCAGAATGAGAGCGGCGGGGGGCTGACCGCTGGCGCGTTCGCTCCCCGAACCTTGGATTCGCCGTCTCGCGGTGGCCGCGCTGGCCCCGCTTCCCTTCGCCGAATCGCTGGCGGGTAGGTTCGTCTACGACGACCATCTGCTCATCGAGCAACCGGAGAGCGTTCACTCGCTCGGTCGCATCGGCGAGCTCTGGCAAAGCGAGTTCTGGCACGGTCTAGGCGCGATTCACTTTCGCTACGTTCGGCCGCTCGTATCGACGTCGTACGCGCTCGATTGGACCATCTGGCAGGGGCACCCTCTCGGATTCCATCTGACCAACTTGTGCGTGCATGCGCTGGTGTCGCTCCTGCTCTACGACACCTTGTGCCGCTGGTCCGGCGCGCCGCTCGGGGCCTTGCTCGCGACGCTCGCTTGGGCCTGGCACCCGAGCAAGGTGGAAGCGGTTGCGTGGATCGCGGGGCGGACCGACCTTCTCTGCGCGCTTGGCGTGCTCGTCGCGTGCGTCGGTGTCCACCGACGCTTGCAAGGGACGCGCGTGCAGGGTCTGGCCCTCGAGGCGACGGGGCTTTTCGTCGCGCTCGCCTCGAAGGAACATGGTGTCGTCGCTCCGGCGTTCGTCGCGGTGGAAGCTTGGGCGCAAGGGGGGCGCCGCCCCGCGGACCGCGCGGAGCTCCGCCGCTTGGCGAAAGTCGCGGCGCCCCACGCGGCCGTCGTCGCAGGTTATCTCGGCCTGCGCTTCGCGTTCTTCCCCATCGTGCCGGAACGCACGGCGAGCCTCTCGTTCTTCGACGCTCGGCTCTACACACTGGAGACGCTGGGCGAGTTTGCGCGCATCGTCTTTTTCCCCGTCCATCTCTCGATTCAGCGGGCCCCGATTCACGTCGACGACACCTACCGCGCGCTGCACGATCCGGCGCGGATCGCCATGGGGGCGGCGCTCGTTCTCGCGCTGGCCATCGCCCTCGTCGTCTGGAAAAGGCGGGGATCGGGGTGGCGCGTCGCAGGATGTCTGCTCGGTCTCGTGGCGCTGGCCCCCGTCGCCAACCTCGGGGCCGCGAAGATGGTCTTTCTCTTCGCGGAACGGTTTGCGTACATCCCGCTCATGGGGTTCGCCCTTTGCGTCGTCCCCGCGAGCGTGCGGCTCGGCTGGCAAGCCGTGGCGCTCTGGTCGGCGCTGCTCGTGGCCTACGCGATGGGCTCGGCGCGACACACCCGTGATTTTCTCGACGATCGCCACCTCTGGGAGCACGAGCTCGCCGCAAATCCGAAGCAGCCCCTGGCCTTGCGCTTCGCTTGTCAGGACGCCATGCAGCACCAGCGCTATCGCGAGTCGCTCGCGCTCGCTTTGCGCGGTTACGAGGCTTCGCGCGGATGGCCGGTTCCGCAGCCGGATCGCGTCGAATTCGCGCTGCGCGCCGTGCGCTCACAAGAGACGCTGGTGCTCGACGCGAACCGAGCGGCGCTCGAGCAGATCGCCGATTTTTACGACACGTTCTTTCGGGCGAACGGCACCGCACGCGTCGATCTGGACCCCGTGCATGTCAGCATCGATGCCGGCGGCAACGAGGCCTACAACTTTCGACGCGGCGACCCGTCGCGAATGGCGCAGCTCGAGCTCTGGCGAGCGGTGGTGGCTTCGCGCTTGGAACGGTGCGAGACCGCGACCGCGGCGGCCCGCGGCTACTTGGCGAAAGCACGCGAACCTTCGGGGCGTCTGCAGGCCGTGCTGGTCCTCGGCCGCTGCGCGCAGTTGGCCGAGGCGCGCACCGCGGCCGGTGAGCTCGACACCTCCGAGCCGGCGATTGCCGAGCTGGTTCGCAATCTGGCGTGGATCGAGGAGAATGCCGGGGGCGCGCACGAAGACCTCGACGGCGCGTTGCGGTGGTCACGCGCCCGCACGATGCTGCTCGATCGCGGCGGGGCTTACCGCGCGCTAGTCCCTTGGACGGACGCCATCTTGGCCGACGAAGAGGGCAGGCTGTTCTTCGCGCGCACGGCGTGGGCCGCCGGTGAAGACGAAGCGGCGCGCAGCGCGCTCGCCGGGCACATGCCCCCCGCGCAATCCGAAGCGCTGCTCGCTCGTTGGTCGCGCGAGCTCGGTCGGGAACCGTAGTCCCCTCACCTGTCGAGGTGCGAAGCGCCTATCGAGGTGCAAACCGCGCCGCCCAATCCGCCCAGCTTTGGGCGCAATTGGGGGAGGTCCGATCGGCGCCGGAACAAGCCGCGGGATCGTAGGGCGGCCCCACGACGAGCACGCCGGTACGCGACATGAACGGGAGATCCTTGCCCCAGATCTCGTGAAAGACCTCGGAACGGCGCTTGGATTCCTCGACCGCGGCTTCTTGGCGGAGCGCGGCGAGCTTGCTGGCGGCGTTGGCCTTGAGCTGCTCGTCGTCGGTGATGTGGTAGACCCGCTCGAGAAAGGCTATCGCAGCCTCGCGGTTGCCTTCGCGCGTGAAGACACCCGCCGCTGCCAGCGCTTGCCAGTGCACGTTCTGGTTTTCCGACACGAGCTCGGCCGCACGCGCGAGCATCTTCGCGCCCGCCGCGCGAAAGGCGGCCTTCTCGGCGTCGTCGGTCAGAAACTGCGTGCCAATGAAGACCATGAACTGGCCCGCGGAAAGCCATAAATGTCCGTCGGTGGGGCACATCTCGAGCCCCTTTTCGAGCAAGCGCCGCGCGTGCCGCACCTCGTCCGGACCGGGGCTTCCTACCGGTTGGTAGATGATGAACGTATCGGCGTAGCGGTACGTTTGGCAGAACTTCGGATCGAGCGCGACGATGCTGTCGAGGTATTGACCCACGAATTCCCAGCGCCGGCGCTCTTCGCCGTGGATGCCGTACGTGATGACGGTGCTCGTATAGAGCAGGTCGGCGAGCGCTGCGCGATACCCGAGCGAAGCTTCCACGAGGATCGAGGGGGGCGGCAGCGTCAGCACGTCGCTGACGAGCTTGGTCGCGCGCACCCCGGCCACTGCCACGGGGCGAACATAAGCAATGACGAGCGCCGCGGCGGCGACGAGCCCCCAACCGATGAGCCGGCCGGCGGATCGCAATCCGACGCCGGCCCCGCTCACTCCACCTCGCGGTCGACGTACATCCCCGGCAAGATTCGCGCGCCGGTCGCGTCCGCTTCCCCTTCGATTTCGAACGTGGAAACGACGCCGTCGCCGTCGAGATCGCCGTGGGCCGTAGCCCGAAAGTGGGCGAGCGACGCTGCATGCGTGCTGTCGAACGAGAAGCTGAAAGCATGCGCGTGATCGAAGCCGAATCCGAGCGCTCGCCACGTCGGTTGGTCCCAGGCGCCGGCGGGATCGTCGGCGCGAACGCCGCGAGGAACCTCGGGTGGCGTGAGCGGCGCGGACGGAGGGAAGGCCGGATCGGGCAACCCAGCAGCCGCGACGCTCACGGCGCTGGCGGCAATGCGCTTCAGTCCGTCGACGGGCTCCGCGAGCCGCGACGCATGCAGGCCGCGGACGAACTCGGGAATGGCCACAGCGAGGACCGCGCCCCCCAAGGCGAACGCCACGGCAGCTTCGACGGGTGTTAGGGATCGCACGTACAGCTCCTTCAGCGCCGAAGTGAAGCAAGTTTGCGGGGACTGCGCAAACGGAGAAGCATTTCGACCGCCAACCGCGGGGGACCAACGAAAACGGCGCGCCTCTCGGAGGCGCGCCGCTTTCGTTGGTCGGCATTGAGCCGCGCGCCGCATGCATGCGGCGCGCGGCGACCGCCGTCATTCCTCGGGCTTGTCTTCGGAGAAGTTCGGCGAGACGAACACGGTGCCGCCCGTCACTTCGCCGGCGAGGGCGAACGTCGACGTCGCGCCGTCGCCGTTGAGGTCGCCGTAACCGCTGGCCGTGAATTTCCCGGTGGCACCGGAGGTGCCTTTGTAGCCATACATGTAGTACTGCGGGTCGCTCATCGAGAAGCGCAAGCACGCGAAGCCAGCGCCCGCCGTTCCCTCGTCCACCGTCCAATCGGTCGCCGCCGATTGGTATTTCTTGCCCTTGATCGAATCGGCCGCGGCGGGGACCGTCTTCGTCGCGTCGGTGCAGAGGTTATTGGAAACATCGGCGCTCTTGCCGCCCGCGAGGATGTCGGATTTCATCGACTCGCGCTCGTAAGCAGCCTTGGCGTCTTTGGCCATTTGTCCGACGGCATTGCGCACTTCGGCGGTCTTCGAATTGAGCAGATATTTGCGCACGCCGTAGATGGCGAGCGCCGCCAGAACGCCGACGATCGCAACGACGATCATGAGCTCGATCAGCGTGAAACCTCGATTACCGTACTTTTTGAATGCGCGCATCGGTCGATGACTCCTCATGTTGATATGTTGAATGAGCGTGCCCTTGCGGATGTACCCAGCCTCGACCGCTGTCGGCCCCCGCCTTCTGCGCCTCGCTGCTTGCCACTCGAATCCTCGCTCGCGATCTCGGCACCGTTGTGCCGAGCTTCATGACGAGGTGCGATGCGCCGTTCCGATGTATCCGCAGCCGTCAAACTGCAGTTCCTTCGCTTGCGCTCGATGATGGCAGGCATGGGTCGCGGGTCACGAACAAGTGCAGGTTCCACGCCGCCGCATCGTCGGTCCGCGTGACAGATTCAACTGGCCGACTCGAATCAGCTATTCATCGCCGCCGGCCGTCAAGAAACAGTCGGCCTGGCGATCGGTGCCGTAAAGCGTCACCCCCCACCTTCGCCCGATGACAATTCTCGCCGGAAAGTGCCTCGGCCCCGGCCCAATCCGACTATTCGCCTTCCGCAGGGGCGATAGGAACCGTGGACGTGGGCTCATCGTCGCTCTCGTCGTCCCCGGCCAAGTCGATGGCGTGCTTTTCCAATCGATAACGCAAGGAACGAAATGAAATACCGAGCAGCTTGGAAGCCGCTTTGCGCACACCGCCGGTGCGCTCGAGCGCCTGGAGCATGAGGCGCCGCTCGACCTCGCCGAGCACCGAGTCGAGCGCGCACCCTTCGGGAGGCAGTTGGGCCAAGAGCGGCGCCTGACTGCCGGAAAGGCCGCTCACCTCCGACGGCAGATCGCCGAGACCTATCGCCGATGACGAGGCCAGCGCGACGGCACGCTCCATCATGTTCTCGAGCTCGCGAATGTTGCCCGGAAACGAGTAACCCTCCAGCGCGCGAATCGCGTCCGCTTCGAGCCCGCGCACCTGTTTGCCGAGCTCTTGCGCGAAGCGCATGACGAAACGATCGGCCAGGGTGGCGATGTCCTCGCGCCGCTCGCGCAGAGGGGGCACTTGGATGCGAATCACGTTGAGACGGTAGTAGAGGTCCTGCCGGAACTTGCCGGCGCGCACTTCCCCTTCCACGTCGCGATTGGTCGCCGCGAGCACGCGCACGTCGACCGGGATCTCCGAGCCGGCGCCGATGGGCCTTACCATGCGCTCCTGCAGCACGCGCAGGAGCTTGACCTGGAGCGGAGCCGGCAACTCGCCGACCTCGTCGAGCAGGACCGTGCCGCCGTCCGCTTCGCGGAAAAGACCGGGACTGCTGCGCTGCGCGCCGGTGAAAGCACCCTTCTCGTGTCCGAAGAGCTCGCTCTCCATGAGCGCCTCGGGGAGCGCGCCGCAATTGACGACGAGAAAGGGCTTTCCGGCGCGCTCGCTCTGATCGTGAAGCGCGCGCGCGACGAGCTCCTTACCGGTGCCGCTCTCGCCCGTGATCAGCACCGTCGTGCGCGTAGCGGCGGCCTTGCGCACAATCTCCGCGAGCAGCTTGGCGGCGGTGCCGGAGCCGAACATCTCGCGTTTTTCGAGGTGGCGGACTTTCGCACGTAGCTGCTCGTTTTCCGCGACGATGGCGCGCTTTTCCAGCGCCTTGCCGATGAGGGCCGTCAGCTCGGCGTTGGCAAAAGGCTTGGTGATGAAATCGTAGGCGCCGCGGCGCATGGCATCGACGGCCGCTTCCACGGTGGAGTGCGCCGTCATCACCACGACTTGGGTCGCCTCGGCGCGCTCTTTGGCGGCCGTGAGCAGATCGAGCCCCGAGCCGTCCGGCATCACCAGATCGGTGAGCACGACGGCGAAGGGCGTCGGGCTCTGCCGAATCGCTTCCATACCCAGCCGAAAGCCGGGCTGCGCTACGACGTCGAAGCCCTCGCGCCGGAATAGGATGCGGAGCATCTCGCGCAAGCTCGGCTCGTCATCGACGACGAGGATGCGCGGGTGTACCGGCGGGATGGAGGGCACCGTAAAAGGCTACCACACCGTGGGCGACCGCAACGCGGAGCGCAGGATGCGCGCTTGGGCCGCGAAAACCAGCGCTTCCAGCGCGCAGCGCGCGTCGAGCGTGCCCCCCGAACGGGCCTCGCGCACCAGCAGTCGAAACGCGAGGTACATGCGCCCGTCGAGGCCGAGCAAGAGCGGCACGGTGGCGGCGTCGCGGGGGGCTTCGGCAGAGCCGAAGACTCCCGCGGCGCTGGCGAGCACGCGCGTCACCAGCGCATCGCAAAGCTCGATCGCGCGTGCGTAGCGACGTCCGGCGATGGCCGCTTCCACTTCGCGCACCTGATCGCGTTCGGACTCCGGCCAAAGCTCGGCGAGCGAGCTTGCAGCGGGGGGGACCGATCGATCGCTCTTCACGACGGCGCGCGCGGCGACCTCTCCCGGAGCTTCCGCGCCGCGATCGTCACTCACCGTGGCGCCGCCGCGCACGCGCGTGGGCGGATCGGTCAAACTGGCGATGACCGAAGGCGCCTGCGCGAGGGGGTCTGCCCGATCGGCATTGCGAAGCGCTTCGCCGAGCCCCCCCTCGATGGCTTCGAGCTCTGCCGAGATCTGACGCTCTCCCGGCGGGATGCTCGACTCGAAGGCGGTCACCACGAGCCGCGTGATGGCATCGAGCGATTCGTACACGCCGTCGCCTTTGGTAGCGGAAGTGCCGAACGACGGCGCCTTGTGCTCGTTCAGCATCTCGTCGAGCTCTTTGATCGGGAGCACGTCGTTCAAATCGCGCTTGTTGTGTTGGATGACGTGCGGGAAATCGTCGAGCGTGCGGCCGTGCTCGCGCAAGTTGTCGCGCAGGTTCTCGAGCGCCTCGAGGTTCGCGTCGGTGCGCCCCGCTTGCGAATCCGAGACGAAGACGAGCCCGTCCGCGCCCGTGAGCACGAGCTTGCGGGTGGCGTTGTAGTAGACTTGCCCCGGCACCGTAAAAAGCTGGAGCTTGACCCCCATCCCCCGCACATTGGGGACCCTGAGGGGGAGAAAATCGAAATAGAGGGTCCGGTCTACCGGCGTGGCGAGCGACACCATCTTACCGCGGTGCTCAGGGCGCGCGGTGGCGTGGATATGCTGGAGGGTACTGGTTTTGCCGCTGAGTCCGGGCCCGTAATAGACGATCTTGAAAACGAGCTGCCGCCCCAGTGCATTGACCGACGCCATGTCCGGCCGAGACTATCATCAGTCGGACAAAGCGAGAGATTTCGAGAGGCCTGGCGCTGCCGGATGAGGCGCTTATAATTCGTGTCAGCGCGCTCCGACGGACGCCAAAGGACAGCCACCGATGATTACCATCACCGAGAAAGCCGCCGAGAAAGTCAAAGAAATCGCCGAAGCCGAGGCTCTGCAGGGCCAAGGGCTCCGGCTCCGCGTCATAGGGGGCGGTTGTTCGGGCTTCTCCTACGACCTCTACTTCGAGGACAAGCCGACCGACATGGACGAAAGCTTCCAAGCGAACGGCGTCAACCTCTACATCGACCCCTTGAGCTTCCAGTACCTCGACGGGACCGAGATCGACTACGTCGAGGGGATGCACGGCTCGGGCTTCAAGTTCAACAACCCCAACGTCAAAGGCACCTGCGGCTGCGGCAGTAGCTTTTCGGCCTAGAAGACGTATCCTCCCGCCGTCGCAGGAGATCTGGCAATCGCTGGTTTTGGCGCCGCTTTGGCGGCGCCAAAACGAGAGGAAAGTCCGAGCTCCGCAGAGCAAGGTGCCGGGTAACGCCCGGTGAGGGTGACCTCGAGGAGAGTGCCACAGAAAAGAGACCGCCTCGCCACGGCTTCGGCTGCCGCGAGGTAAGGGTGAAACGGCGGGGTAAGAGCCCACCGCGCGACCGGCAACGGTAGCGGCACGGCAAACCCCACCTGGAGCAAGGCCGCATAGGTGGACGCGACCGATCGGCGCAAGTCGATCGGCCCGAAGGGCTGCTCGCCCGAAGTCCACGGGTTGGCCGCTCGACGCGATCGGCGACGGTCGCGCTAGAGGAATGATTGCCGGCCTGCCGCGGGCGACCGACGGCGAGCAACAGAACTCGGCTTACGAACACCTGCGACCGCGATGCCCCGGTGACCTCTCGCGAGGAAACCGGGGTTTCGTGTTTTTGCCTACTGCGCCGCGAAGACGAAGGGAACCGTCACCGTCGAACCGTCCGACGGCGGGAACTTCCACTTCGAGACCTGCCCTTGCACGCAGCTCGAGAGGCCCGGAAACCCGTCTCCCCCGATCGCGGTCGCGCTGGGGACGCTGCCGTCCCGTGCGACGTTGATGGTGACGACGACGCGAGCGCTCGAAGGAGCATTCGGCGCTTTGGCACCGAGCGCCGGCTCCCAGCACTGTCGCTTGACGAACGCGCGGTGCGACTGCACGACGCGCTCGACGTCCGCGGCCTGAAGCTGTCCGCCGCTGCTGCCCGATGTGCTGCCCCCGCTCGGCGCCGAAGGGCCGCCCACCAGGCCGCCAAGCCCCGTGAGGCTCGTGCTGAGGGGCGCGGCGGGGGTCGGTGCGGCAGGCTCTGCGGCAGCCGCTTTGCTCCCTTTGGAACCGGAGCCCTTGCCCGTGGCAGCGACCGGCGCGCTTACCTCGATGGGGCCGATGGTGTTGCCCTCGTTTTCGGCTGCCGCCTGCTGCGTCGTGGGAGCCGCCGGAGCGGGAACCATCACCGAAACGATCTGCACCGCAGGTTTGACGTTCGACTTCGGCAGGAGCACGACCATCGCGCCGACGCCGAGGAGCATGCCGCCGAGCGCGACGACAAGCCAGAGCGCGGGATGCGCGCGGCGGCTCTGCTGGACGCGCGAACCGAAGCCCGCCGCGCGGAATTGGATCGGCTCGAAGACCTCGGGCAGCACGGGGGCCGCGGGTGCGGTCGCTGCTGCGGGCGCGGCTTCGGGGGCCGCGGGGGGAGGTCGTACTGACTCGTCGACCTTGATGTGTTCCTCGACGCTGGGGTCGCTGAGGCCGTCGATCTTCTCGGCCGTCGCGCCGCGCGCCGCGAACGCGAGGACGTTGCTGCGAGGCTGCGAGGCGACTGCGCGCGGCGTAACCGATGGCCGAATGCCACTGCCCGCCGGAGAAGCGGGGCCGCGAGGAAGCGGCGAATGCACACGGTTCGGAGGGATCGGAGCGGCCGCGCTGGGCGTCGGGGTGAGCGACGTGCGCCCCGCGGTCGCCGACTCTTTGAGCATTGCGGCGAGCTCGGGAAACGTGCGCAGCGGGACCCACTCTTCGAACCCCTCGCGCCACACGAGGGACTCTTCCGTGATGAGGCCGTTGGCCGCCTTGCGGCGCAGATCGCTCAACCGCACGGGGCCCACGGGAACGCCGTTGATTCCGACGTACCATTCCTCGGTCGAGGAGCTCGACGAAAGTACGGCCATGGCCGCTGATACGGACGCGGGATCCTCGTTCGCTGAAACGGCCTTCGAAAAAGCGCCGGCGAGCCCTGCACCCGCCGCCGGAGCAGGCGTCTTCGGTGCCTGCTTTCCCGCGGGCGGCCGGGAGGACGGTGGAGAGCCGGGCACGGGCGTTCTCGGCCGCACGCCGGCGAGGCTCGGACTCATCGGGCGAGGGGGCGGTGGCGCTGGTTTCGGCGGCGGAAGGCCGGACGCGACCGCCTGCACGGCGCCCTTGGCCGCAGAAACGCCGGTGGATGCCGTCGGCCTGGAGCGCTCGTCGTCAGGGTTGGTGGCAGCAACCGAAGTTTCGGTCACGGACGCTTCGACTTCGATCATATGGTTGCACTTGCGGCACTTCATCCGCACGGTGCGGCCTGCAACTTTATCGTCGGCGATCTGATACTTCGCCTTGCAGTTCTCGCAGAGAAATTTCATCGGCTGAATCGACCCCGAGCAACTCTGTCGTCCCCGGGGTGCGGATGGTCTCCGACCGATGGGAGGATTTCGATCGTAGCCGAGGGCGTTGGCTGGTTCAACCGGGTTCGAGCCATTCCCTTGCAAAAACGGCGAGCTTACACGTTTCGATAGCCTCCCGAGCCCGCCGGAGGAGGTCACCGTAAACCCATAGGTTGTGTTGCGTCAGGAGGCGGAGGACGAGGATCTCGCGAGCGATGAACAAGTGTCGCAAATAGGCGCGGGAGTAGCCGTTCTGGCAACAGGGGCAGCCGCACTCGTCGTCGATCGGCCGTTCGTCGTCACGGTATTGCGCCTGCTTGATGCTCAAGGCGCCGCGGCGCGTGATTGCTTGGCCGTTTCGCGCGTTTCGGGTGGGGAGGACGCAGTCGAACATGTCGACCCCGGCGAGCACGGCGATGAGCAGGTCACGCGGCGTGCCCACCCCCATGAGGTAGCGCGGCCGCGTGGGGTCGAGGTGAGGCACGACTTCGGGGAGCGCGGCGTGCATCTGTTCGGGGGGCTCGCCCACTGAAAAGCCGCCCAGGGCAAGCCCGTCGAACGGCAATTCACCGAGCTCCGCCGCGTGACGGCGGCGAAGGTCCACATGGACGCCCCCCTGCACGATTCCGAACACGGCTTGCTCGGGGCTGCGCGCGGCGAGTGTTCGTTTGGCCCAGCGCGTCGTTTGTTCGACCGCCGCTTCGACCTCTTGGCGCTCGGCGGTTCCGGGGGGGCAGACGTCGAGCTGCATCGCGATGTCGGAGCCCAAGAGCCCCTGCACGCGCATCGCCTCTTCGGGCGTGAGGTGGCGCTTGGAGCCGTCGAGATGGGAGCGAAAGACGAACCCGTCGTCGGAGACCGTGCGCCGCTCGGCGAGCGAGAACGCCTGAAATCCGCCGGAGTCGGTGAGCACGGTGTGCGGCCAGCGCATGAAGGAAGAGAGCCCACCTTGGCGCGCGACGACCTCGGGACCAGGGCGAAGCCAGAGGTGATACGTGTTGGCGAGCACGATCCGCGCCCCCGTTGCCTCGACTTCGGCGGGCGTCAGCGTCTTGACGCTGGCCTGGGTTCCCACGGGCATGAACGTCGGCGTGCGGACTTCCCCTTTGCGCGTGGTGAGAATCCCAGCGCGCGCCTGGCCGTCGGAGGACGTCACGCGAAAGCTGAACGACGGCGTGCTCACGACGGCGCGCCTCCGCTGCGCAGAGGCGGTTCATCGGCGACCGGCTCGCGTTGAGAAGCATCGCCGCGCCGTGGGATCCACATGGCGTCGCCGTACGAGAAGAAGCGATACCCCGCGCGGACAGCTTCGCGGTACGCGCCGACCGTCTGTTCGTACCCCGCGAATGCGGCCACCAGCGCAAGCAGCGTCGAGCGGGGTAGATGGAAGTTCGTGAGCAGCGCGTCGACGACGCGGAATCGGTAGCCCGGCTGGATGAGTAAGTTGGTCTTCCCTTCCGTGCGAACGATGTATCCCGGTCGCTCGGGATCGGCGGCGCTTTCGAGCGCACGCACGACGGTCGTTCCCACGGCGACGACCGGGGCGCCCCGCTTGCGGGCCTCGGCGACTTCGCGCACGAGCGCGTCGCCGACGTGGATCGATTCGTGGTGCATCGGATGATGATCGAGATCGTCGACAGCCACGGGTTGGAACGTTCCGAGACCGACGTGCAGCGTGAGGAAGCCGGTGTGCGTACCGCGCTGCCCGAGCTCCGCGAGCATCGCTTCCGTCAAGTGCAGGCCAGCGGTCGGAGCGGCGATCGCACCGGCAACCCGCGCGTACACCGTTTGGTAACGCTCGACGTCCCCCGCGTCGTCGCTGCGGCGGATGTACGGCGGAACCGGGACGTGCCCGTGCGCGGTGAGCGCGTCGTCGACCGATTTTTCGGACGCCGAAAGTGTCACGTCGAAAAGACCCTCGACCTGACTTGGACCTTCGACGACGGCGATCAGCGCCCCATCGCCGAAGACGAGCGTCTGCCCCTGGAGACGGCCAAGCCCCTTGCCTATCGCACGCCACCGCTGCGCGAGCGCCCCCTGCCCCGCGGAGATTGCGAGGGGCTCGACCAAGAGAAGCTCCGCCTTGCCGCCGCCGTTCTGCTTCACGCCGAGGAGCCGTGCCTTGACGACCTTGGTGTCGTTGAGAACCACGAGCGCCCCCGGCGGCACGAGCGTTGGCCAATCGCGGATCTGGCGGTGACCTAGATCCCCCGTCGTCGGGCCGAGCACGAGCAGCCGCGCCATCTCCCGGCGCTCCAAGGGGCGCTGCGCGATCGCGCTCTCGGGGAGCTCGTAGTCCAAAAGCTCGACTCTCACGCGCCGTCCCTAGCATCGACCTTGCCCCGCCGCCGCTCGTTTTCGGCTACGGGTCGCGCTCGGGCACGGCCGGCCTGCTGCTAGCGGGGTGGACGCTGCGTGGATTAGCGCGGGTCGAAGGAGATGCCGAGCCGCGTCATTTTGCGCCACAGCGTGGTGGCGGAAATGCCGAGCATGTCGGCGGCGCGCTCGCGGCTGCCGTCACAATCGCGCAGCGCGGTCTCGATGGCCTGACGTTCGGCGCCGTCGACGACCTCGGCCAGCGCGCGGCCGCCCGCGACGTCTTTCTTGCGCTTGCCGGGCACGATGTCGTCGATCTCGATGGCGCCACCCCCCGCGAGCGCCACGGCCTGCTCCACCATGTTCTCGAGCTCGCGAATGTTGCCGGGAAAGTCGTAAGCGACGAGCGCCTCGAGCGTGCCTTCTTGCAGCCGAGCGTGCGTCTGCATCTTGCGGTTGTACTTGTCGAGAAAGAAATCGCAGAGGATCGGGATGTCCTCGCGACGCTCGCGCAGCGGCGGCAGCTGAAATCGCGCCACGTTCAGACGGTAGTAGAGATCCTGGCGAAAGCGTTTTTCGGCGATGGCGAGGAGCAAGTCTTGGTTGGTGGCGGCGATGATGCGCACGTCCACGTGGATGGCCTTGTTCTCTCCGAGGCGCCGGATCTCGCCTTCTTGAATGGCGCGGAGCAGCTTGGCCTGGAACGACGGCGGCGTTTCCGAGATCTCGTCGAAGAAGAACGTCCCACCGTCGGCCTCTTCGAAGAGACCTTTGCGGGCGGATGCCGCACCGGTGAACGAGCCGCGCGCGTGCCCGAAGAGCTCGCTCTCGAGCAGCGTCTCCGTGATGGCGGCACAGTTGACGGGGATGAAGGGTCGATCGGCGCGGCGGCTGTTGGCGTGGATCGCCTTGGCCACGAGCTCTTTGCCCGTTCCGCTTTCGCCGGTGATGAGCACGGTGGCGTCGGTGGGGGCGATCTTGACGATGCGCACCAAGACGTCGCGAACGGCTTGCGAGCGTCCGACGATGTTTTCGAAACCGTAACGTTCGCGAAACTCGCTGGCGAACGCTTGCACCTGACCGAGGAGGCGCCGATTTTCGAGCGCCTTCTGGACCTTGAGCAAGAGCTCGTTCTCGGTGAACGGCTTTTGGATGTAGTCGAAGGCACCGACGCGCATCGCTTCGACTGCGCTCTCGATGGTGCCGTACGCGGTCATGACGATCACTTCCGTCATGGCCTGCGCTTCCTTCACGCCACGTAACACCGCGAGGCCGTCGATGGGGCCCATGCGCAGGTCGGTGACGACCAAGTCGTAGGCGCCCTTCGATCCGAGATCGACGCCTTCCGCGCCGTCGGCGGCTTCGTCTACTTCATATCCCGCGCCACGCAGCATCATGGCCAGCGTGGTTCGCATGTTGCGTTGATCGTCGACGACGAGGATCTTGGACATTCGAAAGCGGTAGCGCCTAGAAGCGCGTTACCCGGGTCGTGTTCGATGTACTTACGCGCAGAATCATCGATGTCCCCCGCTTCTTGCAAGTTACTTCATTTCGGTCCGCTTGGCTCGGCTTCCTAAAAGCGCTCACCTACATGCTCCGGAATTTCGCGCCAGGATGGGCCCCTCCGCCGGTCTTGGGTGCCTCCGAACCGAGGTTCACCTGTGTGACGCGACGCGCGGAGTCGCTACCAAGACGCTCGAGCAAGAGGTAAATGGTCTCCACATCCGCTGGCGCCCCCACCTTGTCGGCCACCTGCTGTGCGTCGAGCCCCTCCATGCCCGCCGCTGCGAGGGCGGCCATCACCTTGCCCTGTAGCTCGAGCACCCTCGCCGCCGCCTTCTTGCCCGCCTCGACGCCAGGCTGGTGGTAAGCATTGACGTCGATGAGCGATCCGTAAAGCCCCACCGCACGTTCGTAGATGGCGATGAGGGCACCGACCGAACGTGCGTTCACTTCCGCCAGGGTGAGCGTCATCGAATCGCGCCCGCTTTCGTAAAGGGCCTCGCGGGTACCGAGGAGAAACCCGTCCAAGTAATCGCCCGAAGTGATACCCGGTTCAACCTCGAGTGGCGCCGGCCCACCCGAGGGGCCGGCGCGCAAAATCCGCACGAACGTCACGAAGAAGTTGTCGATTCCGTCACGGAGCTGCTGCACGTAGGCGTGCTGGTCGGTCGAGCCCTTGTTCCCGTAAACGACCAGACCTTGATGCACGACGCGCCCCTGCCGATCGCGCTCTTTGCCGAGTGACTCCATGACGAGCTGCTGGAGGTACCGACTGAAGAGCTCGAGCCGGTCCTTGTAAGGAAGAATGACCATGGCCTTCTTCCCTCGCCCTTCACCCGCGTAGTGCCACATGAGTGCGAGGAGCGCGGCGGGATTCTCGGCTACGACGGTACGACGGGTGACGGCGTCGGCGTCGCGCGCCCCCTCGAGGAGCTGATCGATCGCGATCCCCTGCAGGGCCGCAGGGAGCAACCCCACCGCCGAAAGCTCGGACGTGCGCCCCCCGACCCAATCCCACATCGGGAATCGTGCGAGCCACCCCTCTTGCTCGGCCGTACGATCGAGGAGGCTCTTTTCGCCGGTGACCGCGACGGCGTGCCGGGCGAAAGCAAGCCCTGCGCGTTCGTAGGCGGCGGCTGCCTCGAACATGCCGTTGCGCGTCTCTTTGGTGCTCCCCGACTTGGAGATGACCACCGTGAGCGTCTGACCGAGCTCGTTGCCGATCGCCGCCAGCGTGCGACCCATCCCATCGGGGTCGGTGTTGTCGAAGAAAAAGGGGCGCAACCTATCGCCCTTCCCGCCCAAGGCCGAAGCCACGAACTGTGGACCGAGCGCGGAGCCGCCGATACCGATGACGAGCAAGTTGCTAAAGCGCCCCCCGCGCGCAGGCGCGATCTTGCCCCCGTGAACGTCGGCGGCGAACTGGGATACGCGGCTCCGGGTTCGGTCGATGACGTCGCGGATCTCGGCGCTCGGGGCCAATGAAGGATCGCGCAGCCAATAGTGGCCGACCATGCGTCCCTCGTCGGGATTGGCGATGGCCCCTTTTTCGAGGTCGGCCATCTCGGCGAAGGCGCGCGCCATCGGCGCACTCATCCGATCGAAAAAGCCGTCGTCGAAGCGCATGCGGCTGATATCGAGCGAAAGCCCAATGGTCGGAGCCACGGCGAGGTACCTGCGATAGCGATTCCACAAAGCGATGGCATCGGTCATGGAAGTGTCCCCGTCAGCACTTTGGTCACGAAGTGGATTCGTAGCGAACGGCGATCAAGGTAAAGTCCACCGCCCCCGAAGGGCGCTGCACTGTGACGACGTCTCCCGCGGTTTTCTTCAATAATGCGCGTCCGAGGGGCGAGCGCCAACTGATGCGACCCTGACCCGGATCGACTTCGTCCTCGCCGACGATGCGGTACTCGCGGCGCGCGCCGTCTTCGTCTTCGACGGTCACCCATGCGCCGAAGAAGACGGCGTCACCGTCGTGGGTCTCGGTGATCACGCGGGCCGCCTCGAGCCGCTTGGTGAGAAACCGGATCCGGCGGTCGATCTCGCGCAGCCGCTTTTTGCCGTAAATGTAGCTGGCATTTTCGGACCGGTCCCCTTCCGCGGCCGCGGTGGCCACTTCGTCGACGACCTTGGGGCGCTCCTGCGTTTTCAACTGTTCGAGCTCCCGGGCGAGCCTCTTGGCTCCCTCCGGGGTGATGTAGTTGGGGTCCGGCATGCGGCGCGTCGGATACTAGCGCAGCCGGCCCATCGGGCGAGCATGCCCTCATCACTGGATCAGGTCGAACGAGGAGAACGCTCGTGCGGAGGGCGCGAAGAAATCTTCGGACGGTTGCTCTCCGGGCGTCCCGACCCGACGCGGCACCGGCCGATGAGGGGCATATGGTCCGAAAGCCCGTAGAACATCGCCGACCGATCGCCGAAGGCGTGCGTCTCGTCGAAATCGATCCAGCGCAGCGCGGGCCCCGTGAAGATATGATCGAGATGCATGCGCAGCCGCATGAATCCCGCGGTAGGCCATTTTCGTAGCTCTTCGTCGTTCATGCGATAGAGCTGCGCGAACGGATCGCGATATCCCTGCTGCGCGACCAGATATTGGTACACCGGCGATCCGGGCAGCGAATTGAAATCGCCGGCGATGAAGAAGCGATCGCTGCGGCGCTCCGCTTCGACGAAGCGAATGAGGTTCTTGGCTTCCTCGATCTGATTGGGGCCGTAGCCCATGCGCTCGGGGCGCGTCCAGAAGTTGCGCGAGAAGGTGGTGGGGAGGGACAGATGCGTATTGAAGACGTCGACGACGTGCCCCTGGCGGTCCTTGCAGCGTATATGCGCGCAGATGCGGGTCTGCTTGAGCCGGCGAACGGCGTGGACGCGCCGGTAGGTAATGTCCTCGGGCGTGTGGGCGTTGTGGTGATGCACATCGAAGTCGCGATGGGTGAGGATGGCGAGCCCGGTCGTGTAGATCTGCGTCTTGGCGCCGATGCGATAGGCGTGCGCCGGAAAGTAGTACGCGTCGTAGCCGTCGCGCTTGTCCTGCGCGGCGAGAGCCTCGTCGAGCATGATCATGAGACGCGTGAGCTGCGTCTCTTCCGGATGAGAGCGGCGGTGCGCCACCGTCGATCGAATCGACGAGGTCTCGACCTCTTGAAGACACACGATGTCCGGAAGCGGATCCAGCGCCGCGATGGCGGCGGCGATTCGCTTCATCGCGTTTCTGGTACTGGCGATACCACGTGTCGAGTGCCCGAAGTATCGAACGTTGTAGGACAACACTCGTAATGCAGACACGTCGTTTAGCTTTTCCACCAAAGGGCGAGATCGGTCAACGGCCTGAGACGCAAATGATACCCCCTCCCGAAGGAGGATAGTGAACGTTCCCCATAGTGCTAGCCTGACACCGGCCCCGACATGACCCGTGAGTACGACGATTTGTATGCGCGTCATCAGATGCTAGCCGCGCTGGTGAACGTGCTCGTGCATGACCTCCGCAATCCGCTGCACAGCGCGACTCTTCTGGTGGAAGCCATGGGCTCACCCTCGGCGAACATCGAAACCTTGCGTGGCAAGCTGCGCGCGCAGATCGGCAAGCTGGACGGCCTCATCGCCGAGACCAACAACAGCGCCAAAGAGATGGCTCTCGAGCCGGCGGTCGAAGTCATCGCTGTCGATGCGCTGCTAAGTGGGCTGGCGGACCACTACGCCAATGTCACCGAGCGGCAAGTGCGGTTCGACCTTCCGCGCGCGTCGGGGCTCGAAATCGCCACCGACCGCAAGCTCTTCGAGCGTGCCGCCATCGAAGTCGCGAGCGCCATCGCCGAGCGTCAGGGCGAGGGCAAAGAAGGGGCGACCGCGCGCGTCGCCATCACCATCGACGAACCGGAGGATGGCATCGTGCGCGTCAACTTCGGGGACCTCGCGCGCGAGCACGGTGACGCCATCGCCAAAGCTCCCTTTGCCATCGCGGGCGGGGGCATCCGCCTTGCCATGGCGCGATCACTAGCCCAGATCGCCGGCGCGATGCTGCGGCTCGAACAGGATGCCGCGGGGATCGGCCGTTTCGCTTTCTCGCTGCACCGCGCGGAGTGACCCGCCGGATTTTGATTCACAGGGAGGAACGGAGGACGGGAGAATTCGAGCCTCCCTGTGAATTTCTGCCCAGCTACACTGAGGGGCGTAGTTTGCGGATGCCGGAAGTGCCCGCGACGATGACGAGGTCGGCGCGGCCCACGAAGATGCCCGTTTCGACGACGCCAGGAATGTCGCGCAACGTGCGATCGGTGGCGGCCGGGTCGGCGAGCGGGCCCGCGTGCACATCGTAGAGGGCGTTGCCCGTGTCGGTCATCACGGGTTTGCCGTCCTTCATGCGTCGGACGGCGCGGCCAACCTCGGACAAGAGGCGCGCGGTCGCCAAGTGGCCGAACAGGAGGACTTCGATGGGAATCGGCCACTTTTCGCCGAGTCGCTCGGAGAGCTTGCTCTCGTCGACGATGATCACATTGCGCTGCGAAGCCTGGTTGACGATCTTTTCGCGCGTGTGCGCCGCGCCCCCCCCTTTGATCAGGTTGAGGCGCGCGTCGACTTCGTCGGCGCCGTCGACGGTGACGGCGATGTCCTAGGGGTCGTTGTCGTCGAGGAGCGGAATGCCGCCGCGCTCCGCGTCCTTGCGACTCCCTTCGGATGTCGGCACCCCTTGAAACGACCGGCCCGCGCGCACGAGCGCGCCGACTTCGGCGATGAACAGGCGCGCCGTCGATCCCGAGCCGAGCCCGATGATGCCGCTTTGGGGCAGCTCCTCGAGCGCCGCCTTGGCGGCCAGAGCTTTCGCTTCGTCCTCTTTCACGTTCCTCCTACGAGCTCGGCGCCATTTTGCCAATGCGCCGCCCAAGCCATCGAAAATGTCGACCGCGCCCAACCGATGCGCCCCGCGCGATCGACGAGGATGATACCCCCCGTCGACCGAAGACGACCCGACAAGAGATCGATCGATTGACGCGCTGCCTGTTCGGGATCGAGACCGGCCCGCATGGCGTCGATCGCCGTCTTGCCGAGGCACGCGCGAAGGATCCCTTCGCCCTGCCCCGTCGCGGAAGCCGCGCCCGCCTCATCGTCGGCGAAGGTTCCCGCTCCGACGACGGGCGTGTCGCCTACACGCCCCCGTTTTTTGCCGAGGATTCCACCGGTGCTCGTTGCCGCCGCGCAGACGCCGTGGGCGTCGCGCGCGACCGCTCCCACCGTGCCGGTCGGCACCGCTTCGGGCTCGAGCCCCCCTTGGCGCAGCAGTTGCCATTTGCGCCGCGCGCTCTCCGTCGTCATGAGCTCGGACGTCGTTGGCTCGAATCCGGCGCTGCGTGCGAAATGGGCGGCCCCCTCGCCGGCGTAAAGGACGTGCCGCCCTTCGTCGAGCACCGCGCGCGCGATGTCGATCGGATTCTTGAACGGCGGAAGGGCACACACGCCTCCTGCGCGAAGCGATGAACCTTCCATCATGGCCGCATCGAGCTCGATGAGACCGTCCTCGGTAAGGCAAGCGCCGGTGCCGGCGTTGAAAAGAGGATCGTCTTCGAGCGCGCGCACCGCGGCCTGCACGGCGTCGAGCGCGGTGCCCCCACCGGCGAGCACGGCGCTCCCCACCGACGCTGCTCGTTTGCACCCGTCGAGACGCCCTGGATCGTTGTCGGAACGACCTGCTCCGCCGTGCACGAGGATGACCCAACGGCCGCCCGGGTCGACCAGGGCGGGCCCCGCGCTTCCCCACGAAGCGGTCACGACCATACGCGGCCTCGGTGTTCGATCAAAGCGTCGGTAAGTAGCAAAAGAGGGGGAGCCACGAGGGTGATTGCGCCGATGCGATGAGCGGCGACGAGATGGAAGACGAAGACGGCCGCCGATGCAACGGCGAAGCTTACCCCCGCGCGGCGAACGAGCGGCCGCGGCGTGGCCGCCCAAAGGGGGAACGCCACGGCGGCGAGCACGAGAGCGAGAACCGTCGCCGTAAGGGGCGCCGACGAGGCAGCGAGTTTCGAGGCGGCCGGAACGGCCACCGCGTGGATTGCGCCGTCCGAAGTGATGCGAACGCCGCGCACAGGGTCGAGCCACCCGCCGTTTTCGGCGATAAAGCCCCCTTCGGTTGGGAGCGCGTGCGGGAACAGCGGCGTGAGATCCACCCCAGGCACGCAGGCCAGCGCAGCTCCGAGCATTCCCACGAGGACCCCGCCGAATACCGCGCCGATCGCCGCGCGGGCCGGCGTCACACCCACCGCGCCGAGGGCGCGCATTTCGCCGCGCGCACGCGCTTGTGCCAGGGCAATGAAAACGCCGCCGGCGCCGGCCAGGGATGCAAGCGCCGACAATCGACCGAGTCGCCCCGCGTGGGTGCTCGACGCGTCGTCGGTGCCGAGCATCGTCAAGAAGACGAGCGCGGCCATGGCGACGCCGAGCGCGGCCGTTCGGCGGGCTAGCAGCGTGTCGTACGCAGTCAAGCCCCGCTCCGATCGCTGATCCGTATCATCCTCCACATAGGCCACATTCTCTTCATTGGCCGCCTTTTCTACCCGTGCTAACTTCGCGATGTCGCCCTCGGATTGGGGCACAGCCCCCGGATGGTCCGGCGGAGGAGCACCTCCGTACTGCGGGCAAGCAACGGGACGTCATGTCCCAACCTAATCGAACACCCGCCGATTCAATCCGCCCAACCACTGTCGGACGGACTCGGGTGCCGGCAAGACCGGAGGAGGATAGTCACCATGCAGAGTACCTGTGGCCCTAACCTGGAGGCTGGACAAGGGTAACCGACTGTCCTGTACCCGCCGTGGTTAGGCGGGTTGCGAGTCCCTCTGGTATGGGGCCCGGAAATCGGCGGGTCGGGTGGCACAAGAGAGGCCACCCGGCCCGTTTTTCGTTGGTAGCATCGCATCGTCACGGCCCTCACCTCCCCCTCCAACGTGCGTTCCGCCGCCAAAACTCGGGTCAGCGAAGACGCGCTTTTCGGCGGGCGCATCGCGCTCGCTCAGCCAGCGCCCGGTTTCGGGTACCGCGCCAACGTCGATGCGCTTCTTCTCGCTGCGTTCGCGGGCCAAGAACGGCACGGCGTCAGGAACGCGATCGACCTCGGCGCGGGGGTGGGCGCGGTGGGACTTTCGCTCTTTCACCTTGGCGTCGCCGAGCGCGTAGCGTTCGTCGAGCGCGATCGCGCACTCGCCGCGCTTTGCCAGCAGAACCTCGACGCCAACGGATTGGCCGAGCGCGGCAAGGTGTTCATGGGCGATCTCGAGCGCCCGCTCCGCGCGGTCGCCCCCGAGCTTGTGCACGCCGCCGGCTTGGTCGTCGCGAACCCGCCGTACGTAGCGAATGCACGGGACGGGCGCGCCTCCGTCGACGCGGATTTCCAAGCGCGCCGGCGTGCGCGCCACGGCGAGCTCGCGCCTTTCCTCCGCGCCGCGGCCGACGCCTTGGGTCGTCGCGGACGCGCGTGCTTCGTGTACCCCGCGCATGCGCTCCTCGACGTGACGACGCTCGGTCGCGAGGTCGGGCTCGAACCGAAGCGGTTGCGCTTCGTGCACGGCAAGGCCGAGCGCCCCGCTCGCGTCGCGCTCATCGAGCTCGCGTTTGCCAAGCCCGGCGGTTTGGTCGTCGAGACGCCGCTCATCGAAACCGGGCGCGACGGGCGCCCCACCGAGGAAGTCGCGCGGCTCGTACGGTCGTAGGCGCAACCGAGCTTCAGTCGCGCGTGCCGAGGAGTCGATCGAGCACGATCGCGCACGCCGCGCGGACGCTGAGATGGTTGTATCCCGTGCCCGCCCCTTCGAGCGGGGCCAGAAAGGCGTCGCAACCGTCGATGACCTCCGGCGCGAGCCCCCATCCGGTCCCGAAAATGACGAGCGACGTCCGTGTGCAGGCGTTCATCCGCTGGCGCGCTTCGCCGTACGGCATGACGAGGCGCCCACCGCCGCGCGCGCTGGTCACGTACAAATCGACGTTCGATCGCCCTCCCAGCGCCTCGTAGACGTCGGCGAGGGCCGGCACGACCTGCACCAGGGACATGGCCGGCTCGCGCGTCGGGATGCGGCGCGCCCCCGAGCCGCTCACCCAATGGCTCTTCACCCGCGTCGCCAGCTCGCGCTGGGCGGTGACGGGGTGAACGATGTAGAGCCCCGATACGCCGTAGGTGCACGCGCTGCGGGCCATGTCGTGTAGATCGAGGTTGGTGATGGCCGTCGTGATGACCGCGCCTTGGCGGTCGAGGACCGGGTGGTGCACGAGGGCGATGGCGACCTTGCTCATCGGCGTGGCGGGCGCTTTTCGACCGGCGTCAAATCATTGCCGGGCAATGTTTTATTCGCCTCGATCAGATCCGGGCGGCGATCGCGTGTTCGCGTGACCGCCTCTTCGCGACGAAAGCGCGCGATCTCTGCGTGGTTGCCGCCGAGCAACACCTCGGGCACCCCCATGCCACGAAATTCGGCGGGCCTCGTGTACTGCGGATACTCGAGGAGTCCACCGCTCGACAAACTGTGCGATTCCTCAGTGGCGCTCGCTTCGTTACCGAGCACACCGGGCAGAAGCCGAGCCACCCCTTCGATGATGGCCATGGCCGCGACTTCGCCGCCCGCGAGCACGAAGTCGCCGAGCGAGAGCTCTTGTGCGACGAACGAGCGCACCCGCTCGTCGAATCCTTCGTAACGGCCGCACACCAGCATGAGCGCCGGACGAGCAGCGAGATCGTGCAGGTGCCGCTGGGTCAGGCGCTCCCCTTGCGGGGTGAGGAGAACGCGGTGCGCCGCGGCGCCCGCGTCGCGATCCGCGTCGAGCGACTCCATGCAGTCGACGAGGCAATCGACGCGCATCACCATCCCCGAGCCGCCGCCGTAGGGCGTGTCGTCGACCTTCAGATGACGGCCTACGCCGAAGGCTCGCGGGCTCCGCATGCGCACGCGGACGAGCCCCGCTAAGGCGGCGCGACCGACGATGCTCGTCTTGAGGAGCGGCTCGATGCACTCCGGAAAGAGCGAGACGACGTCAATCTGCATGGGGCGACTTCTTCACGGCCGAGGCGACGAAATCGAGCGCGGCGCTCGTCACACGCACTTGCCGCGCCGCCGCGTTGATCTCCTCGATGTAGTCGTCGAGGAGCGGGATCTCGCAGCGTGCGCCGCCGCTCAAACGCCCGACCAGCACGTCGGCGCTCGGGTAGCTCGCCAGATCCTCGACGATTCCGAGCTCGCCGTCAGGGCCGTAGAGCCGCGCGCCCACGAGGTCGCACGCGTAATACTCCCCCTCTTCGAGCGGAGGGAAAGCGTCGCGCCGGACGCAGAGCTGCGCGCCGCGAAACGCCTCGGCCGCGTCGCGGTCATCGACCCCCTCGAGCTTGGCCAAGAAAAAGCCTGCGTCCGCGCCGCGCACCGACTCGAGTTTCACGCTGCGTTCGACGCCGTCGGGCTTGCGCACAAGGACTTCGGGCAACGAGGGCAAGAGCTCGGAGTCCGAGTTGTACATCTTGACCCGGACTTCGCCGCGCACGCCGTGCGGCCGCGCAACTTCCGCGAGCGCCACCCAGCGAACGTCGGCCATCGCTCGAAAGAAAGTCAGTCGACGATGTCCAAATGCGAACGTCGCCCGAGCTTCGTAGAGGCCGCGGTGAGGATCGTGCGCATCGACTGGGCTGTGCGCCCTTCCCGCCCGATGACCTTTCCGACGTCGTCCTTGGCGACGCGAAGCTCGATGAGGAGGTTGTGCTCGCCCTCGATCTCCGTCACCTCGACGGCTTCAGGATCGTCTACGAGGGCTTTGGCAATGGTCTCGATCAGTTCTTTCAAAGCCATGCTCCGCCTCCGCTTCCACCGCAATGCGAGAGCGTACCGACAGCTCTCTCGCGAGCACCGGGAGGCCTACCAGACTTTAGGAGGACTTCTGCGCCGCGCGCCCCTTCGGCGAGGGGGCGGAAGAGCCGGCTGCTTCGGCCGTCACAGGGGCGGCTTTGAGCAAACGCTCGAGCGTGTGGGATGGCTGCGCACCACAGCCGCGCCAGTAGTCGAGCCGCTCGCGATTGACGACGAGCGCGCTGGCCTCCTCCCCCGAGGGGTCGTAGGTTCCAATTTTCTCGATGAAGCGCCCGCCGCGAGGGCTGCGTTGATCTGCCACGACGACGCGATATTGCGGCGCCTTTTTGGCGCCAACGCGGCTCAAACGAATATGAACGGCCATTGAGGTTCCTTCGTCCTGCTTTCAAGGCCCGCTCTCTGGCGAGCTTAGCACCCGAGGGTGCCCATGCCACACGGCTTACGCTCGACCACGAGGGGCGGCGCAACCTACGCCACGTCGTAGGCCAGGTCAAGCGCGACGGCCCTTTGTGATAGGCTGGGACCTAATGAGCGTTCCGCAGGAGAAGCTACTCAAGATCTGCGAAGAAATTCTAGCCCCGCTCATTCGCGCCGACGGCGGCGAGCTCTTCGTCGTCGCCATCGAAACCGACAGCATTGCGCTGCATTTGGCCGGCAAATGCTCGGGCTGTCCGGGGGCGACGCTCACGACGACGGCCATCATCGAGCCCGCCATTCGTGCGGTCGCGCCCGCTATCCGCGTGGTCGTCACGTCGGGATTCCAGGTCCCGCAAGGTGCGGCCCCGGTGACCCAAACGACGCAGGCCGGCGCAGCCTGATTTTCCACTTTCGCGGCGCCGGCCCAGACGAGCTGAATTCTCGGCTTACTTCTTCTTGTTGGAGGGCTGCGGCGCACCCGCGTGAGCCTTGCCCGTGTACGCGTCGGCAGCCGACGCGTTGGGATCGCTGCTCGGCGTGCCGCTGCTCGTCGCCGCGGCGATCGACGGATCGATCGCGCCCGAGTTGTCCTTGTGCGACGCCCTGTACGCCACCATGCGGTCGGCAGTCCCTTTGTCTTCGTAGACGAGGCCGAGGATGTTCTCCGACGAGCGGTCGATCGCGCGAACGTGCGTCGATTGGTCGGCCCAGTCCACTTCCGTCGTGTTGCGCCCTGCTGCCGGATCCTCGGCGAGAACGCGTCCGGCGACGTTG
>Ga0111538_10001876_pt1 | contig 29482 bp, 26 predicted proteins | sample SoiMethybrSBSTD1_FD_79669 | JGI IMG/M metagenome (GOLD analysis project Ga0111538, IMG submission 79669) | Bulk soil microbial communities from a Populus tree surrounding site in Tennessee, USA - Soil MetaG P. TD hybrid SBSTD1 (version 2)... | ecosystem: Environmental > Terrestrial > Soil >... | reverse complement strand
CCGGAGGCGCAGCAGCGGTCGCCGCTCAGATTCCCGGTGTCTCGAGGCGAACTGTGTACCGCAGCGCGCCGGTAATGGATGCGCGCGAGGACCTGCAGTGGAGACGAGAGACACCGGGAATCTGAGCGCTAGGCGAGCCGCTGCCGCGCCGAGGAACGCATCGCGAGCCGAGGGACACCGGATCTGGTCAGCGCGGCGAGATACGACTCACCGCGCGCCGCGAATCAAATACGCTGCAGTGTGTCGAGCGTTCTCTCGTTGCGAACGTTGCCGGTGTTCAGGGTGGAAGCCGGCTCGAACAGCATCACCTGAGCCTCTGGCTCGGCGACCGGTTTGTGCTCCACGCCCCTCGGCACGATGATCATCTCGCCCTTGCCGAGTTGCACGACGCGATCGCGAAAGTGCATCGCCATGCGACCCTCGAGAACGAGGAACAGCTCGTCCTCGACGTCGTGATGGTGCCAGACGAATTCCCCGGAGAACTTCACGAGCTTCACGTATTGGCCGTTCAGCTCGCCGATGATCTTCGGCTTCCATGTTTCTTGAAAGAGGCTCAGCTTCTCCGCCAGATTGATTCGGTCCATCGGTGGTCCTCGATGTGCGCCGATCCCTACGAACGCTTCGCGGCGCTCGCTTCGGATCGCGCGGAATTCTTTTCGTAGAGCGGTTGATACAATTGCACCGCGAAGTTGCCCGGAACCTTGAAGTGCGTCACGAGCCCGTAGCCGTGATTAGCGATCGAGTCGATGAACTCGACGCCCTTCATCTTCAACTCGGCGACGGTCTTCTCGATGTCGTCGCAGTAGAACGAAATGGAGTGCGTCCCGGAATGCGCGCCGTCTTCCGCGGACGCCGGATGGCAGCCCATGTCCGCTTCCGGAAGATCGAAGATGAGCCAGCCGTCGCCCAAGTCCGAGTGCGGAAATCCAAGCTTGTCGCGCAGGAAGGCGCGCAGCTCGTCGGGCTGGGATGTGTAGAACATGGTGTGCACGCCTCGAATCATGACTGCCTCCCAAAATGATTGAGTGCCGGAATCGGCCGCGGCATCTCGCCGCGCCGTGGAATCAATCGCCGTCCAGAAGCCGGCCCAGCCCGCCGACATGGTCCAAGAGCGAGCCCTCTTCCTTGCGGCGGCCCACCGGCGAAGCCGCCGCCATGATGCGGCTGGCGAGACGGCTGAACGGCAGCGATTGGATGAACACCTTGCCGGGTCCGGTCAGCGTTGCGAAGAACAATCCCTCGCCGCCAAACAGCGCGGTCTTGATTCCGCCGACGAATTGAATGTCGTAGGAGATGCGCGGCTCGAACGCGACCAAGCATCCCGTGTCGAGACGAAGAACTTCGCCGGCGGCGAGCTCGCGGGTCAGCACGTGACCTCCGGCGTGCACGAACGCCAGACCGTCGCCTTCCAGCTTCTGGAGAATGAAGCCTTCGCCGCCGAACAATCCAGCGCCCAAGCGCTTTTGAAAGGCAATGCCGACGGCCACGCCCTTGGCGGCGCACAGGAACGCATCTTTCTGGCAGAACATCGTGCCGCCGTGATGTTTCAAATCCAGCGGAATGATTCGTCCCGGATACGGAGAAGCGAACGCAACCTTCTGCCGCTGCGAAGTGGGGTTCGCGAACAAGGTCATGAACAGCGACTCGCCGGTCAGGACGCGCTTGCCCGCGGAGAGCATCTTGCCGAGAAACCCGTCGCTCTTCGATTTGTGACTGCCGTCGCCGAAGATTGTTTCCATCTGGATGCCGGGATCCATGTACATGAACGATCCAGCCTCGGCGACCGTGGCCTCGCCGGGATCGAGCGTAATCTCGACGAGCTGCATTTCCTCGCCGTGGATCTCGTAGTCGATGACGTCGGCGCGCGGGTGGCCGAAGGCATGGTCCGGAGGAGGAGCCGGCAGCGGAACTTCGCCGCCCAACCCCAAAGCGGAGCGAAACCGCGCAATGCGCTCGAGCGTCTCCCAGCCCGCCATGCCGGAGGTGTAGGCGTACGTCTCCCGGTCGATTTCCTTCTGGCGGATTCTGTTCTCGATCACGTCGGCGGGAAAGGGACCTTCGTTCTTTCCTTCGACGACGACATACCAGCTCTCGGGCGTGCTCATTGCGCGAATCCTTTCCTCATCGGCCCGGGTTGTCTCATGGGCCCGCTATTCTAAGACGAAACGGAGGCCCCGAGGGTTGCGAATCGCGGGAACCCCGCCGAGAATCCCGCGATGCCCCAGTCCGTGCCGCGTTCGCTCTTGGTGACGGTGAATTATCCGCCCTCGATCGGGGGAATCGAGCGTTACTACGCCGAGCTGGCGGAGCACATGCCCCAGGGATCGATTCTCGTGTCGACCCCGCCGATGGCGGGCAGCCGCGCGTACGATGTGGCGCATCGCGTCGAGGTGGCGCGGCCGCCAATCCCGCGCCGGCAATCGCACAAGCTCGTGTTCGTTTGGATCTGGTGGATTCAGGTGCTGGAGTTGTGCCTGGGGCGCAAGATCCGTCTCCTGCATTGCGGGAATTTCACGCCGGCCGGTTACATTTGTCGCTGGGCGAAGCAAATCCTGGGCATTCCTTATTTCATTTACTTTCACGGCATGGACATTGAAAAGGCGGCCCGCAAGCTGGCCAAACCGGGCTGGCGCGCGCGGGCGCTGCGGGGCATCTTGGAGGCCGCCGCGCTCTGCTTCGCGAACAGCCGCGACACGAAAACGAGATTGGTGCGCGCCGGCGTGCCGGAGGAGAAGATCATGGTGCTCTCGCCCGGCGTGGAGCTCGATCGCTTTCGTCCCGGCGCAGTACATTCGCCGCGCGCCGCGCCGTTCGCCGGGCGTCCCACACTCTTGACCGTCGGACGCTACGCGAAGCGCAAGGGGGTGGACCAAATCGTGCGCGCGCTTCCCGTGATTCGCCGTTCCATTCCCGATGTGCAATTCGTCGTCTTGGGAAGGCGACAAGAAGAAAACTTGGCGCCGCTCGTGCGCGAGCTCGGTCTCGAAGAGTCAGTGCACTTCTTCGGAGAAGTGGAGGAGCGCGAGCTGCCCGATTTCTATCGCGCGGCGTCGCTCTTCGTCATGCCGGCCTATGAAGAGGAAGCCGAAGCCAGCGTCGAAGGATTCGGCATCGTGTTCCTGGAAGCGGCGGCCTCGGGAATTCCGGCGATCGGCGGGCGATCGGGAGGAATCGAAGATGCCATCGTGGACGGAGAGACCGGCTACCTGGTGAACGGTCGCAGCGCGGAGGAGTTGGCGGCGCGCATTCTCGAGGTGTTGGGCTGTGATGAGCGCCGCCGGGTACTGGGAGCAAATGCGCGGGCCCGTGCCGTCGCCGAGTTCGACTGGAGCGTGCGCGCCAACGCCTTGGTGGAGGAAATACGCCGCGTCGCCGGAGCAAGTTGAGACGCGTCGCCCCGGGGATTACAATCCCATTCGCGCCGTCCCCCACGGCAGTGACTCGAGCCGGCTGCTGTTCGATTCTTCGTCCATGAGGTGCGCCATGTCGCGTTGCAACGTTTTTGGCATCGCCCTCTCTACGGCCGCGCTCTTCTTGGGGAGTGCGCCCGCGGCCCGGAGCGCATGTCTTCTGACGTGTCCCTATGCGTCGCAGCCTTATCCCCAATACGGATGTTCGGCCGCCGGAGGATTCCTCATCACCTCCTGGTCGGTCCAGGATTTGGGAGGCGGCGCGATTTCAATTCATCCGAACCCGAACGGCATCGTCCCCAATCTCACCGGAACGATGAATTGCGACGGCTCGACGTTTTCCGCCAGTGCGAACAGTCCGGGAGCGTGCAGCATTGTCTATACGCTCGATGGGGTCCTTTCTTCTCCGTCGCAATGGACCGGAACCTTCAAGGTGCAATACTTGGGCGGCGCTCCCTGCGCGGATTGCATCAATCAAACGTTTGTGGTTGCTGGCTCCTGCTCACCGAGCGACGCGGCCGATGGAACGCGTCCCGTCTCGGGATGGATCACGGCGAGCCCCAATCCTGCGCAAGGCTCGACGTCGCTGCGTTTCTATTCACCGGGAGACGCTGCGCTCACGCTCGAAGTCTTCGACGTGACGGGAAGACATCTGCAGACGCTGGTCGATCACGTTGTGCTTCCGCGCGGCGTTCATGAAATGCCGTGGTCGGCGGCGGTGGGCGCGCCCACGGCAAGCGCAGTCCACTTCGCGCGGTTGATGGCGGGAGAGAACGCGGAGATCACGCGCTTCGTCATCGTGCGGTAGAGTCGCAGAACTTCCGAGACGCAGCCCTACGGCGCAATCTCCTGCAAGAGCCGCTGGGCAGTCGCATCCCAACTGAACTCCCGCGCTTTGGCGAGCCCGGCCTGCGCGAGCCGTGCGCGCAAGGCTTCATCGCGCCTCATGCGCAGGAGAGCACGGCGCATGTGCCACGCGGTGCGCGGCACGACGAGCGCGGTCTCCTCATGAATCGCGAAGTCCGACGTGCCGCTGGACGTGCACACGACCGGAACGCCGCAGGCCATCGCCTCGATCGTCGTGTTCGACCATCCCGCCTTCTTTTCCGCGGATACGAACACGTCGCCCGAGCCGTAGACGATGCGCAGATTCTCGCGCGGAACGTCGAGATCGAGGCGAATCTTGGGACGCACCTCGAGCGCTTCCGGCAAACCGGCGTCATGATCCACCGTGGTCGTGTCGAAGTACACCAGCTCCACATGGCTCGCCGGCTTCAATCCTCCGGCGGCCTTGGCCACGATCCTCGACCCTTTGCGCCGCCGCGAGAATCGTCCGTTGGCTACGATGCGAAAGCTTTGCGGCGCGCGCAGCTCGCGCTCGCTTTCTTCGAGCGGAAAGAACGTGTGCGTGTTCACCCCGCCGATCACTGGCGCTGCGGCGACGCCGTACCGTTGTCGCAGGCGCCGCACCAATCCGGATGAATTCGCCAAGAGCGGCACGCCGGATCGCGCGATCTCCCGCTCGCGCGCCGTTTTCTCGAGGATGAAGTAGAACGCGTGCCGGCCGGCCTTCAGCGATCGAAACTCGTCGAACAGATTCTGCTCCGACGCCAACAGCACGTCCGGTGGGGAGGCGCGCAGCGCATCGAACGTGCAGACCGGTCCGCGATAATCGAAGTATTGCGGCGGCTGGCCATCGGGAGTGGCCAGCGTGAAGGCGATGCCGCGCCCGGCGAGCGCATTGCCAATTTCGAGATAGCGAAGATTTCCGCCGTAGAGCCCGAGATGGGGAAGAAGCGCAGCGATTCGCAGCGAGGAAAAGTTTTTCGCTTCGGCTTCGGGGGTCACACGAGATCGAGGTCGGGAACGCGGTTCAGAAGACCGCGGTCCACGGCGCGCCGGTAGAGATGGCGCAGCGCCGCGACGCCGTCGTCTCCCATGTCGATCGTGTCCTCGTTCACGTACATGCGCACGAACTTGCGCCCCACTTCACGATCGATGCCGCGCCCGAACTCGAGCGCGTAGGTCAACGCGTCGTCCTCATTGGCGAGCGCATGCTCGATCGAACGCCGCAGAAGCGCCGAGATGCGCGTAGCAGTTTCGCGTCCCAAATCCTTGCGCACGAGATCGAGCCCCAAAGGAAGCGGAAGTCCTCCGGTTTCTTTTTCCCACAGCGCACCGAAGTCGGAAACCTTGTGCAGTCCCATCTTCTGGTAGGTGAGCTGCCCTTCGTGAATCAACACGCCGGCATCGACGCGCCCGTCCAACACCGCGAACGGGATCTCTTCGAAAGGGATGACCTCGCGCCGCACTTCGGGATGATGGATCGAGAGAAGAAGGTTCGCGGTGGTGTGCAATCCCGGCGTGGCCACCAAGATTCCCGTCCAGTCGTAAGGACCGATCGGATCTTTCGACACCACGATGGGACCATAGCCTCGCCCCATGGACGCCCCGGTGCGCATGATCCAGTAGCGATCGGCGAATTGCGGATAGGCCGCGGCGGACGCGGCGGTGACTTCGAGCTCGCCCTTCATCGCGCGCAGGTTCAGCGTCTCGATGTCGGCGAGCACGTGCTCGACCGCGATTCCATCTTCTTGTTTCACGCCGTGGGCCAGCGCGTAGAACATGAAGGCGTCGTCGGGATCGGGACTGTGTCCGATGCGGAGCGTCATGGCTTGGGTTCGCATGAGCCCGGGATTCTAGAGGGATCCCGAACGACCGGCAAGCACGTGCTCTTCCTCGTGCGTCTCCAGGAAGGCGTTGCCCCAGCCGCTCGCTTCCAGCATCTCGAAGTACTCGGCGACGTGGCCCACCGCCTCGGCGATCTTCGCGCTGTGGAAGATTCGCTCGCGAAGCTTGGCCCCATGGGGAAGACCGCGCGTGAAATATCCCGTGGCCTTCTTGATGGGACCCAAGACGATGCGATCGCGATCCGGCAATTCCATTCCGAAGCGCTCGTCGAGATTACGGAAATAGCGCAGCAGCACGTCGCGGCGCTCGGCGAGCGCAGGCTCGACGACCGCCTCGTCTCTCAAATGCTGCGCGATCTGGCGAAGCAGCCAGGGATTGCGCAGGATTCCACGCCCGACCATGACGCCGTCCGCTCCGGAGAGCTGGAGCGCGCGCTTGGCATCTTCAATCGTGAGGATGTCGCCGTTCACCAAGACCGGAACGGAGACCGCGCGCTTCACTCGGGAAATGAATTCCCAATCGGCGGAGTTCTTGTACATGTCGCAGCGCGTGCGTCCGTGCACCGCGATCATGGCGGCGCCTTCGCCGGCGGCGCGGCGGGCAATCTCCGGAGCGTTGCGCGCATTGGCATCCCAACCGGTGCGCATCTTCACGGTGAAGGGAACACCGCTTCCTTGGACGGCGCGCGCCACCGCGCGGAAGATTTCCCCGGCGCGTTCCGGTTCACGCAATAGAGCGGAGCCCGCGCAGCCGGAGGTCACCTTCTTCGAAGGGCAGCCCATGTTGATGTCCACGATGTCCGCGCCCAGATCGAGGCAATAGCGCGCCGCCCCTTCCATCCGCGCCGGATCGCGCCCGTAGATCTGAATGGAAACGGGATGCTCGTTCGGATCGAGCTCCGCCATTCTCCAAGCCTTGGCGACGTTGCGGGTCATCGCTTCCGAGCTGACGAACTCGGTCACCGCCAGCCCGCAGCCGCCCAAGCTGCGAATGAGCCCGCGAAACTCGCGATCGGTGATTCCCTCCATGGGCGCCAAGACGCACGGAGGGTCGATGCGAACGCGTCCGACAAAAAAGCCCAAGGTTCTCTCCGGGGTTTCTGCTCATTCTTGAATCGGGCGGGGCACTACATTACCGGAGACCCGCTTTCCGATCCACCGCTCTTGAAGGTACCATTCGCACCCATGAACGACATCGAAGTCCGCCGCATCGCCGCCGCCGAGGTCGTTCCCTTGCGGCACAAGGTGCTGCGCCAAGGAATGCCCCCCGAAACGGCGATCTTTCCGGGAGACGAGGAGCCGGAAACGTTTCATTTGGGTGCGCTGCGCAATCGCGAGGTCGTGGGCGTCGCCACGTTTCTCGTTCGTCCGTATCCCTTGGACCCGGGCGGAGCGCGCGCCTGGCAATTGCGCGGAATGGCGGTGGATCCCGCCCTGCAAAGTCACGGCGTGGGATCGAAGATGCTGCAGGCGGCGATCGAGATTCTGGGTCAGGAGCTTCGCGTTCGCGACGGGCTTCCCGCCCCGGCGATTCTGTGGTGCAAGGCGCGCATCAAAGCGGTCGATTTCTACCGGCGCAACGGGTGGATCACGGTTGGAGAAGAATTCGAGATCGCGAATTTCGGCCCGCACTACCACATGAAGTGGCAGCCTACGATCGGGGCGGAAGTCGAGCGAGTGACGCGATCAGGAAAAACCTGAGCGTTTCACGCCGACGACGCAGTGGGCGATCCCCATCGTCAGCGGTTTGGTCATGACCTCGCGAAACCCGGTCGCCAAGAGCCGGTGCGTCAATTCTTCCGGCGTCCAGAATCCCTTCTTGCTCTCGCGAAGATACGTGTAGGCGGAACGGCTGCGCGAAACGACGCGCCCGATGAGCGGCAGCACGTGATCGAGATAGAAACGAACCGGAAGGATTTCATCTTTGCTGAAGAAGTCGACGACGACGAGCCGTCCACCAGGCGCCAAGACCCGCAGGCATTCGCGAAGCCCGCGCTCCGGGTCGTTGAAGTTGCGCAGGCCGAAACCGATCGACACGACGTCGTAGGCTTCATCGGGCTCGCCGGTGGCGAGTGCATCGCCTTCGCGAAATTGCACCCGCGTGGCAAGACTGCGCGCCGTTGCCTTTTCGCGCGCGAGCTGCACCATGGCCTCACTAAAGTCGATCCCCAAGACATCGCCGGAGAATCCGGGAGCTTCCGCGAACGCGAGCGAGAGATCCCCCGTTCCCGAGGCCAGATCCAAGATGTGCCGCGCCTGCGCAGGCCGCGCAAAGCGCACTGCGGTTTTGCGCCACGATCCATCCATGCCGAAGGAGAGAACGCGATTCAACAGGTCGTAGCGCGGGCTGATCTCGGTGAACATTCGCGCGACTTCATCCGGCTGGCGCCCCAAGAGCTTGGGATCGACTTCGTGATTCACGACGCCAGGACCCGCGGCGATTCGAGAGTCTGGCCGTCGAGCGTTTCCTCGAACACGATGTCGCGCTCCGCCAGAGCGGCAAAGAACGGAGCGGGCGGCACCATCGTTTCCGCCGTGCCGGCGCCGGGGCCACGCGTTTCTCCGCGGACCATCATCTGCGCGATCACCGAAGTCGGATCGGAGGTCATTCGCATCATCGCCGTCCGCTGCCAGGAGTCGGGATAGCCAATGAGCTGCGCGCGGTACGATCGCGTGCGTCCCTCGCGGGTCGCCTCTCCTTCGACGCGCAGCAGCACCACATCCTCACCGTCCTTGGGAAGCCGCTCCATCAAAAGCTTGCCCAACACGTCCCGCGGGCGGACTTGCAGGGAGTCTTCCATCGTGATCGGCTCCGAGGAGAGCAAACCCAAGTCGACCAGGAGCTGAATCTGCTGCGCATGGCCGGGATATCGGATCGTCTTGTAATCGAGATTCTTCACCCGCTCGCGAAGCGTACGCGGCATCGTCGAAGCTCCGCCGGAAGTGTGAAAAGCCTCCAGCCTCCCGAAGGGAGGCGGAAACTCGAGCGATTCGATTCCCGACATCCCCGCGACGGTCGTGATGCGGTGATCGCGCAGCACGTGGCAGGGCTCGATGTACTCATTGATGAGTCCTTCGACGGAAAAGAAGAGTTGGAAGTTCAAGGGGAGCTTCGGATTCTGGGGTAGCCCACCCACTCGAATCGAAATGTGCTCGATCGGGCCTTCGCCCAAGAGCTCGATCGCGCGGGCGGCGATCACGTTGGCCATGCCTGGCGCCAGCCCGCAGTCCGGGATCACAGTGACTTCCTTCTCGATCGCCAAGTCGTGGAGCGCCAGCGCCGCTTCCACCGCATCATTGTTCCCGCCCATGTCGCAGAAGTGCGTTCCGGCTTCCACCGCCGCGCGAGCCAACTCCGGATTCAAGAAGTAAGGAACGGCGGAGATCACCGCGTCGTGCGAGGAGAGAAGCAGGGGAAGCTGCGGATCCTGGGGCAGGCGAAGGGAGGCAACGGCAACCCGGCCGGCCGCCTTCTCTCCCAAATCGAGGGAGATATTTCTCACCGTCTGCTGGAGACTCGCCAGGTCTTGGTCGGCCAGCGTCACTTTTTCGACGGCCGGGCTGCGCGCCAAGTCGAACGCGGCGGCCGAGCCCATAAGGCCGGAGCCAACGACCAAGATCTTCAATTGGAGCTTCCTTCCATGTGGGGGGTGGGCGAGTGTGCCTAAAGAGGGGTGGGCCGGGCAAGCGTTGCGTCTTTTTCACTTTTTAATAAGAAAATGATCCGGCCCCCAAAAAATGCTTGACTCACCAAATCTTGAGGACTAGGTTAGCTCCTGCCACAAGATCTTGTGTGACAACTGGCTTTTCACCGCCGGCTCTTCGCCACCGGCAGATCGAAGTGGCGGGTCCCCCGTCGGTCGTCGGATCCCATCAGAGCTTGGCCGACTGTCCCCTCGGCTCTCGGTCCAACTTGCTTCCAGACGCCCGGCGGAGGACCTCCCTCGCATTTCACGGAATGGGTTCGTCGTACGCACTTCGGAAGAGGTCTTGAGATGAAGATCGCGGGAAATCAGAGGACGGAAGGTCGCGGGGTCGAGACGCATGGCACGGTTGGGAGGAAAGAGGATGGGTATGCTGCCGGGTCTCCAAACCCCGCGGCCTCCACGTTGACGCGGCGCTTCACGACTTTGGGGGTGGATCCTCTGCAGTCGACGGAAATGGAGCCTCGCCGCTCGGTGATTACGAATCCGGATGGATCCGTCGTATTCGAGATGAACGATGTGGAAGTTCCGAGGAATTGGTCGCAGCTGGCGACCGACATCGTTGCCTCGAAGTATTTTCGCAAGGCCGGTGTTCCCGCCGCCGATGGACGCGAGCATTCGGTTCGGCAATTGGTCCGGCGCATCGTGCGCACGATTCGCGCCGCGGGCGAAGAGCTCGGCGGCTACTTCGCGGACAAAGATGAAGCGCAGACGTTCGAAGACGAGCTGGCGGCGCTGCTCGTCACCCAGCGTGGTGCATTCAATTCCCCGGTGTGGTTCAACTGCGGATTGAGCCACGAGTATGGCATCCAGGGATCCGGCGGGAATTTCGCGTGGAATCCGGATGCGGATCACATCGAGGAGATCGAGGACGCGTATAGCCGCCCGCAATGCAGCGCCTGCTTCATTCAGTCGGTGCAGGACGACCTCATGTCGATCTTCTCGCTGGCCAAGAATGAAGCGCGCCTCTTCAAGTACGGCTCGGGAACGGGAACGAATTTCTCGTCGCTGCGCGGACGCCAGGAAAAGCTCTCCGGCGGCGGGACGTCGAGCGGTCTCATGTCGTTTCTCGAAGTGCTGGATCGCGCTGCAGGAGCCACGAAGTCGGGGGGAACGACGCGGCGCGCCGCGAAAATGGTCTGCCTCGACATGGATCACCCCGAGATCGTCGACTTCATTGATTGGAAGTCCCGCGAGGAAAAGAAGGCCCGCGCGCTGATCGAGGCCGGTTATCCCTCGGATTTCAACGGCGATGCGTATCGCACCGTCTCCGGCCAGAATTCCAACAACTCGGTGCGCGTGACCGACGAGTTCATGGAAGCAGTCGCGAATGACGGCAAGTGGCAGACGCGTCTCGTCACGAACGGCCAAGCATGCGAGACCTACCGGGCGCGCGATCTCATGGACAAGATCGCCGCCGCCGCGTGGGAATGCGCCGATCCGGGAATCCAATTCGATTCCACGATCAATCGCTGGCACACCTGCAAGGGAGCGGGACGCATCAACGCCTCGAATCCGTGCAGCGAGTACATGTTCCTCGACGACTCGGCGTGCAATCTCGCCTCCTTGAACCTGACCCAGTTCCTGGATGAAGACGCTCGCTTCGACGTCGACGGCTATCGCCATGCGATTCGCGTGTTCATCACGGCGATGGAGATCTTGGTGGATCTCTCCTCGTATCCCACGGAGAGGATCGCGCAGAACAGCCACGATTATCGTCCGCTGGGTTTGGGCTACGCGAACCTGGGTTCGCTGCTCATGATCTTGGGCGTTCCTTACGACTCCGAAGAGGGGCGCTCCATTTGCGGCGCATTGACCGCGATTTTGACCGGACATGCGTACCGCGTCTCCGCCGAGATCGCGTCCAAGAAAGGCCCGTTCCCCGGTTGGCGGAAGAATGCGCAGCCGATGGCCGAGGTGATGCGCATGCATCGCTTCGCGGTCGAGGAAATCCCCGCGGGATGTCCTTTGGGATTGCTCGAGGCGGCGCGGCAGGATTGGGACGGCGCGATTCGCTTCGGCGATGCGTACGGATATCGCAATGCGCAAGCGACCGTGATCGCACCGACGGGAACGATCGGCCTGCTCATGGATTGCGACACGACCGGCATCGAGCCCGACTTCGCTCTGGTGAAGTTCAAGAAGCTGGCCGGCGGCGGTTACTTCAAGATCGTGAATCAATCCGTGACCCGCGCGTTGCGCGGCTTGGGATATACGGAGCAACAAATCAGCGAGATCGATCAGTACGTGCGCGGAACGATGACGCTCTTGGGCGGACCGGGAATCGATCGCGCCGCGCTTCGCGAGAAGGGACTGAACGAGGACGATCTGAAGAGCATCGAGGCGGTGCTGCCGGGCGCGTTTTCGTTGGATGGGGCGGTGACTCCGTGGGTTGTGGGGGAAAAGACGATGGCGCGCCTCGGCATCGCGAAGGAACGTTCTTCGCAGCCGGGCTTCTCGCTGTTGCGCGAGCTCGGCTTCAACAGGGGACAGATCGAGCACGCCTCCGATGTCATTTGCGGGCGCATGACGGTGGAAGGCGCGCCGCATCTTTTGGAGCAGCATCTGCCGATCTTCGATTGCGCGAATCGCTGCGGGCGGGACGGCCTGCGCTTCATCGAGGCGCGCGGGCATCTGCGCATGATGGCCGCGGCACAGCCGTTCATCTCCGGCGCGATCTCCAAGACGGTGAACGTTCCGAACGAGACCAGCGCTCTCGAAATCGAGCAGCTGTACACCGAGAGCTGGCGCATGGGGCTGAAGGCGGTCGCGATCTATCGCGACGGCTCGAAGCAGAGCCAGCCGCTTTCCTCTTCGGGAGAGGGCGAGAAGACGCAAGAGTCCACCGCCGCCGCGCCGATCCCAGTTGCGTCCACCGTGCCCGCGGCCGCGGAAGTGCGTGTCGCGCTGGATGCGGCGCAGCCGGTGATGAAGCGCGAAAGACTCCCGCGCAAGCGCGGCGGCTTTACGCAAGAGGCGCGCGTCGGCGGGCAGAAGATCTACTTGCGCACCGGCGAGTACGAAGACGGGCGGCTGGGCGAGATCTTCATCGACATGCACAAGGAAGGCGCCGCGTTCCGCAGCATGATGAACTGCTTCGCGATCGCGGTGAGCTTGGGATTGCAATACGGTGTGCCGCTCGATGAGTTCGTGGACTGCTTCACGTTCACGCGCTTCGAGCCGCATGGACACACCGATCATCCCAACGTGCGTTTCTCCACCTCGATCGTCGATTACGTGTTCCGCGTTCTGGCGATGGAGTACTTGGGCCGGCTCGATATGGTGCAGGTCCCGCCGGAGTTTGCGGCGCATTCGGCAGCGCGTCCCGAAGACACGGCCGCGCGCACCGAAGAACCGGCCGCAATGCCGGCGCGTGAGGAAGAGAGCGAGGAGCCGCACAGCGAGGACCTGGCCAGCGCGAAGAACGAGCCGGTTTCCATGGGAAATGGACACGGAAACGGCAACACGAACGGCGGATCGAACGGATCGAATGGCCATGCGGCGAAGAGGCCGGCAAGCCTGGGCGCGCCGAAGAGCAGTGCGGCGGGAATCACCGAACAGCTCACCATGGTGATGAAGGATGCACCGTTCTGCGATACGTGCGGGCATCTCACTGTGCGCAATGGCGCCTGCTACAAGTGTCTGAACTGCGGCCAAGCCGTCGGCTGCTCGTAGCGAGACGCGACAGGAAAAGAGAGCGGGAGCGCCGGGGGACGACTCGCGGGTCTCGCCGGCATGAGGAAGGGCGGGACTCGCACTCGAGCTCCCGCCCTTTCGCTTCCTGAGGCTTTCCAATTTGCACGTCTTGCTGCGCCGTGCGATCGTGGGCGGCCTATGCTCCAAGCTGCGGCAGCTTCGCAGATGGCCGCCGTCCAACAGCGCGGCGTCGCCTACGTCGCCAAGGGGACGTGCGAGACGTCTGGTGCTGTGGGCTCCTTTCAGTTCACGTTCGATGACGATGAGAGATTCGTTCTCGTCGTCCAGGGACCGCTGCCGGAGAAGATCGGCTTCGATGGGCGCGAGACCTGGAGCACGGACTGGACGGAGCTTCCTCGCGTGCTTGCGCTGGGGGAAGAGCAAGCCGAGCGACTCGGGATCCTGGCCTGGATGGGAACCCTGCTCGACTCCACGAAGATCGATCCGCGTCTTCATGCCGAGATCGAGCGCGATGATCGGGGCTCTCCGACTCGCGTCTCGCGGCGCGGAATGGAAGGAACGGAAACGTGGCGATTCGCGGGCGTTCGCGAATCCGAAGGGCAGCGCCTCGCGCAGGATGTGCGCGTGGACGTCGACGGCGAGCCGTCGCGAACGTTTCAGGTCACCTCGTTCGAGCGTGCTTCTCAGGTCGACCCGAGCATCTACCGGCGTCCCCTCGAGCGCCCACAGGACGCGCGCTTCAACGCCTCGATCCCCGCCGCACTCCCGATCACGCGGGCCCGTTCCGGACATGTCCTGACGAAGGCGTCGATCGACGGAGGAGAAGCCGGATGGTTCATTCTGGATACCGGCGCGGGCGGATCCACGTTGATCGATTCAAAGCTCGGAGAAAAAATCGACGCGCCGAATTTGGGATCGATCCCCGCGGTCGGTGTTTTCGGAAAGATCCTCATGACGGTTCGCCGCGGACAAACGCTGACGATCGGTCCGCTCACGATCGACCGCCCTTTTCTCTTGGAGCAAGATCTCTCTTTCTTGGCGGCGATTCACGATGAGCCCATTCTCGGAATCCTGGGCTACGACGTTCTTTCCCGCTGCATCGTGGAAATCGATTTGGGCGAAGATGCGTTTTCGCTTCACGACCCCGCGGCGTTCGCCAAGTCGGCCGCGGCACGAGATTCGTCGGGAACGAAAGCCATCGCGTGGGAGCCGCTCGCTCTTCCGTACCGCGTTCCGTTGGTGTCCGCTTCCTATGAAGGCGGACGCCAGGGATTTTTCCGCATCGACGTGGGAGCGGCCGGCCCAGGATTCGGCAACGTCGCGTTTCATTCTCCGGTCGTGGAACGGAACCAACTGCTGCACGATCGCGAAGTGGAGGAGCTGGACTTGGGCGGCGATCCGATTGCGCTGGGCACGCTGCAATACTTCGAGCTGGGCGGATGCCGCTTCGATCATCCGACCGTTGTCTTCGCCCAAGGGAAGGAGGGGCCTTTGGCCGATGAGTGGACCGACGGCAACATCGGCGTCGATTTCTTGAAGCCGTTTCGTTTGCTGCTCGATTATTCCAACGCGCGCATGGCGTTCGTCGCCAAGAATTGTCCCCAATGAAAGACGCACGCACTTGGGCGGGAGCCGCGCTGCTTCTCTCGCTCGCCGTCATTGCCGTCGCGCCTTCGCTGAAAGGCGATTTCCTTTGGGATGATTCGTATTGGCTGTGGTCCTCGTATCTCACGCCGCAGCCCGACGGGTTGGTGCGCGCGTGGACGGAGGGCGATCGCTACGATTTCCTCCCGCTGACTTCCAGCGTGTTCTGGGTCGAGTGGCGTCTCTTTCACAACCATGCGACCGGCTATCGCGTTGTCAACGCACTCTTGCACGGGCTGGGCGCATTCTTCTTGTGGCGGCTCTTGCGCAAGCTGCCGTTGCGCGGCGCATTCGCGGTGGCCGCGCTCTTCGCCTGCCATCCCGTGGCCGTCGCTTCCGTGGCGTGGATCACGGAGCTCAAGAACACGCTTTCCGGCGCGTTTTTCTTCGCCGCGATGTGGGCCTATTTGCACGCCGACGAACGGCCGCGTTCGCGGGGAATCGCGCTGGCGTTCCTTCTCTTCTTGGCGGCGTTGACCGCGAAGGCGTCGACGGTCGTCTGGCCCGCGATTCTCTCGCTTCTCTTGCTCTTGAAGCGGCCCCGGCTGACCCGTACCGATCTTTGGCGCCTCGCCCCGTTCTTCGCCGTGGCCTTGGTGGCGGCCCTCGCCGCCTCTTCGATTCAAAGCAAGCGCGCCATCGGCATTGCGGAAGTTCATCCGGAGGGGTTCGCCGCCCGCTGGGCTGCGGCGGGTGCGGCGATTGCGTTTTATTTGGGAAAAGCAATTGCACCCTTCCAGCTCTCGGTCATCTACCCCAGGTGGGAGGTGGTGACGTCGCGCTGGACGACGTGGGTGCCTTTGGCCGCAACGCTCTTGGCTTTCGCGGGACTCTTCGCTGCACTGCGACAGACTCGCCTGTCCGCCGGCGCGCGGGATGCATACCGCACCGCGGCGATTCTCTTGTCGGCCTACGTCGTCGCGCTCTTTCCCGTTCTGGGAGTGGTCGATCTCGCCTGGTTTCGATTCTCGCTCGTCGCCGATCACTGGCAATACTTGGCGCTGCCCTGGGCGTTGGCGCTCGCCGTCGATCTCGGTGCGCGCGCGTTCGGCCGCATTTCCGCGCGTGCCGCGCTCGTGCGGCGCCCGCCCGCGCACGCCCTGGCCGCCGTCGCCGTCATTCTGTTCGCGTTCCTCTCCGTCCAGCGCTCGCGCGCGTACGCGAACGAAGGTGCCTTGTGGTCGGATACGCTCGCCCGCAATCCTGACGCATGGGCCGCACACAACTCCTACGGCATGTGGCTCGCGCAGCAGGGCCGCCGCGACGATGCGCGCCTGCATTTCGAGGAAGCTTCACGGCTGCGCCCATCGTATTCCTATCCCGTTTACAATTTGGCGCTGATCTATGTCGAAGAGGGAGATTTGCCGCGCGCGAAAGAGTATTTGGGCCGTGCTCTCGAAATTGCGCCGAACTACCCGGATGCATTGGCTTCCATGGGCGGGATCCTGCTCGCGGAAGGCGACGTCGATCAGGCCATTCAAGATCTGCAGTCTTCTCTGCAACTGGAAGAGCGCAACGCGGGCGCGCATTGCAATCTCGGCATCGCCTTCTTGGCGCGGCGCGAGCCGCAGCGTGCGGCGCAGGAGCTCGAGCGCGCCGCGCAGTTGGATCCGACCCTGGTGCAGGCGCCGTATCATCTGGCGCGCGCGCGCATTCAACTGGGCGACTTGCTCGGAGCGCGCGAAGCGATGCAGCGCGTGTTGGTGCTGGCCCCGAATCATCCCGATGCGGTGAAAGTGATGGAGGCGATCGAAAAGGCGATCGGCGAGCACGGCGGGGAGGAGGCTATGTCGTCTCCAGAGGGACTTCCTCGGGCGGAGCCGGGAACGCCTGATTCAACTGCCGCAAGTCCTCCGCGCTGAGTTGAATCTCGAGCGCCGCGGCGTTCTCGCGCACGTGTTGCTCGCTCCCCGATTGTGGAATCGTCACCACGCCTTCCTGCCGGAGAATCCAGGCGAGTGCAATCTGATACGCCGTCGCCCCGTGGCGCACGGCCACCTCTTCGAGAACGCCCTTCGTGCGCAGGCGTCCTTGCTCGAACGGCGTGTACGCCATCACCACCACATTTCTCGCGCGGCACCACGGCAAGAGTCTGCGCTCGATCCCGCGGCGCTGCAGGTTGTAATAGACCTGATTCGCGACGGCGTGATTCCCGGCGGGGCAGCGCTCGACTTCTTCGAGATCGGCGACGTCGAAGTTGCTGATCCCCCAATGAAGGATCTTGCCTTCGTCCACCAGACGCTCGAACGCCTCCACGGTCTCGCAGAGCGGGTGGCGTCCCCGCCAATGCAGAAGGTAAAGATCGATGCGGTCCGTGCGAAGCCGAGCCAGGCTTCCTTCGCAGGCCTTGTGCACGCCGGAGCGTGAAGCATTCTGCGGCAGCACCTTCGTTACCAGAACGAGGTCATCGCGGCGTCCGGCGATCGCTTCCCCGACGAGCTCTTCGGAGCGTCCGCCCCCGTACATTTCCGCCGTGTCCACCAGATTGAGCCCGAGATCGAATCCGGTGCGCAGCGCGCGAATCTCCTGCTCGCGGCGCTGCGGCGCATCGCCCATTTTCCACGTTCCCTGTCCCAAGACGGGCACTTGGAGACCGCTGCGAGCGCGGGCTACTGGTGGCTTCATCTGCGCGACATCACCTCATTGCGTCGATTCCGCCGCCGGGTCCATAATGTTCGGTGACGATGAAGTGGGCGGCGGGGAGGATTTCCGAACCTCTACCGGAGTTTATACAATGAAGAAGGCCAGTTGGCTTCTGTTCGTACTATCCATCGTGATCCTTCTCTTCGGTGCAATCTCCCGGTTTACTCCCAATGGAATCGTGAACGGCGTCGCCGCCGGAACATATTGGAAAGCGGCGATGGCACTCCTCGCGTATGCAGCCACAATCAAGATTCTGACGCTCGAGCCTCGATGAGGGGCCATCGCTCGCGGAGCTTGCGCTTGGCTCGCGGTCGAAAGTAGTCTCCCCGCTCGTTCATCGGGTATCGGCTTCCGTGCGGCGCGATCCCTTCTCATTCGGAAGGGGGAATTCATGCTTTGGAATGCGTCTCGTTGCCTGACGGCAGCGATCTTGTTCACGCTCTCGCTCCCGGCCTCTCCCGTTCGCGCGACGACGGAGACCGTCGTGCCAGTCTTGGACATCGGCAAAGGCGCTTCGCTCGCTGCGGGAGGGAATGCGGCGATGGTGCCCATCGAGGTGCAATGCTCGGCGCGATGGGAAGTCCTGGAAGCGTTCGTGTCCATCGTGCAGAACAGCACGCAATCGGCGAACGCGCCGATTCCCGTGGATTGCGGAATGGATCGCCCGCGGCATTACAACGTTCAGGTCAACGCGGGCCAGACACCCTTCGAGCAAGGCGAAGCGACGGCCACGGCCTACGTGCTTCTCCAGGATCCGGACAACGGCGCGACGATGCCGCTCAACGACACCGCCACGATTCTGATTCGCGCGGTGACGCACAAATCCGGCGCCGGCGAACCGTAGCTCTCTTCGTGCGCTCGTTCACTCGCTCATGAGGAAGATGAGCGGGCGCACATCCTCCTCGATCGTCCATTCCCAATAGCGCAGGAGAATCGCGTACACCAGCACGCCGATTTCGCCTTCTCCCCAGAAGAGATAGCGGAACGCCTGCTGCATGAGATTGAGGCGGGAGAGGCTGAGAAAGATACTGATCGGGTCGATCATCTCGCTGACCGAGGCGATTGCGTTGGCGATCGCGACGGCGCCGAACACTTCGACGAGATAGTCGCCATTCTCTTGCGTGATGCGCAGGCGAAGGTGTGCTTCGAATTCGCTGCGGTCGTCGATCAGATGGGCGTGAACGAACGCGATGGGGCCGTTGACGCAGTAGTACTTGCGAATCTCTTCGCGCTTTTGCTGGCGCCCCGCTTCGGACCACGTTGCCAGCGGCACGAGGTTCACACGCCGCCCGGCGATCTGGGGCCAGACCCTTTCGGAATCATCATCTTCGAACACGATTCCCTCGACGCGGAGCTCGAGCGCCCGCGCCATGCGCGAGGCCGCGCTCAAGAGCAGCACGGTGGCGATGAAGAAGCTCGCAATGATGAGCCCGTCGGGACGAGTCAGCACGTTTTCGACCAACGTGTACGCGAAGAGCAGGCTGACCAAGCTGAACGCAAAGGACGCCAGCATGCGCCTGAAGCGATGCTCGATCGAAGCGCGCGCCTCCTCGAAGAAAGACAACGCCACGGCGATCGACGCCGAAAGAATGAGCACCAAGACCCCGGTCGCATAGGCCCCGGCCTGCGACTCGACGTCGGCGTGAAAGGCGAGCGTGACCAAGGCTTCGATGCCGAGAAAGATGAGCACGAGGGGACGCATGTGCGCGACCCAGGCCGGCGCCATGCCGAAGCGCGGCAAGTAGCGCGGGACCAAATGCAGAAGACCGGCCGTGGCCGATGCTCCCGCGAACCAAAGAATCGCGATGGTGGAGAAGTCATAGACGGTGCCGAACGCCTTGCCGAGGTACTCGTGCGCGAGATACGCAATCGCGCGTCCGGCGGCGGGGCCGCCTTCCGCGTACTCATGCGGCGGAATCAAGACCGCGGTGATGAAGCTCGAGGCCAAGAGGAAGAAGCTCATGACCACCGCCGCCGTGACGAGAAGCTTGCGCGCGGCACGAATGCGCTCCACCGGCGGCGTTCGCGGTGCGGCGCTCTCCGCTCCGCGAATGAGCGGCATCACCGTCACGCCGGTCTCGAAGCCGCTCAATCCCAGAGCCAAGCGCGGAAAGGTGAGCCCGGCGACGATGAGGAGCATCGTCCAATCTCCGTGCGCCGCAAGATCCGCCTTCCACGCGGGGATCGCGTCCGGGTGGTGCGCGATCTCGATCACGCAGCGCGCAACCACGACGAGATTGAGCAGGAGATAGGGAATGCCGACCGCCATGGCGAGACCGATCGCCTCGTGAAATCCTCTCAAGAAGACCAGCGCTAAGAGTAAAATGAGAACGAACGTCAAGGGGAGCTGCGCATCTCCCAAGAACGGATGGAGAAGGGGATTTTCGATCGCATGCTTGGCCGCATCGGCGGCCGAGAGCGTGACCGTGATCACGAAATCGGTGGCCGCGAATCCCAAGAGAACGAGAACCGTCGTTTTGCCGATCCATCCGGGAAGCAGGCGTTCGAGCATGGCGATCGAGCCCTGGCCGGCGAACGAACGGCGGGCGACTTGCGTATACGTCGGCAAAGCACCCAACAGCGTGACCACCACGAGCAGGAACGTTGCGATGGGAGAAAGCGAGCCCGCGGCCAAGAGCGCGATACCCGGCTGATAGCCCAAGGTCGAGAAGTAATCGACCCCGGTGAGCCACAGCACCTCATACCAAGGGTGCGTCTTCTCGTGGCGATGCTCGCCGTGATGATGCTCCCCCTGCGCGTCGGACACGAGCCAGCGAGCGAGGCGCGATTCGGATGGCTGCGTACGAAGCGGCAGCGAGGTTACCGGGACGCGCTGCATTCTTCCATCGCTGACAGGACCTCCTCATGAACCGAGCCGTCGGTCTCCAGTGCTGCCCGGAGAGCCAGCGCCGCTTGCGCCGCGGTGCCGCCGATTCTTCCCAGCGCCCAAGCCGCATGTGATCGCACGAGAGGAGACGAATCGTCGAGCGCTTTCGTCAGCGCTCCGACCGCGGTAGGGTCGCGGCGATTGCCGAGCGCGACGCAGACGTTGCGCAAGAAACCGTCGCGTCCGGCGCGGCGCACTGGGCTTCCTTGAAAGCGCGCTTCGAACGAAGGCCGGTCGAGATCGAGAAACTCGGTGAGATCGCCCTGAAAGCGGGCCTCATCGATGTGAAAGCGCGGCTCAGTGACCGGCACCGCGAAGCGATTCCAGGGACACACGTCCTGACAGATGTCGCATCCGAAGATCCACTCGCCGATCTGCGCGCGGAGATCGCGCGGGATCGCTCCCTCGAGCTCGATCGTGAGATAGGAAATGCAGCGCCGCGCATCGACGACGTAGGGAGCAATGATCGCTTGGGTGGGACACGCCCGAATGCAATCGACGCACTTGCCGCAGCGATTGCGCGTGGCGCGCTCGGTCTCGGGCGCCAAGTCCGCGGTGGTCAGGATCTCCGACAAGAAGAACCACGAGCCGCGGTCTTCGGTCAGAAGGTTCGTATTCTTTCCGATCCAACCCAATCCCGCGCGCTCGGCCCATTCGCGTTCGAGCACCGGTTTGAAATCGACCGCGGAAATCGATTTGGATCCGGGCATCGCTTCATCGAGAAAGCGAACGAGCTTGGCGAGCCGCCGGCCCAAGACGTGGTGATAGTCTTTTCCCCATGCATAGCGCGAAATCGTCCCAATCCAGCGCCGCGATTCTTCGGGAGGATCGGTGGAATACTCGGTGATGAGAGAAATCATGGTGCGCGCGCCCGAGAGGACATAGCGTGGATCCGCGCGCTCTCGCTCGCGGCGCGCCATCCAATCCATCTCCCCCTGTCGTCCCGCTTCGATCCACTCGCGGAGGCGAGGTGCGTCGCGCGCTGGGCCGGCACGCGCGAACCCCACGCGCGAGAAACCAAGTTCGCGCGCTCGCTCGGAAATGGAGTGCCGCTGTGCTTCGCGCTCGGTTTTCATGAGCTTCGCCCTTGGCGGGGACGGAAGCTTCCCGGTATCTTGAACGCGGAAATCGAGCGAGGGACGCCCACGAAATCCCGAGAAACAAGATGTCGACAATGCCCCGTGAGCTCGGAGTCTTTTCTCATCCGAACACTGTTCTTTTCCCCGGCGCGCTTCTTCCGTTGCATTTCGATCAACCTCGTTCGATGGCTCTTCTGGCCGATGCCGTCGCCACTCATCGGCATCTGGTCGTCGCCGTTCCCAAGCTGGGAATGGAGGCGGGATGCTGCCAGGACGTGTACCCGATCGGATGCGCGGGAAAAGTCATTCGTCACGAGCCGTTTCCCGACGGCCGATCCGATCTCGTGGTGAGAGGATGCCACGCGGTCGACATCGAAGAGTGGCTGGCCTCCGAGCCGTATCCCAAGGCGCGAGTGAAAGTGCGCGAGCAAGGAGACTGCTTCGCAACCGCACCGGGAGCGAAAGAACGTGTTCAAGAGCTCTACGATCTCCTCGAGCTCGCCTGTCCGGGCTCGGTGAAGAAGCTACGCGAAAAGGCGCAGATCGAGGACGGAGCTCGCGGTGGGCTCGATCTCCTACACATCGTGGCCATGTACTTGCCGGTCGATGTCACGTTGAAGCTCGAGTGGTTGGGCTGTGCCGGGTCTCTTCCGCGATGGCGCTTGATTCGAAAAAAGCTTTGCGAGTTGGCCTCGACGCGAACGATGGGCAAGATCTGTCTCGAACGTTACTCCGATCGCTATCCGCAGGACCCGCTTTCCAACTGACTCTACGACTTTCCGGCCGGATCCCTTCCAATTTGATACAGCTTCGCTTGCGCGACGGGAGGCGCCGGGGCTTCGTCCTCGGGATGGGTGAGGAATCGCTGCAAGGATTCGAGCACAGTCGCCGGATCAACCGATGCGGCGCGGCAGGCTTCGCGAATCGACCGGCTCTCATCGAGAGCACCCCCGGAGCAGCCGCTCCCGGAGATGCCGTAGCTTCCCAAAATCTCACGCACACGGGGATGAATTCCCATGGCATCCTCGAGCTTCGTCCCCAAATCGATGCGCAGCTCGCCCCGGCCGCGCTTGCGTTCGAACTCCAGCTCGCGCACTGTGGCTTCGAGCTCGGCGATGCGCCCCTGCATCCGATAGAGCCGCCCTCCCAACCGCGATTCCGCTTCCTCAAGCTTGCGGTCCAGCCTGCCGAGCCTTCGGCCGGTGATCGCGGCCAGGACCAAGAAGAGGAAGATTGCGGCGACGGCGGCAAGACTCATCGGAACTCGCGTCCTTTCGGCGGGTTTCGCGCCTGGGTCCGGGGGATGAGAGATATCATGATAGCCTCGCATCCCCTTGTTCACCAAAGAGATAGTCTTTATATTCGCAAGTTCCCGGAAAGTCTCGCTCTAGGATTGAGCCGAAAAGGCTGAATTTCATGCACGGGTTCCATCGCGTCTGGCGATTTGTGACGTCGATCCGCTTCGGCGTCGTGCTCATGCTCGTGCTCATGCTCGTCATGATGTTCGCGACGCAATTCGAGGCGTCCACTTCCACGCGAGCCATGAAGCACTTCATCTACGGCTCGGCATGGTTCGACGCCGGCGTCGCCCTTTTCGTGATGAATCTCGTGGTGAACACATTGCGGCGCCGTCCCTACCGCTTCCGGCATGCCGGCTTTCTCACCGTTCACGCCGGCGTGATCACCATCGTCGCCGGCGGGCTCATGACGCGCTACTTCGGCGTCGACGGCACGATGCCGATCGCCGAAGGCGATACCGGGCGGGCCATCATGCTTCCGGAGAATGACGTGATCGTGGAGGTGATGGGCAAGACCTTCTCGTTTCCGACGCACTACGATCTGGAGCCTTGGAAGCAAGGTCATGATGACGTGTTCGCGATTCCGGAGACGAAGTATGCGCTGCGCATCGATCGCTACTTTCCCTCCGCCGCGGTGACCGACACGCTCATCGAAGACAGCACCGGAAACGGTCCCATTCTGCAAGTCGCGCTGGGCGACGGCGAAGCGGAGCCGACTTCGGGCTGGCTCGTCGCGCGCGATCCCACGCAAAGCGTGGCGCACGTCGGTAACGTCACCGTTCATTTCGTGGAGCCTTCCGGGTTGGGAGCGCTCGAAGAAACTTGGCGGCAGAAAATGGGAATGGCGGCGGTGCCGGCGCAAGCGCCTCAATCGTCTGGACAGTTGCAGCTCTTCTGGTCCGACGGGGGGGCGGAAACGGTCGCGATTGCCGGTGCGGGCGAAGAGCCGATTCAAACCTCGCGGCCGGGGATCGCGATTCATGTCGATCAAATCTTCCGGGCCTTCGTTCTCACCGAGAGCGGATATGCGGAAGGCGTCGACGCTCCTCCCAATCCGGCAATTCGATTTCATTTGGTCGGGCCGGATGGAACGCACGAGGATCACTTCGCGTTCGCGCAATTCCCCGAGTTCCGCATGACTCCGCCGGAAGGGGAACAGCACGCTCTCTCCCACGCCAACTGGGCGCCCTCTTCCGCCGCCAGCTCTCCCACGGCGGAGATCGAAGTCGCACTCGAGTGGAGAGAGGGCGCGATCTACACGCACACCAGCTGGGATCATCCGCTCGACGCCACACCTTTGGCCGTCGGCGAAACGCGCGCGTTCGATTCGCCGCAGGTTTTCCTCCGCGTCTTGCAGGCCGCCTCCGAAGGACGCATCTCGCGCACCGTGACGCGCACGTCCGACGAAGTGACGAATCCCGTGGTGCACGTCCGTCTCGAGGAAGGAGATGGATCCACCATGCGCCACGCGGGACTCTTTGATCTGCTGCGCGGCGGCAACGGGCTTCATCCGGCGTCGATCGATCCCAATCGTGCTTGGGTCTTTCATGGGATGGCGCACGAGTTCGCCACGCCGGACGGTCCCATCAAGGTTCGCTATGAAAGCCGTACGATTCCTTTGGCCTTCGGGATTCAGCTCGACGATTTCATCGAGAAGAGCTATCCGGGAATTGCCATGGCCGCATCGTACGAAAGTCATGTTCAGGTTCGACCGGAACAGGGAGATCCGTTTCCGACCAAGATCTACATGAACAATCCGCTGAAGTACGCCGGGTACACGTTCTACCAAGCGAGCTTTCAGCGTACGCCGCAAGGAGAGATCACCGTGCTCTCGGTCGCGCGAGACCCGGGAATGACCACGTCATTCGTGGGGTATTGCATTCTCGTGACCGGGTTGCTGCTCATTTTCTTCGTCAAACCAGCACTTCGCCGCCTCGACGATCACCTCGCGCGATCGAAGGCTGCGGGAGGCTCCGCATGAATCGCACGTACGGCGCCGCGCTTTGCACGCTCGCCATTCTGTTCGCTTGGACTTTCCCCGCGCTCGCCGGGCCGTCGGCCCAAGAACTGCGCACGATTCCGGTTCAGGAAGGGGGAAGAGTCAAACCCTTCGATACCTACGCGCGCGAGCTGTTGCGCAAGTTGTCGGGCAAGGAAACTTGGGAAGGACATGACGCGACCAGCGTCGCGTTCTCGATGATGGCGGACGGAGATTCCTGGAAGCAGAAACCGATCCTGCGCATCGAGCACCTCGAATTGAAGAAGAAGTTCGATTTGGGCGTGCAGCGCAAGATGTTCTCGTTCGACGAGCTCCTCTCCAAGCGCGACTTCCTCGCCTTTGCCGAGAACCTGCGCCAAAGCGGGCGCGACGATTTCAATGATCTCGAGAAGGCCGCGCTCGAGACCTACGGACAGATGATCGATCTCGACAACGCCGCCACCCGCGTGACCCCGCATGTCGTGCCGGGAATGGACGCGGACTCTCCGTGGCTCAGCATCGGGGATCTCTCGGCGATGCAGAATGCGCCCTTCGTCGGCGGGATCGTGGCGCAGTGGGCCGATGTGCAGACGTCGGCCTTGGGCGACGATCCGGGGAAGGCGCGCGGAGCGTTGGCCTCCTGGACCGGCACGGTGTCGGGACAAGCGGGATGGAAGTGGGTCGACCCGAAGCGCATCGATCTCGAAGTGCTCTACAACACGATTCATCCATTTCGCCTGGCCTGGGTCGTGTACGTGTCCGCGTTCATTCTTTTCCTTCTCGCCTTCATCCTGAAGAACAACGTTCTGGGATTCGTCGCCAACATCATCTTGTGGGGCGGATTCCTGGTGCACACCGGTGGCCTCGCGGTTCGCCAATACTTGGCCGGGCGCCCACCCATTTCGAATCTGTACGAAGCGACCACCTTCATCGCTTGGGGAATCGTGTTCATGTCGATTCTCTTCGAGATGGTGTATCGCAAGCGCATTCACGGAACGGTGGCAGCGGCTTTGGGATCGATTGCGCTCGTGCTCGCTGACACCTTGCCCATCGAGCGCAATCTGAATCCACTCGTCGCCGTGCTGCGCAGCTATTGGATGCAATACCACGTCACCACGATTCTTCTCTCCTACAGCGCGCTTACCATGGCGGCCGGTCTCGCGCACTTCCATTTGGCGGCCTCGATCTTTGCTCCCGAACGTAAGGAGCTGGCGCGCAAGAGCTCGCAGCTCTTGTACACGGCGATGAAGATCGGCGTGACCATGCTGGCCACCGGAATCATTCTCGGAGCGGTGTGGGCTTCGGAATCGTGGGGCCGCTACTGGGGATGGGATCCCAAGGAAACTTGGGCGCTCATCACACTCGTCGGGTACATCGCCATTCTGCACGGACGATTCGCCGGTTGGTTGACGCCGTATGGCGTTGCCGTCGCGAACGTGGCGTGTTGGGGTCTCGTCCTCTTCACATATTACGGAGTGAACTTCTTTCTCGTCGGTCTGCACAGCTACGCCGGAGCTGCCGCAGCGGTGAAGCTTCCGCCGCTCTTGATTGCGTATCTCGTGTGCGAAGCGGCCGTGATCGTTGGAGCCATCTGGGTCCAGAAGTCCGGGCGTCTGGAATTGAGGCGCGCCCGCGCGGCCCAGGGAGGCGCATGAAGTCGGCCGATCTCCACATGCACTCGACGTTCTCCGACGGCGATTGGACTCCCGAAAAGCTCGTGAAGTCCGCGCGCCGTGTCGGGCTCACCGCAATCGCGTTGACCGACCACGATTCCGTGGATGGACTGCAGCAGGCGGTCACCTTCGGCCAACAACACGGGCTCGAGGTGATTCCGGGAGTGGAGATCTCGGCCTTCGACGGCGGCGTGGATTTGCATATCTTGGGGTACGGATTCGATCCCGACCATGCGGAGCTGCGGGCCATGCTGCTTCGTTCGCAGAAAGCCCGCACCACTCGCGCCGCGCGCATGGTCGAAAAGCTCGCCCAGCTCGGGGCACCCCTTCGGCTGGAGGATGTTCTCGCCAAGGCGGAAGAAGGGGTGGTGGGCCGCCCCCATGTGGCGCAGGCATTGCTCGATGCGGGGCATGTGCGCAGCGTTCGGGAGGCATTCGAGGTGTACCTGGGGGACGGGAAACCGGCTTGCGTGGACAAGATCCGCGTAACCGCCCAAGATGCGATCCAGCTTCTACATCGGGCGGGCGGAGTGGCCGTCGCCGCGCACCCGGGAACCTACGGGGGTATTACCTACCTGGAGAGTTTGCTTCAGGATGGGATCGATGGCGTCGAAGTTCTTCACAGCCTGCATGATTCCATTTCCGTGGGGAAGCTCGAGGATTTCGCTCGCGTGCATGATCTCGTGATGACGGGAGGCAGCGACTTTCACGGGCCGCGGATGGGCTTGGCGGAAGTCGGCTCGGTGAAGATTCCTTACGAGTGGGTCGAGCTGCTGCGCGAGCGGGCTCAAAACCTGCGCGAGCGTGGGAACGGGAGAGATCATGGCGGAACGATCGAAGCGAATCCCCGATAACGTCGCCGGGTCGTTCTATGTCGATCGCGAATGCATCGACTGCGATCTCTGCCGCGAGACTGCGCCGGAGAATTTCCAGCGCAACGAAGACGAAGGCTTCTCCTACGTCTACAAGCAGCCGGTGAACGACGAAGAGCTTCGTCTTTGCCAAGAGGCGCTGGAGAGTTGTCCCGTCGAGGCCATCGGCAACGACGGGGACGAAGCGGAAGAGAACGGCGCCGAAGAGAACGAAGCGCCGGCCTCCGAAGAATCCGAAGCCTGAGGGCGACTCGGACCCGCGCAGTCCCGGTGTCTCGAGGCGACCTCGAGAGACAACGGGACTGCCGGTAGTTGAACGACCGAAGCGCACTGCCCCGTGGCTTGCCGGGGTCCCACCCGGCTGATACTCTTCATTGTTTGATGCCTGCCGATTCCGGAGATGATCACTCATGAATCACGTAAGACTCGCGATTATCGGGTCCGGTCCCGCCGGCCTGACGGCTGCGATCTACGCCGCGCGCGGCAATCTCGAGCCGGTCTTGTTCGAGGGAGTAGAAGCGGGCGGGCAGCTCACCACCACGACCGAGGTCGAGAACTATCCGGGATTCCCGCAAGGGATCCAGGGTCCCGAGTTGATGGAAGCGTTTCGGCAACAGGCTGAGCGTTTCGGCACGAAGTTCGTGCGCGGCGACGTGCTGGAGGTGGACCTTTCGAGGCGCCCGTTCGTGATTCGTTTCCACGACGGCGAATACTTGGCCGACGCCATCATCATCTCGACCGGGGCTCGTTCCAAGCTTCTGGGGCTCGAGAACGAGAAGAAGCTCATCGGGCGCGGCGTTTCGACTTGCGCCACGTGCGACGGATTCTTCTTCCGCGGACAGGAGATTGCGGTGGTGGGCGGCGGGGATTCCGCGGTCGAGGAGGCGAACTTCTTGAGCAAGTTCGCGCTGAAGGTTCACCTGCTCCATCGTCGCGACAAGCTGCGCGCCTCGAAGATCATGCAGGATCGCCTGTTCTTGAATCCGCGCGTCCAGGTTCATTGGAACCGCGTCGTGCACGAAATCTTGGCCGACGAGCAGGGACTTCTGCGCGGCGTGACCCTGCAAGATCCGCGCGACGGCGCGCTTTCCGATCTCAAAGTGAACGGTCTCTTCGTCGCGATCGGCCACGTGCCCAACACGACGCTGTTCCGCGGGAAGATCGACCTCGATGAAAACGGATACATCTTGCTGAACGGACGCGGAACGCAAACGAACGTCGAAGGCGTCTTCGCTTCCGGCGACGTCGCCGATCACGTGTACCGGCAAGCGGTCACCGCCGCGGGAACCGGTTGCCAAGCGGCGATCGACGCGGAGCGTTGGCTCGAGTCGCAAAATCATTCTTCCCACTGATTCGATTTCTTCCGGAGGAAGTGCATGGCGTCCTTTCACGCTCATTCCCTTTCTTCGGGACGTTTCGACGCGGACGTTCTGATCGTCCCGCTCGCCGGGCCCGAGGCGCGTCTTCCTCGCGTCTTGGCGCGCATCTCGACCTCATCCGCGGAGCGTGCGCAGCGCGCGCTCTCGCTGAAGGATTTTGAGCCCAAGAGCGGGAATCGCTTCCTTCTCCATCCCGATGCCGGGGAAGGGTGCCCGCGCGTTTTGTTGGCCGGGTTGGGAGAAGGCGCGTCTTTGGCGCCCGCGGCCGTTCGCAAAGCGATGAGTCTCGTGGCGCGCGATCCACTCTTCGAACGCGTGAAGTCGGCGGCGCTCTTGCTCGACGGTTGGAGCACGGGCTCCGAGATCGAAGCGCGAATCGCCGCGGCATTGGACGGATTTCTCGACGGGACTTACCGCTGGACCGCGGCCACGGAAAGGAAGACGACCCGCCCCGAGAAATGGATCGTCGTGCACGAAGAGGCGCGCCTGCGCCCGCGCATCGCGGCGGCCTTCGATCGCGCGGAAGCGATCGGCACCGCGTCGCTCTTCGCGCGCGATCTCGCCAATG
>Ga0111538_10001875_pt1 | contig 29500 bp, 15 predicted proteins | sample SoiMethybrSBSTD1_FD_79669 | JGI IMG/M metagenome (GOLD analysis project Ga0111538, IMG submission 79669) | Bulk soil microbial communities from a Populus tree surrounding site in Tennessee, USA - Soil MetaG P. TD hybrid SBSTD1 (version 2)... | ecosystem: Environmental > Terrestrial > Soil >... | reverse complement strand
GATACCTATACATCTTATTGCAATAATTTGGCGGCGATTATTCGCAAAACCTCGAATGACCCGGAACTTGTAAATAAGAAGGCAATTGCGAGGATACTGAAGGTATGGGTTTATTCGCAGGCAACCGATATTTATGGCGATATACCCTATTTTGAAGCCAATAAGGCGCCTGATGAAGCCATTGCTTCTCCAAAGTACGATACACAAGAAAGTATCTACCAGGATTTCTTTAAAGAATTGAAAGAAGCTGCAGCCGAATTAGATGCTTCGAAAGAAAGTTTTGGCAATGCTGATCTGTATTACGCGGGAAACGTAGCCAAGTGGAAAAAATTTGCTAATTCGCTCCGCCTGAGACTGGCATTGCGTGTCAGGTATGTTAATGAGCAGATGGCAAAAGACAATATGGGGGATCTGCAGGAAGCGGATTTAATAACGAACAGGATTGACGATGCCGCCATATATACAGCTGATGATATTGAGGAACACCGGAACGAGGGTTACAATCGTATCGTAAATGGCGTTGATGAAAACGAACGGCAAGAGTATATCAGGCATCAGTTGGTTGGCAAAGCCATGTTGGATGCTCTGGTAGGAAATTCTTCTGTTACCAATCCGCTTGATCCGCGGACCAAAGTGATAGCTGATACCGCGGAACTGGATGGCAAAACTGTAAATCCTCCCCATGCTCCTTTTGGTTTTCGTGCGCAACCGCTATTGGGAAATGTGCCGGTTGAAAATAAGTATCCCTATGGATCACTGTCTACTTCTATATTTAGTTTATTTTGGTACGTAGCGGTAATTGAACAGCCCGTTCTGAGAAGTTCAGAAGTTTATTTTGCATTAGCTGAAGCCGCGCTATTTAATTTGCGAAGCGGTGACGCCAACGTTTACTTTAAAAAAGGTATCGAACAAAGTATTATAGAGATACAGAGTCTTTATAATAAGGGCAAAGACAAGATGCCTGCATTACTGGAAATGGTTTATGGGCCAGGCTTTGATGCAACTTCCTACCTGGCATACAAAGAAATGACGCAAGCCCAGATCGACGCCTTCCTTGCTTCTCCAGCAACGACCCTTACAGGGTCAGATGATGCTAAATTGGAACAAATCATCAACCAGAAAATAATAGCGCTCTATCCCAATGAACTGGAAGGATGGAGTGAATGGAGAAGAACTGGTTATCCAAGGGTGCTTGTCGCTGCCAATGAGCAAAGTTCTTTGCATGGTGTTTCTGCCAGGAGGCAGCATTACCCCAATATTGAGGCATCAATTAACAGTGTGAATCATAAAGAAGCTCTTGACAGGATGGGCGGGACAGATGATTTGTTGGATAAGGTGTGGTGGGATGCCAATCCCGATGCGCCCCACGTACATCCGGGTACGGTAGAATGGAGAGCTACACCCTGGAAATAAAACTACAGGTATTGAATAACATATCTCTTTTTAGCTATAAGCAGTTAGTGTGATAATCGGGCTGTCCGCATCGGACAGCCCTTATTTATGTCTCATACGTAGTCGTATCAAAGTCCAAAAATTTGAAACGTGAAAAAACAGATCAGCAACTGCCTGAGATTATCGGGGTTTTCCCTGATTATGTTCTTTACTGCAAAATCTCAGGCACCGGACGGAATTAAAATTTTGCCCAAAGAACTGCAGGACCAGTATTATCCAACCAAACATTTTGACACATTATATAAATATGCCAGAATGGAATTTGAGTTCGGGGGAATAGATAAAAATGATTTTAATAAGTGGCAGAATGACTTTCGTCCCCGTTTAAAGCAACTGCTTGGCCTTAACAAACTCGAACTGCAATTAGCAAACTATGCCCCGCATACTGAAAAAAAAGGATCAGAAGAGCGGGATGATTTTATACTGGAGCGATGGATCATATGGACTGAACCTGATATTCCTTTGCCAGTAGTGGTTTTGATACCAAAAGGCAAAAAAGGAAAATTTCCTTTAGTGGTGACAACCCACGGACATGGAAAGAATGCTGATCTGTATGAAGGCATTTACCCAAAAATAATTGACAAGAAAATCTCAGAACAAACCGAGATAAGCATTGCCGTGCAGGCAGTCAGCGAAGGCTATATTGCCATTGCCCCTACCATGCGTGCGTTTGGTGATACCCGCACTGAATACGATAAAGAAAATAACAACTCGTTCTCTTGTCGCACGCAATTGATGCACGACGTATTGGTTGGCAGAACACCAATAGGTGACCGGGTTTGGGATATGTCAAAAATACTCGATTGGGCATTACGTCATTTTCCTGTTGATGAAAAAAGAGTTGCGATCACGGGCAATTCCGGCGGCGGCACCGTTTCTTTATTTACTGCAGCTTGCGATACCCGTGTAAAAGTAGCCGCACCTTCGTCTTATTTCTGCACCTTTCATGGTAGCATTGGCACTATCGCACATTGCGATTGTAATTATATTCCCGGGATATTGGAACTTGGCGAAATGGGTGATGTGGCAGGTTTGATAGCTCCGCGTCCACTATGTGTTATTAATGGCAAAGAAGATACTATATTCCCTATTGAAGAAACACGTAAGGCATTTGCCCATTTAAAAACGATATACAGGGCCGCAGGTGCGCCGGGAGATGTGATGCTTTACGAGGGAAACGGCGGACATAAGTACTATAAAGAAGGGGCATGGCCATTTATCAAAGAGCATTTTGAAAAACCGTAAAATATCGTTTCGACTACAACTTAATATCCTTTAAACTTATTTATAAAAAAATCAACCGGGTTCACAGTCATAATTAAAGTAAGCGATGAATTCTATTTTTCATTCAGGTAATAAGTTTCATTCCATTTTTTTCAAGGTCAATCCGGGACGGATAGCGTCATGTTTAGTCTTAATGGTTGCAGGAATTTTGTGTTCGTATGCACCTGGCAATCGAACATCGATTGACGGAAGAGCCGCTTGCATCGGCAAAGCAGCAGATAGTAAAGTATTTATTATCAATGCTCCCATTAATAATCTCGACGAATTCCGTAAACTGGCTAAGCAGGCTAGCCGACTGAAACCATACGGTAGAGTGCAAATCAATATAAGCACCCTGGCGGACAAGGCATTTCATGAAATACCGTCAAAGGGAAGTCCCTGGCATGAATATGCAAGCAACAATCCGTCACCATTTAAATTCTTTCCAGATCCTAAGCTCGCGCCATTTATTCCTGTTGAATTTGTAAAGAAAAACCGCCAGCTCCTTTTGGACAAAGCAAAAATATTACGCGAACTAGGGTTGGAGGCTGCCTTCTTTGGATACGAACCTAATTTTTTACCAGCTGCATTTTTCGAAGCATATCCTCAAATGCTTGGTCCGCGTGTCGATCATCCAAGGAGAAGTACTGACAAGGCATTCGCCCCCTGTACTAATGTAAAAGAAACGCAGGATATGTATGCGGGCATGATGACTGAGTTGTTGAAAAATGTGCCTGAGATATCTACTTTCTTTTTCAAAACCAATGACGCCGGGGCAGGTATCTGCTGGGCCTATTGGTTATACACGGGACCGAATGGACCAACAAAATGTAAAAACATTTCAATGGGGGAAAGGGTACGGACACTTTTGAACACATACCAGGAAGGCGCATCAAAAGCAGGAAAGACATTAAGCGTTTACATTGATGAAGCCAGTTCAAATTTTTCAGACGAGGAGAAAGAAGACATTCAAAAGCATTTACCTCCCAATTGTTATTATGAGAGTACTGATTCACATAAGATAATTAATATCGGAAGCCTCGTCTCTGCATATTACCCTGTTAAAGGACTAATTGACCCGGTATCTTTTATACGCTCGGCAAAATCAATTACAGATCCATCGGTGAAATCGGTCTTTATTAATTTTCGTGCATCGTACGATCGAGGGTACGAGCACCTGGATGCTACGGAGATGGTATTGGAAATGCTCGAATACGTGCTCAAAGAAAAATTTCCCGAAGGTTCGTTAGCCAACCAGGAAGAGCTCAGGAAACTGAGTGAACTGTGGGGAGGTAAAAATTCTGCGGACAAATTATATAATGCGTTCGTAGCGCTCGATGAAGCTTTGTCGTACAAAAATGCTGTGATTCCAAGAGTGAACACATTATATTGGGGTGTCACAACAAGACATATAACAAGGCCGTTGCTCATTGCACCTGACCGGCTCTCAGAACAGGAAGAGGCATATTTTCTTCCCTATGTTTTTAATATTTCTAAAGAAGAAGCCAGGCGTGATTATACCGATGTCCATGGCTTGCATCACGTAGTTCAGCCGGGCGTGGTTCAAAATTATGTCAACCGGCTCGGTAATGTATATCGCCTGCTGCAAAGTGTGGATACATCTGCTCCTAAAAAAGAATTTATATCGAAGATGGCTACGTCCGTCAGCATTGTCATGAGTATAATGCGAAGTTGTGGCAACTTTGCAGAAGCGCAGGCCATCAGGGATAGAAATCAATCTAAATTAAGCGGACCTGTTCACCTTCCCGGCAAGGATCCAACATTCACGGGTGATCCTGATTTTATTCGCTTCACCGAAGTTGCCCGTGATGAACTTGATAACACCCAGGAGCTTATTGAAATTTTAGATAAGGGGGGAATGGAAATGCTGACTTATGCAAAAGATCCAAAATACGAAGACCGGTTTGTACTCGGCCCCGACCTTATAAAACAATTAAAGAAAAAACGGAAGATTATGCTTGATCACTGGACCGATATCCAGGATTACCTGACATCACCATTTAAATGATAAATCAACAAATACAGAGATGCAATGAAAACAATCAAAAAGGTCGCTTTTTTTCTGGGTCTGTTCTTATTGGCATTGAATACTTTCGGCCTGTTCAGGACAATGAGGAACCCCGATATTTATACGGAAGAAAACATTATCAAAAACAGGAAAAATGATATCACCATACGATACCCGGAAGTAAAAAAACTGCTCCTAAAAAAACCAGGTGAGTCCAATGAAGCCTTTGCTATCCGGATCAATAAGGTAGTTAATGACGGATTTTGTCATTACTGGAAGGATGTAGGGATTTCGAAGTATCATGAAAGAGTGCCAGCGTGGGAAAATTATTTATTGTTTTTAGCCTCATATATTGACCCAAAAGATTACAGGAAATATGAATTCAGTGATTATAAAAAAAATCTTGAAAGAGGCGTAGGGCTCTGCTCCAGCCATTCAATCGTTGTCAAAGGCGTACTCAATGATTACGGGATCGATGCAAGTTTATGGGACATTGCGGGACATGTGGTGGTGAGAGCAAATGTTGATGAAAAAAAGTGGATCATCCTTGATCCGGATTTTGGAGTGGTGGTACCGTATGATACCGCTGCAATCCAGGACAACCCGGAACTGGTACGACCGGCCTATCAGAATATGGCCGCATTATACTATCCCGAAGCAATAGAACCTTACACCACCGATCACGTCGTTGAAATTTATGGTAGGGAAGGGAATCATGTATACACTGTCGATAACTGGTTCGAATATTTTTCCTACTGGGCAATCTGGATCATCCCGGTATTGCTGATGTTGCCATATACTCTACAGCTAATCAGGCGCAATAATTGAATCATGTATAGAATTTTTTTTCTTCAGTTTATCACTCTGCATTTCTGTTTTCTTTATTCTCCATCTTTTGCACAGTATAAAGTCAGCAACCACAGGCTTCTTTTGCCGGGTGAAGTGCCGGTAAATGCTCCCGGTAGTTATGGAGAGCCGGGAAAGACATACGTATTGGTAAAGGATATTACCAGCCGTGCCAGTACGATCTTTTTAGGTAAGGATGTTACATTGGATCTTAACGGCTATACAATCCGCTATGCTGATGGCAGGTATGGTCATCTTGCCAATTCAGGTTTTGAAGAAGGAATGAAAGGTTGGGATATCTCAAAGGCGCCGGGAGCCAAAGTGGTAAATACCGCAGAGGTGCATGTTTTTGTCGGAAAAAAATTAATGAGTTTACAAGCCGGTGATGAGATCACCTCCCAATATGTGCATTTACCGCTAGCCAACCGGTCATATATAGCCATGTGTGGAATAACCGGAAGAAATTCTTTTGAATTAGGGAGAAACGGCGTTACAGAAATGGTCGTGAGTGTTTTTGTTGAAGATGAAAACGGTAAGGAAGTAAAGTGTATAACCAAATATATGGATACGACCATGGTCAGCTGCCCTGTGGAAAAGCGATCCCCCAGGTTAGGTGGCGGATTTGTGTTTGCACACCTTAATAATCTGCCTGCAGGAAAGTATCGCATACGAGTGAGGGCAGACACTGATTGCCTGGTAGATGAGATTGATATCCGGCCGGCAATGGATGTGGGAATTGGCATAATAGAGAAAACCTTTCCAAGGGGTCATTATGATCACCTGTTCGAGGCGAAGCTTGCAGCCTTTTTTGATTATACAGAAGACGCGATCACTTCAACCCCCATAGCAGGCATTCCAAAAGTAAAAGGCCGCGGTACTGTTACTATAAAAAATGGCATCATTGAAAATGCCGTGGAAGGCGCGATCTCATGGGGTGTTCAGTCTACTGCTGACGATGTAAATATTATACTTGAAAATGTAAAAATTAAAACATCAGGGATTAATACCATTGCGGTTGATGTGCCGCAGGCTTCTATCAGCAATTGCAGGTTTGAAGTGCGCTCCCCATTCATCATCAACAGGCATTACAGTAATTTCTATGCTGTCGATCTCCGGGGCGAGGATTATGCTTCGGAAGTTTCATTTTCAGAGTTCTTTGGTGGCCAGGGATGCCTTGTGTTTAAAGGGAAAAACTCCAGCATTCACAATAATTATTTTGTAAACCGCCAGATGGTAACCAATCATTACAGTATTATGGCCATGGGTGACAGCTCACAGATTTTCAATAACAGGATAGAACCGGAAGTCGGATCGGGCATTGAAATATACAGGCATCGCGACATTGAGATCTTCGATAACGTCATAAAAATAAAATCATCTCCCCCGACCTGCGAGTACGGTCATGAAGAATACAGCACCAACGCTATCAGGATGGCAGATTACCAGGAAAAGCCCGGCGGGCCAAATGCTTGCTCCGGGAACAGGATTTATAAGAACAAAATTTTTATAACCGTTAAAAATCAGCCTAAACCGGATAATTATATTCCGATGTCATACGGAATCTATTCGTCAGCCAGCGGAGGCGAAAATTATATTTTCGGAAATGATATTGTCGTCAATCATCTCGAACCACTTTCCAAGGCAAGGGCTGCTGCCTTTTATGTTTGCGGAGGTACGGTTGGGTTTGGTGGCAGTTTCTTCAACAACCGTATAACGACCAACGTTCCTGCGGCGTGGTTGGCAACTCCTTACGGAGGAACCGCAAATACCAAAATATACAATAATACAATTTTAAAGGCACCTAATGCACTGCCGGGTTTTAAACCATTTCGCATGGGATGGGAGGGAAGGGATGATACCTGGGCAAAAGATGTGGAATTTAATTCCAATGAAATTCGCGGAGCTGATTTTGGCGTGCAGGCCACTGAACAGGATCATAGTTATTCAGTGACCTGGACTTTGCAGCTAAAGGTAACAGATCAAAAAGGGGTCCCGGTCAAAAGCGCAGACGTAACTATCTTTGATAAAAATCAATCAAAGGTCTACCAGGAAAAAACGGATGAGCTCGGAAGTATGAAATTCGAATTATTGGAGTATGCTGCGAAAGGGAAACAAAAAACATACGCCTCACCCTATACACTAGTAGTTGGCGATGTTAAAAAGGAAGTGTTGTTGAACAAGAATAATAATATTACTTTGATACTCAAATAGGACCTTATAGCTTGTTTCACTTTAGCCGGCGCATCGCTGAAAAAATTAATTCTAACGAAATCACTGATTATCTGGGTTACTAATTCCTGGTATAGTTCACCTAAATCGATAATTACTTTATGTTTTTGCGATACAGGAAAATAGTGATTGTAGTGATAGTTTTGAGTGCATCAATATTCGTATTTACTCTTGCTACCCGGCATAAGCCAATCGATTTCACGCTCCAGGTAAAACCAATTATTAATAAATATTGTATCACTTGCCATGGCGGGGTAAGGCAAAAGGGTGGATTTAGCTTGCTATTTCGTGAAGAGGCGCTTGCGAAAACCAAGTCCGGGAAACGGGCTATCATCCCGGGTGATGCTGCCAATAGTGAGGTGATAAAACGCATTACATTGAAAGATCCCGATGATCGAATGCCTTATAGACATGATCCTCTTTCGAAAGCAAACATCGCTATCCTAAGGCGTTGGATCAATGAAGGAGCTCAATGGGGCAAACACTGGGCTTATGTTCCGGTTACCAAGGTTGAGGTCCCTTCGGTAAAAGGCAAATGGGTTCAAAATGAAGTTGATAATTTTATTGAACAAAAACTGCAGGAAAATGATCTTAAGCCATCTCTACGGGCTGAGAAATATTATTTGCTTCGCAGGGTTAGTCTCGATCTCATTGGAATGCCCGCGCCTGATCACCTTGCCCTGAAATTCTTAAGTGGCAACAGCAATCATGATTACAGCGATCTTGTAGACTCTCTACTCGCATCTCCACATTACGGTGAAAAGTGGACCGGCATGTGGATGGACCTGGCGAGGTATGCTGACACAAAGGGTTATGAGAAAGATGAAGCCAGAAATATGTGGAAATACCGCGACTGGCTCATCGATGCATTTAATGAAGATAAACCCTATGATAGGTTCCTGACAGAACAAATAGCAGGTGATCTTTTGCCGGACGCCACAGACCAGGAATTAATAGCTACGGTTTTTCAACGTAACACGATGACTAATGATGAAGGAGGTACAGACAATGAAGAGTTCCGGACGTCGGCCGTAGTAGACCGTGTTAACACAACATGGGATGCAATTATGGGGACTACATTTGGATGTGTACAATGTCACAGTCATCCTTATGATCCATTTAAACATGATGAATACTATAAATTTTTGGCTTTCTTTAATAACACCCGTGATGAAGATACCCAGGATGATTACCCGTTGTTGCGTCACTATAACGATACCATGCAACAGCAATTGTCAGAGGTCGTGGACTGGTTCAGGGAAAATGATTCCCAACAAAAAGCGAAGGATGCCGCTACATTCTTAAAAACATGGCAACCATCCTACAATACATCAATCTGTGATAGTTTTACCAATAGTGTGGTTGGCGACCCTACGTGGATCATTTTTCGAAACAATGCCGTTTGCAGGATGAAAAATGTCGCTCTTAATAATAAGGAGAATCTTATATTTCGTTATGGAGGTTTTTATGGCGGAGGCATTTGGAAGATTCACTTAGATAGTGCAAATGGAGAAGTTATTGCAAATGTTCCGTTACACAAAACAAAAGAAGACGGCTGGGAATGGCAAATTGAAGAGACTGCTTTAAAACCTGTAACCGGGAAACACGATCTTTATTTTACTTATACAAATCCCAACCTGAAAAATTCGATGAATACAGGTGTGCGGATTGACTGGTTATATTTCACGGACCATTTTCCGGGTATCGGAAATAAAGGATACCAGGAAATGAAAAATACATTCTGGAAATTATTAAGGTCGAAAGTCCCTTCCACCCCGGTGATGATGGAAAATCCAGCGTCCATGCGCCGTGAGACTTTTGTCTTCGAACGTGGTAACTGGTTAGTCAAAGGAGATAGGGTGGAGCCTGATGTACCGAATTCTTTAAATCCTTTTCCCGAGCGTGCTCCCAGAAACCGTATGGGATTAGCCATGTGGCTAACATCTTCACAAAATCCTCTTACGTCCCGGGCATTGGTAAACCGGGTCTGGGAACAGCTTTTGGGAACGGGCCTTGCAGAAACCCTTGAGGACCTGGGGTCGCAGGGCATTGCACCAACGCACATGGAGCTATTAAATTGGTTAAGCTACCAGTTCATGTATGAATATAAATGGAGCATAAAAAAGTTAATACGGACAATTGTATTGAGTGCAACTTATCAGCAGGACTCAAAAATTTCCGATGAACTCCTAGAAAAAGACCCTAATAATAAATTATATGCCCGGAGTGCAAGAGTGCGGTTATCAGCAGAGCAGATCAGGGACCAGGCTTTATGCATCAGCGGTGCGATGAGCAGTAAAATGTATGGTCCGAGTGTATATCCATACCAACCGAAAGGACTTTGGCTTTCACCTTATAACAGTACCGACTGGGAGCAAAGTGCCGGAGAAGATCAATACAGGCGCGCTGTTTATACATTCTGGAAACGTTCTGCTCCTTATCCTTCAATGGTAACATTTGACGGAATTGCGCGAAATGTTTGCACAGCCCGGCGGATACGCACCAACACGCCACTGCAGGCACTCACTACTTTGAATGATTCAGCATATATTGACATGGCACGCCATTTTGCATATCGATTGCAACATGAAGCCGGGAATGAAATAACGCAGCAGATTAAAAAAGGATATGAGGTTGCTACTTATCATGCAATTGATCGTAAGAGCCTGGATGCATTACTGGATTTATATAATGCGGCTTTCGCTAAATTTAAGAATAATGTTGATAAAACCTGTGAAATGGTTGGCGTGATGAGCAACCATACGAATGCTGAAACTGCGGCTTTAATCGTGGTAACAAATGCTATACTGAACCTGGATGAAGTGATAATGAAAAATTGAATTTATCAAGTTATGACTCAGGCTGAATTACATAATCAACGGCTCGTGAAAGAAGCGCAGGACGCCGTGTTGCAACTGCATACAAGGCGTCATTTCCTGAAAGAAAGTGCCATGGGATTGGGGGCACTTGCATTTGGTTCTTTATTTGGAGGATGCGGCAGAAATGATTCAACAAATAGTGTTGTATTTGATCCCGCACATCCGCTCTTGCCAAAATCTCCACATTTCCCAGGTCGTGCCAAAAGCGTAATATATCTCCATATGGCGGGTGCACCATCGCAACTGGAGTTGTTTGATTACAAACCCGAGCTGATGAAAATGGATGGGCAGGACTGCCCGCAATCGTTGCTTAACGGGAAGCGCTTTGCATTTATTCGGGGTGTACCAAAGATGCTGGGGCCGCAGGCGAAATTTGCTCAACACGGCCAAAGTGGCGCATGGATAAGTGAAAACATGCCGCACCTCGCAACAATCGCTGATGAAATAAGTTTTTTGAAAGCAGTTACAACAGACCAATTTAATCATGCCCCCGCACAATTGATGATGCATACCGGCTCTGCAAGATTAGGCAGACCTAGTCTGGGTTCCTGGGTAACCTATGGATTAGGCACAGAAAATCAGAATCTGCCCGGTTTCGTAGTGCTTACTTCCGGAGGTCAGAATCCTGATGCAGGGAAAAGCGTTTGGGGAAGCGGGTTTCTGCCGAGCGTTTACCAGGGTGTACAATGCAGAAGTGTAGGCGACCCCGTGCTATTTATTAAGGACCCGGATGGAATGGACCGGGAATTACGAAAGGCCTCTATCAACGCAATTAATAAAGTGAACCAGGAACAATACGCGGTATTTAATGATCCTGAAACTTTATCACGCATCTCACAATACGAGATGGCTTACAAGATGCAGATTTCTGTTCCCGAGGTTATGGACATCAATAATGAGCCACAGTATATTCATGAAATGTATGGCACCAGGCCTGGACGGGAAAGCTTTGCCAATAACGTACTGCTTGCGAGGAAGCTTGTTGAAAAAGGCGTTCGGTTTGTCCAGCTATTTGATTGGGGATGGGACAGTCATGGCTCCAGCTCTGATGGGGCATTGGATGTAGGATTCAAAAATAAATGCAGGGAAGTTGATAAATGCATTACTGCGCTGATATTGGATTTGAAACAGCGCGGACTATTGGAAGAAACATTGGTTGTTTGGGGCGGCGAATTTGGTCGCACGCCTATGCAGGAAAACCGTGAAGGAAAAAAGATGCCTTTTAAAGGACGGGATCATCATACGGAAGCCTTTACAATCTGGATGGCAGGTGGTGGTATTAAAGGGGGAGTCAGTTATGGTGAAACCGATGAGATAGGCTATAGCGCAGTCAGCGGAAAGGTGGAACCGTTTGACGTCCAGGCTACAATCCTTAACCGGCTTGGCTTTGATCATGAGCAATTTACTTACCCGTTCCAGGGGAGGCCTTTTAGATTGACCGATACAAGTGGAAAAGTAATTACTGAGATAATAGGGTAGATGAAGAGTCTTATCCAACTAGGTCAAAATTTTCACTTTAATTATTGAATCATTTAATAGTTAATATGAAGAATAGTATAGTAATAACTTTTATAAGCCTGGCTTTGCTGACTAGTTTTTCTTTATCTGCACAGGATGAAATGAATATCAAATTGAAGGATTACAGACCCCGGTCTATTTATAAAATTCCGGTCACCAATATTAAAAAAGCGAGGTTTTCCGCCATAGATGTGCATTCTCACCCTGCAGAATGGATGAGCAATCCGGTAGCGGTTTCCGATACTGCACTTTCTCATTGGGTAAAAGTTATGGACCAGGTAGGTATTGAAAAAACAATCATTATGACCTGCTATGCAGGTGCTCAATTTGATAGTCTGTATGCTAAGTATTCTGCATTTGGAGAACGGTTTGAATTATGGTGCGGATTTGATTATTCTGGCTATATGGAAGATGGTTGGATTGAGCGTGCAATAAAGGAACTGGAGCGCTGCTATAATATGGGAGCAAAAGGTGTAGGAGAACTGGCCGACAAAGGATCAGGAATAGGAGACTTTAGCAATAGCCCGACACCCGGCTACAAATTACATATTGATGATCCGCGCCTAAGACCTTTATTTCAAAAATGCGGAGAATTAAAAATGCCCGTAAATATACACGTGGCGGAACCTTATTGGATGTATGAACCTATGGATTCTGCAAATGATGGTTATATGAACGCTTATAAATGGAAAATCGACTTATCTGATAAGGATAAATTGAATCATCCGCAACTGATAAATACGCTTGAAACAGTTGTCAGGGAAAACCCGAAAACTACTTTTATTGCTTGTCATCTTGCAAATTGTGAATATGATCTTGAGATCCTCGGCACACTTTTTCGGAAATATCCTAACCTGTATGCCGATCTGGGCGGGCGGTTCGGAGAAATTGCACCCATACCCAAATACATGAACTCATTTCTTGGAAAATATCAGGACAGGATACTATATGGAACGGATATGTTTTACGACCCGGCAATGTATGCTACAACTTTTCGGATTCTTGAATCAAATGACGAACACTTCTATGAAATAGATTTGTTTGGCTACCATTGGCCCTTATATGGTTTCGGACTGAAAAACGATGTATTGAAAAAGATCTATTATGAAAACGCAAAAAGAATTTTGATGAAATCAACTCCATTATAATAATTCGATACTAAACAACATAAATCCCGGCGCTTTTGACTATAAGATAAATTCGGCCATTATCATCGTTTAGTTGGGTATTGCTAATCGGTATTTTGCTGATAGCTTTATTACTTCACTGCCTATCAGGGAAAGAAAAGTATCATTCAGACCTGTAATTCCTTGAAAAATGCAATACCGGGAGCGAAAATAGATTCACGAGAAATGTACTGTTCCAATATTAGCAACAGGTACAACAGTATTGACGGTGGTGGCTAAAAAAGATTAGGTGGTGTCATATCAATGCTGGACGAAGATTCCAAATACACTGTTTAATTCTCTAATTGCCGTTTGAAAAATTTCCATGCTTCTACGTGGACATCAATATCATTCGGATATCCATGCGTTCCGTTTAATACTTTTAATAGAACTATTTCAGGGTTGTTCTTTTTTTTATAGGTGTAGCGTTCTATTGTTTTTCCATCGGCTGGATCAGTATCAGGTAAAACTTCTTTTACAGGGTCCCCTTTATATCCGGCTAAGGACGCCCAGTATTGGAATGTTCTGTCAGTAGAGCGAACATCTCCCATATTGAAATTGCTTCCCAAAATAACAGGTCCGCCGTTATAGGGATTTATTTCGTCTTTGGTTCCATTGATGATCATTATTGAGATTGGTGTGTTCTTGCCGGTGCAGTCGATATTATTTGTGTCGGGGAGATTTGCAACAATGGCTGTCACGGCTTTGAAGCTAACGGGTTCGGTTAGGGCCAATTTATATGCCATATGTCCGCCTCCCGAAGTGCCGATTGCAAACACGTTATGCTTGTTAATTTGATATTTCTTGCTAAAATAATTAATCATTGAGTTAAAGAATGTATTCTCATCAATATTTTCAACATTGGCATCCGAAGGCGCGGCTTTCCGGCATTCATTCCAAAAGTTTTTATATCCATCGGGGTATACGACAACTACATTTTCATTTTTAATTTCCTGCTGAAGCCTTGAAGTATGTTCCATCATTTTTATTCCGTTGCCACCGGAGCCGTGCAGGATGAAGATGAGACTCGCGCCTGGATGCAATGATGGCGGCAGGTTAAAATGAAAAACCCTGTAATTCTTATCAATCAGCATCGAATCGCTAATCAACTGCGCTTTTAAGGAAAAGAAGCCTGAACAAAATAAGAAAACTGTAATTGATACAACTCTAATCCTGCAATAAATCAAAATGCTCATGTTAACTCATTTTAATAACCTGCTTAACGCAAAGGTTGGATGAATATTTTTTTCCCCGGCGATAATTGCAGCAGCTAATTCTCCCAATGAAGCACCCATTTTATATCCATGACCGGAACCGCCTCCCAATATCCATAGGTTTCCAACCTGGGGATGCCTGTCAAATATAAAATCATTATCAGGGGTTTCTGTGTATTGACAAACTCGTTCTTCAATCAAAGGCCGACCCGCCATCTTTGGAAATCTATTGGCAACGATATCTTCTGTAAATTTCAGTTCTTCAGGTTTCCAAAAGCGATGATAGGTATCGAACTTATCTGTTATTACATCAGTTAATTCAGGAGCTGCCTTGAATCCGCGGTATTCATTTCCGGGAATTCCATAAAGATTGACAACGCCCTTTGCATCCATATTAAACCAGACAGGAAGTTTATTTTCCATTAGGTCCGACTCGCCCGGTGGTGATGCAAAAAAGAAAACTGGTTGTCGTGTTACTTTTAGCTTACTCGTTATTTCAGGAAACAAGCGTACCAACCATGGCCCACAGGCAAAAACATAATCATCTGCTTCAAGGCTTGTACCGTCATATAAGGTAACCGCATTGCATTTGCCTGATTTTACAGAATATTCCTTTACCTGTCGCTGCATAAATTTTCCACCTTCTTTTACAAATAAATCTTGAACCGCATTACAGCCTTTTCTGGCCAGGAGAAAGCCTGCTACAGGATCAAACATTACATGATCTAAATCAGAAGTATTCACCTGTGGCCAGCGTTTGGCAGCATCATCCGCCCTAATTTTCTCCAAAACAAGACCTGCTTTTTTATACATGGAAATAGCGGCCTCAATTGATTCATCTTTTGGATTCGCAACAAAAACAAGTAATCCATTCTGATGTAATATTTTTTGCCCCATCAATAATTCATTCTCTTTCCATAACTGAATGGCGCGAAGTGTAAGATCAAAATAGATTTGCTGACTTCCGTAAAAAGCACGTATGATGCGTGTTTCACCTCCGGAACTAGATTGATTATTCCCGGGTCCGAATTGGTCGAGTAATGTCACTTCATATCCCTTCCTTAAAAGGTGTAAGGCGGTCCAGCCTCCGAATGCACCCGCTCCAACAACAATTATTTTTCCATTTTTTGATTGCCTCGTTTTTTCTGGGGTAATCCCGGCTTCGGATGAATGAGGAATTATTTTGGTCATTAGGGTCACGGCCGCTCCCTGGATTCCATATTTTATTATTGAGCGCCTGTTGATTGTTTGCCCCGGAGGTAGTTTACGTTTGCGCATTGGATCCCGGTTGCTGGTTTAATTTTTTATTTGAAATTCCACTACGCTGTTTTTATTCAGTATCACTTCTTTTTTCCTTTTCCTCAGCATTAAGGTATAAGGTGAGCTGTATATTTTTTTAGTGCCGTCCACTGAATATTCAAGCAATTCTTCCTGCAAATAGCCGTTCGCATCCGTTTTTTTAGAAGCTATAATTTTGTTATTCTTGTCCAGGATTTTTACTTCAGCATCTTTAATTGGATTTGATTTATTATCCAGGACTTTTAATTTCAAAGTCCAGTATACTGAATAGCTGTGTTGCTGATTCGTCACCTCTATATCAAAAGGAAATCCAAAAAAATCGTTTGATCTGAATTGAATATTCCGCGCAATAGTAACATCTCTTTTAGCCCATCCCATCCTGAATGGTTTAAAATCGATATTGGCCCCCGGAGCTTTGATAAAAGTATTGTTATAAATTTTTGTGTTCGCCGCACCGCCATACATGGATGCCACCCAAACTGCCGGAACATTTGTAGTGATCCGGTTGTTGTAAAAATTCCCACCCAGGCTTTCAGTTCCACCACAGATGTAAAAAGCAGTAGAAACCGATTTGGAAGCGGGATCTGTTTTTTCAATGAATATATCGTTCCCGAATACATCATCCTCACCTCCCGCTACGCTATAAAAAATCGCGAATGACATAGGGATATAATCCGGATGTGCCTGATAATCTTTGGCAGTTACATAAATTTTATTATTATAAACTTTGTTGCCAAATGTGCCATCCGGAGATCCGGGTTTTCTATGGTAATCTGCCATCCTTATGGCGTTGGTGCTATATTCTTCATGTCCGTATTCGCATGTGGGGGGCGATGTGCCAATCCTGAATACATTATTAAATATCTCACAATTCTGCGAGGGCCATACTCCTGAGCCAATTTCAGGTTCAATCCTGTTTTCGAAAATACGTGTGCCTTCGCCATTGGCACCTATACTATAATGGTTGGTCACGGTCTGCCGGTTAACAAACAGGTTGTGATGAATGTCAGTTTTCTTACCTGTCGTAAAAAGGCATCCTTGCCCGCCATAAAATTCCGAGAAGGAAACTTCAGACGACTCTGTGCCATTCATAACCACCGCTGCAAACCGGCAATGGCGGTTTATGATAAAGGGATTTTCTACTTCAAACCTGCAGTTGGTAATTGATGCCTGGGGAACTTCAACGGCAGCCGCATTAATTCCGCTTGTTTTAATTTTTACATTGTCTAAAATGATTCTCACATTTTCCGCTGTGGATTGTATTCCCCATGAAAGAATACCTGCCGTAGCACTTTCTATAATTCCATTTTTAATGGTAACGGTACCTGTACCTTTTACACCCGGTATCGAAGAAAAAGGGATTCCATTAGTGATATTTTCGGTATAGTCATAAAAAGCAGTTGTATTTCCGCAATGATACAAATGATTATAATGTCCCTTCGCAGATGTATTCTCTACAATTCCTATTCCCGCATCCATAGCAGGACGAATGTCAATTTCATCTACCAGGCAATCTGTTTCAGCTTTTATACGAACCCTGTATTTCCCTGCGGGTAAATGAGTGAGATGTGCGTATAAAAAACCGCCTCCTAATTCGGGAGCAGATCTTTCCAACGGACAGCTGACCAGAGTGGTGTCTTCATATTTGGTAACACATTTTACTTCCTTACCTTGTTCGTCCTCCACGTATATGCTTATTTTCATCTGGTTGGCCATATTGCCTCCCATGGCATGATAGTCGAAACCTGTTACCCCGCACATAGCAAAATAAGAACGATCAGGAATTGGCAGGTTAACGTATGGGGAAGTTATTTCGTCACCTTTTGTTAAACTCATTATTTTTTTGCCAATGAAAACATGAACATCTGCGGTGGAGACAACTTTTGCACCGGGAGCTTTCGACAAGTCCCACCCTTTATCTCCTTCTTCAAACCCTGAATTTACAATGTGCCCGTAATTTGCATCGGCGTATTTAATGGTAAATCCGTTGAGATCCAGGGTGACATCCTTTCCCAAAAAAATAGTTGTCCGGGAACTTGTTATATCATTTGCAAGCATGTAAGTAGTTCCTGCCGATCCATAACTTCCGGGTCCGGTTACTGATACAACATTTTGATCAGCTTTTTTATGGGCTGCCAGGTCGAACTGTCCTGAAGTAACGGAATGCAATAGAAAAAAGCCTGTGCTTAAAGTGCAGCATACCCTTTTTACATCCATGAGAAAATTTTTGGGTAAAAAATCAGCGTTCCCGGTCCTAATAATTCACGGTAAGTTAGTATGTCTTTTCACTCCTTTTCTTTTTTTGAACAATTTAATTAAAGGGAAATAAAGTATTTAGATTTGTATAATAGCGAATTTGAAAAACTAAGCAAACGGCGATTTAAGCAATTCGCTTTTCATTCTAGCCGACTGAACAATCAAACCGGGCCTGCATGAATATGAAAAAGCCACGCTTCTGCTGCTTCCTTCCCTGCCTGTTGCTTTCCATCCTTGCTTCAGCGCAACATCAACATGAACAAGCCGTGAAAAGCCCATTGCCGCTTATTACAAATGTTGAGGCGCAGCCTTTATTGTCACAGGTGACCCGTCTTAACGAGGCGCTTACTTTTTTAGGAAGTTCTTTGTCAGAAAAGGATGCTGTTCGGATCAGACATTTGGAGCATTCAAACAATGACGAAGAAGTCGTGAAGGAAATCCAGGATATTTTGGATTCTTATTGCCTGGCCATGGTCGACATAAATCCGGAAGCAAGGGTAAAAGTTTTGCGAGGTCCCGCTAAGGCGAAATTAATACAGAATGGATGGACAAGCTTTCTTATTAAGGTGCATAATGACGCGGGAGTGACGGCTAAGTTAGAAGTAGAAAGCTCAAATGCTGCGCCGGTTTTACATATTTCATCCGGTGAACCACGATTGAAAAACGAAAACAGCCTTACGAAGGGGCAGGTAAAAAATCGTTTTCTCGAGATGAGCATGTACCGCAATCGCCCTCTGCAACCAGAGTTGTCCGGACTCCGGCTGGAATACGCCGTTCTTCAGATATATAGCAAAGATGCAGGCAATCGCGAAGCCGAATTAGCCTTCAATATCGGTCAAGGTTCGCAGGATATAGGATTCCGCAACGCTATTCATATTTTATTTACCATTGGCAAATCGGTGAAGGTGGTCTTCAGGGTAAAGGACGATGACGACTCACCCACCATGGCGTCATTTGTAATCAAGGACGGCATTGAGCGGATAATAAAAGAAGACAGTCTGTATCCCTTATACTCGAAGGAATACAGGGTAGCCAGAGCACAACGCGAAAATGGTGGCCCGGTTAAAGGATTAACAGGACTATATCCACTTCCATCACGACGGGTGGCAGCATATGATGAATTCCCCGATTTTTTCTTCCAGGCACAGGTATATCGTTCCGACGGTGAAAATGTAACACTACCACCGGGGAAATATGATGTGACCTTTACACGCGGACCTGAATACATTTCACAGGATACGCAGATTATTGTTCCTGCAAAGGCTGATTCAATTGAAGTGCAATTCAAACTTAAGCGCTGGATACATATGGCCAAACAGGGATGGTATAGTGCAGACCATCACGTACATGCTGCCGGTTGTAGTCACTATGAAAGTCCGGAAGAAGGGGTTCCTCCAATGCATATGTGGCGGCAAATTTTGGGTGAAGACCTGAATATCGGGACGGTTCTGGCATGGGGACCAAGCTGGTATCATCAAAAGGAATATTTTACCGGCAAGATCAGTCCTCTTTCCACTAAGCAAAATATAATGCGATATGATATTGAAGTATCGGGATTTCCGTCTTCTCATGCCGGCCATATTGTGCTGCTCCGGCTTAAGGAAGATGATTATCCCGGCACAAAGACAATTGAAGAATGGCCCAGCTGGACCTTGCCGATTTTTAAATGGGCTAAAAGCCAGGGGGCTGTTGTAGGGTATGCTCATTCAGGATGGGGACTTGAACCGATGAAAGCAACCAAAGGGATTCTGAATTACGAAACTCCGAAAATGGATGGGATAGGTGCGAATGAATACATCGTAACGGTTGCTCATGATGTAGTTGACTTTTTTAGCGCCGGCGATACCCCGGCTCCATGGGAACTGAATATGTGGTATCATACTTTAAATTGTGGATTCAGGACACGCCTTAGCGGTGAGACGGATTTTCCCTGCATTTACGATGAAAGAGTAGGTATTGCACGCAGCTATTTCAAAACCGATAGCGTATTAAATTATGATAACTACACAGACGTGATCCGTACAGAAAAGAGCTATGTTTCGGATGGCGGTTCACATATTATCGACCTTGAGATAAATGGACCAGGCGCTGTTAATTCTAAGAGTGAAGTATTACTCAAAAATCCACAAACAATAAGCATCCGGGCAAAAGTAGCAGCGAATCTTTCACCGGAACAAGATGAAGCAGAATCTATCCTGGCGCGTAAGCGCCCGGATGAGTACCCTTTCTGGAGTATTCAGAGAGCGCGTATCGGGACAAGCCGAAAGGTACCGGTAGAGCTTGTTGTAAACGGTGAAGCTGTTGACACAATGGAAATTGAAGCAGATGGTTTGTGGAAAGATTTGAATTTTAATTATGAAGCCAGGCACTCCTGTTGGATTGCCCTGAGGATATATCCAAGTTCGCACACGAATCCTGTTTTTGTAATAGTAGATGGAAAACCAATTTCATCAAAGAAGAGTGCAGAATGGTGCAGTAAGGCCGTTGATCAATGCTGGAAAATGAAACAAGCCAACATCCGCCCGGGTGAAAGAGCAGAAGCAGAAGAAGCGTACAAAAAAGCAAAAGCTATTTACGACAAAATATATAGGGACGCGTCACATTAATAGCTATAGGTTGCGATGATGTTATCAAAACATGTAAACATAAAAGGAAATCACCCGTTTTTCACCTATTCAGGGAATGTTATTTGATCTCCGGCTGGCCAACGGTAATTGTAAAAACTCCCCAGGTAACATTTCTTTTTATTGTCTTCCATTCTTTTACTTCGTAGCAAGCAAGGAATTTTATTTGATGCCCGGGGGGACAATCTTTTGAAATATGTACCAGCGAAGATATTGCATAACCATCGCCCCATTTGTCAGGTTGTAATTCATCATATAACCGTTCATGATCAACGTACGGATCATCATAATATAAACGGGTGCGGTGGCTGTCCTGGTAGATCATTATCGTTTCACCGGGATCGGCAATATTATTACCATTGCCACTGCCAAAAATCTCGCTGTCTCCATCATCAATCCCGATATTGGTGAATTCAGGAATATCATAAAATACGGGAGCATCGAATTCATCTTTCCAGATCCTGCCTTTGTCATCAGTTATAACGAGATTAAATCTTACCCAGAAAGGCGAACCGTCCCTTGTCGGTTTATTTGTGGCGGTTACTTTAAAATCAGAAGGTAGCCGACGGAGTTCACCGGAAGGAATATTTTCCAGTTCAATGGTTGGATTAGCAATAACAATTCCTTCTGTCGAAGTGCTTAGTTCGATCTTAATTTTCTTCCCAACACTACCGCCCCGGTTTAATAGCCGGAGATTAAGGTTGCATTCTTTTTTTTGATCCAGGAAAATTCCTTTACCGTTTATCTGGTGCCCGGCAAAAACAATTTCCGGAGGACCATTCTTTTCAAAGATCCCAACCTGGTGGCTTTGATGATTTAAAGTGAAATTGATTCGTCCTTCCGAATCACTGGATATTGCAATGGTCTTCTTTGTGCTGTCGGTTTCATCATAATCAAAAGTGAGTAAGAAGAATTTGGTTTGTAAACAGCTGCCGTTTTTATGCTTATTTGAACTCCCGGTATCAACGGTCCGTCGGGTTGCCATTTTCTTGTTCGGACCCTCATTCCACCTTTGGTTACGCCCTTCAAATCAATAAATCCTGGTTCATGGAGCGTACTGTTGATCTTATATCCCCAAATCTCAAAATCAGGATATATGTCCGCATGATGCCAGCGTACCGGATCAGGTAGGGGATTATTGAATGATCCGAGTATAAAAGTGAGGGCTTGCCTGAATTCATTAACCGAATAGTCATGGCCCCCGGGATATATTTCATAATCATAATCCAACCCTTTTTCCCGAATTGCACCCTGGTTCACTTCATTATTCAGGTATACCAATTCGTCGATTGTGCTGTTATGAAACCTGAGCCGAACGCCATAGTAATTTTTAAACATGTACCTGACGTTATATAACGTGTGATTCCCGGGATAGCCAATAAAAAACTCTGCAGAACCTTTCATGTTTACAGCTGTTCCGATCATTTGAGGATATTTTCCTGCCAAAACAAATGACATAAAACCACCCATGCTGTGTCCCATTAAAGCCCTGTGAGAACGATCATTCAGGGTTCGGTAAGTGCTGTCAATGTGGTTCACCAGTTCTAAAAAATAGTCTTTGAACTGTACCTGGTATTTAATATTCGAATGATACCCTGTATTGTACGGGCGAATATCTGATGGTGTTGATCTTCCGTTCCAGGCAACAAGAATGACACCATGCTCACTTACCCATTTATCAAGACTATCAACGGCCAGCTCGTGACTACCCTGGTTGCCATGGAAATAGTAAATAACGGGATATTTTTTCCTGGAATGCGCATATTCAGCAGGCAGAAAAATCCTGTATGGCTTGTTGGCATTAAAGACATCGCTATGATGAAAAGTGTCAGTTTGAGCAGAAATATTTAGTTGGATCGCGATGATAAAAGGAATGAGAAAAATAGTCGCAGGGCCACTTCTCGGAATTTTTTTCATTAGCTCAAAAAATAAAGTTTTGTAAAATAGAACTAATAATTATTTTCGTTTTATTAAGATTTTGAAAGGTAATGAAAATAATTTTTCATAAGGAAGAGCTAAAACATAATCTTTTTGCTTTTTTGATTTGTATTTTTTGGACGAATGCTCAGTCCGTTGCGCAGGATTCTACGGCTGCAGGTGCTATAATAACACCTTATCCTACCCTCGTCAATCTTGCTGTTGAATGGCAAATCCAGGGCGATGATAATCTGAATGGTATAGTAAATGTAAAATTCCGCGAAAAGAATAAGACAAAATGGGAATTGGGAATGCCTTTGCGCAGAGTACCAGCTGGAGCGAATATTGGATTTAAGTGGGGCAACAAACATTCGGGCAGCATTTTCAATTTAAAGCCCGGCACCCAATACCAGATTCAACTCAGCCTGGTAGATCCAGATGGCGGATCAGTAGAAAAATTGGTGGAGGCCCGAACACGACCTGTTCCGAGGGTCGGGAATAATGCAACTATAATTGAGATTAAGCCCGGTAGCTATGACACCCTTCATACAATTAGTGGCAGGGCTGACAAGCCCATGGTTTATCGCTGCACAAAAGGGGAAGCCATTTTTAGATTTATTGACGTTCAAAATAAAGAATGGGTATTTATCGAAGGATTGAATGTTAAGAACCTGGCTACCGAAGGAATCGGCATTTGTCTAAATGGCGCAGAGAATTGCGTGGTCACGTATTGTACAATTAATGCAGTTTTCGGCATCGTTGCCTACCTGCCGGGTGCAACGAATTGTCTTTTCAGCGACAATACAATAACCGGGATATCTGTATGGACGAATGAGGCTATGGGTGCGCATGGTAAAAACATCGGAGAAGGTATTGAAATCACCGGTCCCGGGAATGTGATTTGTTATAACAGGGTTCAGGGATTCAGGGATTGTATTTCCACCATGGAAGATCAGCATGCAGTTAACCAGGTATGCATCGATATTTATAATAATGATATTTACAGGGGAGCGGATGATGGTATAGAAGCTGATTTCTGTTTTTCCAATTGCAGGATTTTTCAAAATCGTCTGACAAATTGTTATGTGGGGCTAAGCTCGCAACCGGGGCTTGGAGGTCCTACCTATTTTATCAGGAATGCTATGTACAATATGGTTCATGCGGCTTTCAAGTTAAAACGATTTAGCCAGGGTGATGTGGTTTTACATAATACCGTAATCAAAGTTGGGGCAGGGCTTGGTGGCAATGATACTATGGACTTTGCTTATTTCAGGAATAACCTGGCTATTGGCGGGCCGACGGGCGGTGTAAACTGGGGTGATTACGGGGCCGGAAATCCTTATGCTGCTGATATCATTAGCCCGGGAACCCACAGCAGTTTTGATTATGATGCGGTAGGTGTTTACGGAACTCAATATGTAGCGCTCATTGGGGAAAGGCCTTTTACTGAGGTTGAGAAGCATGGTGTCGAATACATAAAGTTGGAGGATACATTCATCAATATTGCATTTCCGAACCCACCAATTCCGGAACAGGCGGTTGCTGACCTTCGGCTAAAGCCTGGTTCAAAAGCACAAGATGCGGCAATGAGAATTCCTAATGTAAACGATGATTTCACCGGTAAAGCGCCCGATTGCGGAGCTTATGAAACAGGACGGGAGCTTCCGCAGTATGGGCCCCGCAAAAGAATAATCAGGTAAAATGTAAATATAAAAATGTAAAGGTTTAGAACGAGCGGTTGGAACAATGCTTAAAAACAATCAGATTACTTCAACGGTCACATCATAAGAATCGATTTGAAAATTATATCAGCGAGCTCATAAATATCAGGATATGCCCAGGTTCCTTGTATTATACTCTTTGTGCTACCTGGTTTTTTCCGTATTCGCAACTCCAGGTTTTGCTCAATATAAAGCGACGAAACACAGGATACCTGTCGGAAATGAAGTTGCCGTTACTGCACCCGGCAGTTATGCAAAAGCCGGAACAACGTATGTGTTGATGAATGATATAACAAGTGCAACAAGCACCATTTTTCTTGGAAAGGATATAACTTTTGATTTGAATGGATATACTATTATATATGCCAGTGCAAATTATCAGCATATACCGAACTCCGGATTTGAAGAAGGGCTAACAGGATGGGATATTTCAAAAGCCCCCGGTGCAAAAGTGCTAAACACAAAGGAGGTGCATGTATTTATCGGAAAAAAACTGATGAGCCTTAAGGCAGGAGATGAAATTACTTCATCATACATGAATCTTCCCATCGGCAATCGTTCTTATTTCGCCATGTGTGGCGTAACGGGTCGTGATTACCGGGATATGAATGGTGATTTAAATAATCAAATGAAAGTAAGTGTGTATGTAGAGGATGAAAAAGGAAAAGAAGTGCGATGTGTAACTGAATATGGTGACACAACATTGGAAAGTTGCCCGGTAGAGAGGAAAGCGCCGCGGCTGGGAGGCGGATTTGTATATGCACACCTGAATCACCTGCCTGCAGGAAAATACCGGGTACGTATAAAGGCAGATACTGATTGCCTGGTGGATGAAATTGATATCCGGCCTGCCATGGACGTGGGTATAGGCATTGTTGAAAATACCAATCCGCTGGCTCATTACGATCACATGTTTAAAGAAGCATATCCACCTGTTATTCCTTCCTTTTTTGATTATACAGAGGATGTACATACCGGAAAGCCCTTGTCTTCAGTGTCACACGTAACGGGAGAAGGCAGCATTATTGTCAAAAATGGAATGATCCGCAGTGGTTCGAAGGGAATACTTTCCTGGGGCATTCAATCCACAGCAAAAAATGTCAGAATAATATTAGACAATGTACACATTAAAACCTCCGGGATTAATGCGACAGCAGCCGATTTTCCGCAGGCGACCATTACACGTTGCAGATTTAATAGCGATAATCCGTTTTTGATAAACCGTCATTATCCAAATTTTTATGCCGTGGACTTAGGCCCGGAAGCTCCTTCTGAAGTTTCATTTTCTGAATTTTATGGCGGGCAGGGGGGTATTGTGATAAAAGGAAAAAAATCCAGCGTTCACCATAACTATTTTGCGATACGGCAAATGGTCACCAATCATTATAGCATTATGGCAATGGGGGATAGCTCAAAGATTTTTGAAAACAGAATTGAACCCGAAACCGGATCCGGTGTTGAAATTTACGTGCACAGGCATATCGAGGTATTTAATAATTATTTCAAAATAAAGACTTCTCCTCCCACCTGTGAATACGGGCACGAAGAATTTAGTTCTGCAGCAGTGCGAATGGCTGACTATCGCGCCCTCCCGGGCTCTGCTGACGGTTGTTATGGTAATAAAATTTACAATAATAAGATTTCGATCATAGCGAATGATTACCCTGGCGATAAACGATATACCCCGATGGCCTGGGCCATTTACTACAGCGCCAGTGCCGGCGATAATGATATTTTCGGAAATGATATAAGTATAGAAAAGCCGGTTATTTCTTCCAAAGCTATAGCAACCGCATTCTACATTTGTGGGGGAACAAATGGGTTCGGCGGCAGATTTTACAATAACAGGATTATTACAAACGTGGCGGCCGCATGGGTTGCTTCTTTCTATGGGGGAGCTGTTAACACAAAATTAGCCGGCAATACAATCATTAAATCCTCCACTGCCGGACCGGATTTTAAGCCATTCAGGATGGGGTCATTGGACAGCAAAGAATGCATTGCAAAAAATGTTGAGTTCAGATCCAATGATATAAAAGGTGCGAAGTTTGAATTGCAGGCAACAGACCAGGACCATAGCTATTCCGTTTACTGGACGTTAATTGTGCAAATTGCTGATGCAAAAGGGACGCCGGTTAAAAATGCTGAAATATCCATTCGGGATAGAGGCAATGCGATTGTACTCCGTTCAAAAACGGATGAAAATGGAAAACTGCAAACGGAATTGCCTGAGTACGCGGTAAATGGAAAGGAAAGAAATTATTCATCTCCTTATACAATTTCAGTGGACCGTTTTGAAAAGCAAGTGGAGTTGAGTAAGAACCTGGAAATTACCTGGGTTATAAAATAACGCAAGAAAACAGAAAGCATGGAGTCGATAAAATACCTATCCATATTGTTTATCGCAGGATGGATAACCAGCCTTTGTACTATAAATGCACAAACAACACAGCGAAACCTCTTAAGCAAATTTTCAAAAGAAGAAATTGCACAGGCGTTATTGCCTTTATCCGGATGGCATCCGTTTCCGCAATCGCCAAATGAATGGCAGCAAATTTTGCCGGATAGTTTGCGGACGGAAATTATCGGCAAGGCCGAAAAATATGCAGCCATGCCATTTGAATCATTACCTGCATCATTGATGCTTCAGTATGTCCGTTCAGGTAACCGAAGTAATTATGAAGCCATTTCATTTGGTAAACGTGAACGGCTATTTACGCTGGCACTTGCAGAATCGTTTGAAAAAAAAGGCCGCTTTCTTGATGCTGTTACGGACGGTGTTTGGTCAATCTGCGAAGAAAGTTTTTGGGGGGTGCCGGCGCATCTCAGCATGCAGAAAGCAGGCTCGGGTCTTGCGGATGTGGAAGATCCCATCGTTGATTTATTTTCCTGTGAAACTGCTACCACTCTTGCGCTGACCGACTACCTGGTGGGAAAGGAATTGGATAAAGAATCCCCGCTTTTACAGAAACGCATCTATTATGAAGTGAACAGGAGGATATTTGTCTCCCTGGAAAAGGAAAGCAAGCGCTACTGGTATTTTGGAGAACGTACAAACAACTGGAACCCCTGGATAACCAGTAACTGGATGATCAGCCTATTACTCCTTGAAAAAAATGAGACACGCCGTGCAGCCGAATTGCATCATGCAATGACATTGACGGATATCTATATCAACAGTATCGGCGATGACGGCGGCGTGGATGAGGGACCTGGCTATTGGTTTGATGCAGTAGGAAGATTATTCGATGGGCTGACTATTATTGAAAGTGCCACAGCGGGTCGTATCAGTCTTTTTAAAGATCCTTTTATCAAATCGCTGGCTTCATACATTTATAAGGCCCATATTGACGGCAATTATTTTATCTCTATTGCAGATGCTTATCCGCGGCTTCATCCGGATGGTTTAATGTTATATCGTTTTGGAAAAGCTGTTAATGATACCGACCTAAAAGGCTTCGGTGCATACTTTTTTCAAAGAAGCAGGAGTGTCTTTAACGAAGATTTTACAATGGCTGACAGGCTCTGGAATATTGCTGAAATAAAAAATTGTGCAAATGAAACAGAAGGGAAAGTTTTTTCCGGGGATTCCTGGTTTAAGAACCTGCAATTAATGATATCGCGAACCGCTGATGGAATATTTGTTGCTTCACATGGAGGGCACAATGCAGAAAGTCATAACCACAACGATGTAGGTGACGTGATCCTGTATGCTGATGGCGAACCGGTGATCATTGATGTTGGATCAGGAACGTATACCGCCAAAACATTTTCTGACGAAAGATACACGTTATGGTACAATACTTCTGCTTTTCACAATCTTCCATTGATTAACGGAGTTCAGCAGCGGGCAGGGAGGGAGTTTGAAGCAAAGAATGTTTCTTACACTGCCAATTCAGTGAGCACTCAGTTAAAAATGGATATTGCCGCAGCATACCCGGACGGGGCAGCCATAAAACAATGGATACGCACCGTTAGTGTAGAAAAAAAGACCAGCAGCTTAATTATAAAAGACAGTTACGTAGCCGATAGCCCCTTAAAACAATTAACCCAGACTTTCATGACCATTTGCCCGACGGACATACGACAGCCAGGCAAAATATTTTTCGATGTGGCAGGAAAAAAAGTCCTGATGGAATATGATGCCGGTAAATGGGAGGTAAAAAAAGAAGAAGCGTTAACACATTCACCTGATGAAAAAAAGCTGGAAGATAACTGGGGACACCGACCGATATGGCGACTGTTATTAACGTGCAAAAAACTTTCTGCAAAAGACAATTTTACTTATAGGTTCAAAAAGATGGAAACGAATTGACCAATATGAAATTGAGAATGCAATACAGCAACATCTTGCCGATTATTGTTAGTTTGTTAGTTACGAATTCCTATTCTCAAAATAAGGATTTGCTGGTTGATGCGCGGGATAAACATATACAATATGAAGGAAGGATTAATATTAATAATGAAGGTGCCGCAGAAATATACTGGCCGGGCTCTTCCTGCAAAATAAGATTCAGGGGTACAGAGCTGAAAGCTATCCTGAAAGATGAACGGGGACACAATTATTATAATGTAATTATTGATAACGACAGTATTCGGGTGTTGAAATTAGATACGGTTAAAAAAACATATACGCTGGCATCCGGGTTAAAGCAGGGTGAGCATACCGTTGAATTATTCAAACGGACGGACTGGTTTAATGGAATCACATGGTTTTATGGATTCCAGGTATCACCTGAATCAAAAATTTCGGATCTGCCTTCCAGGGTAAGGATGATTGAATTTTACGGTAATTCAATTACTGTCGGCGCTGCTGTTGAAAAGTATGTTTATGCTCCGGGTGATACCACTGAAACTAATAATTATATGGGTTATGCATTCCTGACAGCCGCGCATTTCAACGCAAAATATTCCTGCATCGCTTCAAGTGGGATTGGGATGATGGTAAGTTGGGGATCGTTTATTATGCCAGATATTTATGATCGCCTGAATCCTGCTGATTCGGCAGCCAAATGGGATTTCTCAAAGGCAACGCCTGGTATTGTAGTTGTAAATCTTTTCCAGAATGATTGTGCCTTAATTGGGTT
>Ga0111538_10001874_pt1 | contig 29504 bp, 27 predicted proteins | sample SoiMethybrSBSTD1_FD_79669 | JGI IMG/M metagenome (GOLD analysis project Ga0111538, IMG submission 79669) | Bulk soil microbial communities from a Populus tree surrounding site in Tennessee, USA - Soil MetaG P. TD hybrid SBSTD1 (version 2)... | ecosystem: Environmental > Terrestrial > Soil >... | reverse complement strand
TCTGCGAGCGAGATCCGGTTCAACTAGCGAGCGGGGAAGATCGGAATATCCCGTCCCTTCGCCGGTACTAACCGGATCAGGTTCAAAGGGTTGATCGACTCAATGTCGATCTCTCAGGCCGTCGCCGGCCACCCCTCGGTCCAGACGCAGAGAATCATAGAACAGGCGGCACTGCTCAGACAAACGGCCGCAGCAACGCGGCGCCGACTTCGCGCCAGATCGGCGCCGCGTAGAGCGGCACCTTGAAGAACGCCACGACGAGCAGCGCGCTGCTGGCGACGGGAATCCAGTGCACGCGGCGGCGCATCACGAGATCGACGGCGACGAGCGCGAGCAGCGGCGACAGCCAGAGCAGCAAGTACTGCGGGGTGCTGCCCGGCACGACTCGGCCGAGCGCCGCACCGCACAACGCCGCCGTCGCGGCGATGATCCAACGCTTGTGCAGCTCGGGCCGATTGCGATACGAGAATGCAAGCGCGAGGAATGCGCCGAACAGCAACATGTCGGTCAGGTTGTACAGCGCCACGATCCCGCCTACCTCGAGCGGGTAGAAAGCGGCACGCACGCGCAGCACGGGAGCGCCCACGCTGACGAGCAAGCCGACAGCGAAGACGAGCGCGCCGTAGAACATGCCGATCGTGCCGAGCCGCTTGTGCAGGCGAACGTTGCCCGCAACGACGACGGCTGCCTGCGCGACGAGCACGAGCACCCAGAGCGAGAACACCGTGGCGTGGATGTGTACGATCGCGGGCAGATCGGTGCGCGTGAACGGCCGCGAGTAGTAAGTCTTCCAGAACCCCCACGCGACGATTGCGGCGATCAGAAGCGCGATCGCGAAATAGGCTATCCGCGTGCGAGCGAAGGCGCCGACAGAAGACGGCGTGTCGAGGGCATCGACGGCGTCGACCCGCTCGCTCACGGCGCTATTCCTTGAGCCGCGGTATCAATTCGGCGAGATTGCATGGCCGCGTGCGGAAGTCGAGCTGCGACGCGATCAGCTTGTCCCACCCCGTCGCGCAGGCACCCGACGAGCCCGGCAAGCAGAAGATATACGTGGCGTTCGCGACGCCCGCGAGGCAGCGCGACTGAAAGCTCGACGCGCCGATCTCTTCGAACGAGATGGCACGAAACAGCTCGCCGAAACCTTCGATCTCTTTGTCGAGCAGCACACCGATCGCCTCGGGCGTGCCGTCGCGGCCGGTGAGCCCCGTGCCGCCCGTCGTGATGACGACCTCGACCGCGCTGTCGGCGATCCAAGCGGACACGATGGCGCGGATCGCATAGATGTCGTCGCGCACGATGGTTTTAGCCGCGAGCACATGGCCCGCGCTTTGCAAGCGCTCGACGAGCAGCGCGCCGGATTTGTCCGTGGTTTCGTTGCGCGTGTCGGAGACCGTCAGCACGGCCACGCGCAGGGGCCTAAGCTCTCGCGCTTCGCTCGCCGTCACTGCGGTTCAGCCGGTGACGTGCTCGTCACCGCGAGATCGTGCACCATGCGCACCGCGTCCTCGCGGCCGTCGTAGTACGCCGGCTTACGGCCCACCCAGCGGTAGCCGAGCCTCTCGTAGAATGCGAGCGCGTTTCCGTTCGTGGCGCGCAGCTCGAGATAGACCTTGAAGACGCCGGCCGTGCGTGCCGACGCCTCGAGCCAATCGAGCAACTGTCGGCCGACTCCTTGGCGCTGATAGCCCGGCTGCACGGCCAGCAGGTTCAGGTGCGCGTGGATCGCGTAGAACTCCATGATCGCGAAGCCGATGATGCGACGCCGGTCGCGCGCCCCGAGCACGACGCAATCGCGATTGCGCAAGCAGCGCTCGACGCGCTCCTCGTTCCAGGACCAGGCCAGGCCGTACTCGATGAGCTGACGCGACATCGCGGCGATCGACGGCGCGTCGTCCATGTGGGCCAGCCCTAACCGAACCTGCGTCATGGCTTGAGTATAGTGGCAACGTGACGCGCTCCGCACCACGAGAAAACTCGGCGCTGGCTTGCGTGCTGCTCGCGGCAGGCGGGTCGCGGCGCTACGGCAAGCCGAAGCAGCTGGCCCGCTATCGCGGACGGCCGCTACTCGTCCATGCCGTCGAGGCCGCTCGCGGCGCGCTGCCTCGGGCGCCGCTGTTCGTAGTCGTCGGCGCCGAGGCGTTGCGCCTCAGGCTCGTCGTCCGCCGCGCTCAGTCCCGCGCACGCATCGTTGCGAATCCCGACTGGCAGCAGGGAATGGCCACGTCGTTGCGCGCGGGCCTCGCCGCACTCCCGCGCCGAACGCGAGCCGCGCTCGTGCTGCTCGTCGACCAGCCGCGCGTCGACGCGGCCGCGCTGCAGCGGCTCATCGTCGCGTGGCGGCGCCGCCCGGTCGTGCCCGCGGCCGCGCATTACGCGGGGCGCGCCGGCGTGCCGGCCGTGCTGCCGCGCCGCCACTGGCGCGCGGTACGCGCCCTGCGCGGCGACGAGGGCGCTCGCGCATTGCTGCGCGATCGCGCAGTCACGCTCGTCGAGATGGCCGAAGCGGCGCTCGACGTCGATACACCGGACGACTTGCTCGGGCTGCGCGGCGGCACGAGCGCTTCAGGTACTGTCGCCGCCGATTTGGCGCAACCTGTGGCCCCGCTCGCCTAGCGTGGGCCGGACCCGTAGCGTGAGCGGCTATTCCTAGCCGGCGTTCACCGCCGCCGCACCAGGCAACCCGGCCTCGTCGTCGTGCTCGAGCGTGGCCGCACCCGCATCGACCGCCCGCGGCATCAGCAGCTTCGCGACGAGCCCGGTCCAGCCCGTTTGGTGCGACGCGCCCACGCCGCGGCCCGAATCGCCGTGGAAGTACTCGTGGAACAGCACGTAGTCGCGAAAGTGTGGATCGGCGCTGAGCAGCGGGTGGCGGTCGAACACCGGACGCCGGCCGTCGGCATCTTTCAAGAAGATGCGTGCGAGCCTGCGCGAGAGCTCCTCGGCAACCTCGGCGATCGACAGAAACCGCCCCGACCCCGTCGGGCACTCCACGCGAAACTCGTCGCCGTAATAGTGATGGAACTTCTGTAGCGACTCGATGATGAGGTAGTTGACGGGGAACCAGATCGGCCCGCGCCAGTTCGAGTTGCCGCCGAACAAACCCGTGTCGGACTCAGCTGGCCTGTAACCGACCGTCGTCCTCTGCCCGTCCATGAGCTCGAACACGTACGGCTGGGCTTCGTGATACCGCGAGAGCGCTCGGATGCCGTAGTCAGACAGGAACTCGGTCTCATCGAGCATGCGCTGCAGCAGCTTCTTCATTCGATGGCCGCGCAGCAGCGACAGCAGTCGCCGATGGCCGGCACCCTCGACCTCCCAATGCGAGACGAGCTTCGCGAGATCCGGCCGATAGTTGAGATACCACTCGAGCCGCCGGGCGAACTCGGGCAGCTCCTTCAATAGCTCGGGCTCGAGCACCTCGACAGCGAACAGCGGAATCAGCCCGACCATCGAGCGCACCTTGAGTTTGACCATCCGCTCGTCGGGGAGGTGCAGCACGTCGTAGAAGAACTCGTCCTCGTCGTCCCAAAGGCCGAGGCCGTGCTCGCCGATGTTCGTCATTGCTTCGGCTATACACAGGAAGTGCTCGAAGAACTTAGTCGCGATGTCTTCATAGACGTGATTGTGCTTCGCGAGCTCCAGCGCAATGCGCATCAGGTTCAGCGAGTACATCGCCATCCAGCTCGTGCCGTCCGATTGATCGATGTGGCCACCCGTCGGCAGCGTCGAGCTGCGGTCGAACACGCCGATGTTGTCGAGCCCGAGGAACCCGCCCTGGAACACGTTGCGCCCCTCGGCGTCCTTGCGGTTGACCCACCACGTGAAATTCAACATGAGCTTGTGAAACACGCGCTCGAGGAACGCGAGGTCGCCGTTCCCATCGCGCCGCTTTCGATCGATCTGGAACACGCGCCAGGTCGCCCACGCGTGCACGGGCGGATTGACGTCGCCGAACGCCCACTCGTAAGCCGGCATCTGGCCGTTGGGATGCATGTACCACTCGCGCGTCAGCAGCAAGAGCTGATTCTTCGCGAACTCGGAGTCGAGCAGCGCGAGCGGAATGCAATGGAACGCGAGATCCCACGCCGCGTACCAGGGGTACTCCCATTTGTCCGGCATCGAGATGATGTCGGCGTTGTTGAGGTGCGCCCAGTCGCGGTTGCGGCCGTGCTTGCGGTTCGCGGGCGGCGCGGGCTGAGCCGGGTCGCCGGCGAGCCACTCGGGAACGTCGTAGTAGAAGAACTGCTTGCTCCAGATCATCCCGGCGAACGCTTGACGCTGCACGAGCTTGGCATCGTCGCCGTCGACGCCGTGCTGCAACTCGGCGTAAAACTCGTCGGTCTCGGCGCGGCGCGCCTCGAGCAGGGAGTCGAAGTCCGCAAAAGGCCGCGTCAGCATCGCCGGCGCCAAGCGAACTCGCACCGTTCGCGACTCGCCGGCTGGCACGTCGAGCACATGTGCCGCAGCGGCTTTGGTCCCGGCTCGTGCGGGATTCACCGCGTCGCGCTTGCCGTGCACGACGTAGTCGTCGAACGCGTCCTTGAAGAACCGGCCGTCGCGCGGTTGCCCGTAAAGGCGCGCGACGTTGGTGTCGTTGTCCGCAAACAGGAGCTCCGCGTCTCTGTCCGCATGCCAGAAGAGCCGGCCGAGCGTTTCGTGCCGCGCTTCGACGACGGCCGGCGCATCGGCCGCGGGGCGGCCGTCGACGAGCGCGAGCTGCGGCCGTGGCGCACCCTGCTTCCAGCTCCAAGTGTTGCGGAACCAAAGCTGCGGCAGCACGTGCAACGTCGCGGCTTCGGACCCGCGGTTGTGCGCCGTGATCTTGAGCAGCACGTCGCCCGGCGACGCTTGGGCGTACTCGATGAACACGTCGAAATAGCGACCGCTGTCGAGCACGCCGGTATCGACGAGCTCGTACTCCGGCGCACCGATGCCGCGCCGTCGGTTCTCCTCGACGAGGTTTGAATATGGGAACGCGGCCTGCGGATACTTGTAGAGCATCTTGAGGTACGCGTGGCTCGGCGCGGCGTCGAGGTAGTAGTAGAGCTCCTTGACATCCTCGCCGTGATTACCCTCACCGTTCGTGAGGCCGAACAGGCGCTCCTTGAGGATCGGATCGCGGCCGTTCCACAGCGCAACGCTCATGCAGAGCCGCTGCTCCGCGTCCGACCATCCGCCGAGGCCGTCCTCGCCCCAGCGGTACGCGCGGCTGCGCGCATGATCGTGCGGAAAATGCTCCCACGCGTTGCCCTGCGGGCTGTAGTCCTCGCGCACGGTGCCCCATTGCCGCTCGCTGAGATATGGGCCCCAGGTCTTGAAGCCTTGGCCGTCGGGAGACGAATCCAAGCGCGCGGACTCGGCGCGCGTGGCGGAGCGGCGCTCAGCGCGCATTACGGATCGAACGTTCGACTCTTTCATCGTGCAATCTCCGCTGGTCGGCGCGACCGCGCGCCTCGTGCATCCGTTGTCGTTTCCGCTTCGATGGCGGCGCCGATCGTGCGCCACGCCCGTAGCACCTCGGCAACGCTCCAGGCTTGCGCGACGCAGCCTTCGGGCCGGTGCGGCGCGTCGCCGTCGAAGACTTCGCTGATTTGGCCGATGCAGGCTTCGCGCAGATGCGGCGCTATGCCTTCAAGCCTTGCCCGCGCCGCGCCGGCATCGTGATACGCGTTCCAATGTGCGATCGCGAACGGTCCGAGCAGCCATGACCAGACCGTGCCTTGATGGTAGACGGCGTCGCGCTCGCGCGGCCCGCCCGCGTAGCGGCCTGCGTAACCTCGCTCCTTCGGCGCAAGACTGCGCAGCCCTACCGGAGTCCAAAGCTCGCGAGCGCACGTATCGACGACGGCGCGCGCCTGCTCGCGTTCGAGCAGTTCAGCGTCGAGCGACACGGCGAAGATCTGGTTCGGCCGCAGCGAGTAGTCGGCCGCACCACCCGGACCATCGACGACGTCGGCGAGGTAGCCACGCTCTCGCGACCAGTAACGGCGGCGAAACGAGCGCAGCGCGTTCCCAGCCAGCGCCGCGAAGCGCCGTTGCGCGAGGCCGTCACCTTGCAACGCGGCGAACGACTCCATCGTCACGAGCGCGCGATACCACAGCGCGTTGATCTCGACGGGCTTGCCGATGCGCGGCGTCACGACCCAGTCGCCAATCTTGGCGTCCATCCACGTGAGCTGCACGCCGGGCTCGCCCGCGTACAGCAAGCCGTCGGTGTCGACGTGAATGCGATAGCGCGTACCTTTCAGATGCGCTTCGACGATGTACAGCAGGATGGGATACAGATCGGCGATGAGCTGACGATCGCCCGTCGCCGCGAGATACTCGTCGAGCGCATGGAAGTACCACAGCGTCGCGTCGACGGTGTTGTACTCGGGCGTCTCACCGGCGTCTGGAAAGCGGTTCGGCAGCATGCCCTCGCTGACGAACCGGCCGAACGTGCGCAATACGCTGCGCGCGACGTCGTGCCGTCCCGTCGCCAGCGCCAACCCCGGCAACGCGATCATCGTGTCGCGCCCCCAATCTCCGAACCACGGGTAGCCGGCGATGACCGTGCGGCCGTTGACGCCCGAGCCGCGCCGCACTACGAACTGATCCGCGGCGAGCACGAGCCGCCGGATCCACTCGGGCTCGGACTGCGCGCCGGCCACGTCGAGCAAGTGCTGCTGCCGTTGGCGCTCGCTCGCGAGCGCGGCCGCCGCGACCACGCCTTCGTCGCCGCTCATCGCGAGCCGCAGCGTCGCGGTCTCACCGGCGCAAAGCTCGACTGCGAACTCGCCCGGAACGAAAAGATCTTCGCGGTCGTCGAGTCCGCGCGCCGTCTCGGCTCGCAACCGGAAACTCCAGTACCATCCCGGCGCCGGCGCGAACGAACCGCGATCGATTTCGAGCCGATACGGCCGGGCGCCGTCGAATGCACGGATCTCGCAGCCGCGCGGCAATGCCGTCGTGCCGAGCGTCCAGCCGGCCCCGCGCGTTTGCCCGTGATAGTCGCGGTACGTGCAGAACGGTTTCAGCGCGAGCGTCAACGGCGCCGACGCTCGCACGAGCGTGAACGAGACGAGCGTCGTGTTCTCGCCATGCACCATCGTGATGCGCTGCTCGAGCAGCGCATCGCCGATCGCGTACTGCCACACCGGCGTCTGACCGTCGAGACGAAAACGCTCGATCCGCTCGAAACCACAGGGATCGATGGTGCCGTCGGAGTACTCGTTGCTGCCGAGCGCGACCGTTTCGCCACGATAGTGCGCCGTGGCATCGAGCTTTGCGACGAGCACGGTTCGCTCGACGGGCGGCTTCAGCGCTGCGACGAGCAAGCCGTGATAGCGGCGACTCCGCGCGCCGCCGACGGAGCCGCAGGCGAAACCGCCGAGCCCGTTCGTGACGAGCCACTCGCGCTCCGCGCTCGCCGCAAACGTCGCGAGCTCTGCGCGGCCGATCTCAATTAGCGGCAACGTCATCGGCGTCGTCGAGCTCGTCGATGGCGGAGAGTTGCTCGCCGCCGTACAGCGCGGCGAGCACCGACGTCGCCTTCAAGCTTGCGTCGAGATAGAGCTCGTCGCCGCAGCCGCGGCGATCCAAGTAGCGCTCGTTCGTTTGCAGGTACATGTTCGCTCCTCCCGGGAGTGTGTATTCAAGCCATCTGTGCGGCCGGCGCGGCGCCGATCAGGCGTTCGTACGCGGCCGCGAGATTCCAGTGCCGTTCAGCCGCCGCGCGCGGCGCTTCGGTCGACTCGCCGAGGCGCGCGAGGCACTCGGCGACGCGCTGCGGAGTGCCGAGGTCGCTCCATCCGCAGGCGGGCACGGGCACGACGTGCAGCGGCGCCGTCGTGCCTTCGACGACGTGCCGCGAGAAATCGATTTCGGGCAGGTGCTCGTAGAGGCGCTCGAGCTCGCGCGGCGACGCGCTGCGCGACGCTTGCCGCCAGAGGCCGCGGAACGCCGTCACCTCGACCGGATGCCGCAGCGCGACGAGATCCACGAGCGTGGCGACGCGCGCGACGAGAATGAAGCTGTTCCAAAGCGCTCGGCGCTTCAACAACTTCACGGCGTCGACGCGCGGTGGCTTCTCGACAAACCGCGCGACGGCGCAGCTGCCGTCGCCGAGCGGCTCGCCGCGCACGATGTAACCGAGCTCGGGGTCCGCGCTTTCGGGCGTTAGCCCCAGGAACCCGACGGACGCCGAACGCGCCCCGGCAACGGAGTCCATGGCATGGTCGAGCGCACGCGCGAGCACATGCTCGCGCTCGACGTAATGATCCGACGGTACGATCGCGACGAGCGCGTTGGGGTCGCGCTCGAGTATCGCCGTGACGCCGAGCAGAATGCCGTTCGCCGTGCCGCGATTGCGCGGCTGCACGATGACGTTTTCCGGCGCGATCTCCGGCAACGCGTTCGTCCAGAGCCGCCGGTGCTCCGCGGCGACGACGACTACGATCTGCGACGGTGGTGCCACCGACGCGGCGCGCTCGAGCGCTTCTTCGAGCAGCGAAGCGCCGCCGGTCAGCGAGCAGAACTGCTTCGGCACGGATGCACCGCTCGCATCCGTCGTGAGGCTCTGTAAGCGCGTGCCGGACCCTGCGGCGAGAACGAGGGCCCAACGGTTCGAGGAACGCGGCATCGAAATCCCCTTTGTTGTGTGCGCCACCAGCCGGCGCTGTTGTGCGGGGGGATTGCAACGCGCGTGCCAAGCGCACGATCCCGCGCCGTTGCTCGATTTCTCCGTGAGAGCGGCTGCGTTGCCGCCGCGCAGTGCCGCGGAACCGCGGCCGTTGGTGGAACCGTTGCGGCGAGACGGAGTCGCCGACGGGAGGCGCCGATCAGACGAGGTAGTCGATCTTGCGGATCCCGAGCTTGCGGATTCGATAGCGCATCGTGCTCGGCTTCATGTCGAGCATCTTGGCGGCACCGCGCGGCCCTTCGATCGTGCCCGCGGTGCGCTTCAGCACGGCGATGATGTGCTGCCGCTCCACCTCGACGAGCGTCGTCGCCCCAGCGGCCTGGCCTGCCACCGACGCGACGGATGCGCCCGAGGCCGGCGGGACCGCAACGGGAGACGCCGCGGGCGCCGCGCCGTCGCCGGCGGCTCGCCGCGGCCCGAGAGGCCAGTCGATGACGAGCTCCGCTCCCGGCGAGGAGATCAACGCGCGCTCGATTGTGTTCTGCAGCTCGCGCACGTTGCCGGGCCACATGTGCGCCTCGAGCCGTGCGCGCGCCGCGTCACCAAGTCTCGTGACGTGGCTGCCGACCTTGCGCGCGAGCCTCTCGATGAAATGCTGCGCGAGCAGCGCCACGTCGCCCGCGCGTTCGCGCAGCGGCGGCACGTCGATTGGAAAAACATTGAGTCGGTAGTAGAGATCGGAGCGGAACGTACCGTTCGCGACGGCGTCCTCGAGCTGGCGATTCGTCGCCGCGATCACGCGCACGTCGACTTTCTGCGTCTTGGTGCTGCCAACGGGCTCGAACTCGCGCTCCTGCAGCACGCGCAGCAGCTTCACCTGCGTATCGAGCGGCAGCTCGCTCACTTCGTCGAGGAACAGCGTGCCGCCGTCGGCGAGCTCGAAGCGGCCGGTGTGCCGGTCCGTCGCGCCCGTGAACGCGCCTTTCATGTGGCCGAACAACTCGCTCTCGACGAGCCCCGCGGAGATCGCGGCGCAATTCAGCTTCACGAGCGGCCGCTCGCGCCGAGGGCTCGCTTCGTGGATCGCCGTCGCGATGAGCTCCTTGCCCGTACCCGTCTCGCCGGTCACGAGCACCGTCGTATCGGCGCGCGCAACGCGCGCGATCTGCGCGACGACGCGGTCGAGCGCCGACGACGTGCCGATCAGGTTCCGGCTGTCGGCGCCGACTTCGTGCTGCAAATACGCGTTCTCGGCCTCGAGCCTCGCGCGCAGCCGCTCGAGCTCGTCGAGCGCCGTTTCCAGCTCGCGAGTGCGCTCGGCGACACGCCGCTCGAGCGACGCGTTCGCGGCGACGAGCTCGCGCTCCGCCTCTCGCAGGCGCAGGTGCGTGCGCACGCGCGCCAGCACCTCCTCCCATTGAAACGGCTTCGTCAAATAGTCGACGGCGCCCGCCTCGAACCCTTTGAGCTTCTCCGTCGTGTCCGTCAGCGCCGTCAGGAACAGCACGGGGATGTCGGCCGTCGCTGCGTTACGCTTCAACTGCCTGCAAGTCGTGAAGCCGTCCATGTCCGGCATCATCACGTCGAGCAGAATCAGCGCTGGCTTACCGTTCTCGGCGCGCTCGATCGCGCTCGCGCCATCCTGCGCCACGAGCACGCGATAACGGGCTCGGCGCAGACACTCGAACAAAGCGCTCAAGCTCGCGGCATCGTCGTCGACGACGAGGACCGTGGCGATCGTATCCGTCATGCTGCACCGTCCTTGGCGGCCAAAGGAGTGAGCCAGCGCTCGATGCCGCGTAGGTCCATGCGCGCGACGAGCGCGCGCAACTCCGCCGCGATCGCGGCGTGCCCGGGCTTGGCCGCGAGCTCATCGGCTCGCGCTTCGAGCGCCATGACGTCGCCCGCGCGCGCCAGCTCGCGCAACTCTGCCAGCAACCCCGGGCTCAGCGTCGGCACCGTACGCGACACATGCGCGGGCGGCAGCGGCGACTCGCTTGCGTACTGCCACTCGAGCTCGAGCAGATTGCCGAGCGTCTCGCGCAGCTGCTCGAAGTCGATCGGCTTCGTGAGAAATGCGTCGCACCCTTCGCGGAGGCTCTGTTGGCGCGTTTCCTCGAATGCGTTCGCAGTCACGACCACGACGCGCGGCGCCGGCGCCAAGCCGAGCGCGCGAATGCGAGTCGCCGCCTCGAGCCCACCGATGCCGGGCATCACGAGGTCGAGGAGCACGACGTCGGGCGGAAGAGTCCTCGCTGCCGCCACGGCGGACTCGCCGTCGGCGGCTTCCTGCACTTCGAAGCCGAGCGGCGTCAGCCAACCCGACAGCACGGCGCGATTGTCAGCATTGTCGTCGACGACGAGCACGCGGCGACGGCGTCCCACGTAGCCGCGCGCGCGAAGCTCGGTGCGAGGCGCCTCGCTCGTTCGGCCACGAGCCTCGGTTTCGAGCGTCAGCGTGAACGTCGTGCCTGCGCCGACCGAGCTCCGCACGGCGAGGTCGCCGCCGAGCGCGTCGACGAGGCGGCGCGTGATCGCGAGCCCGAGCCCAATCCCTTCGCTGTTCCGCCCCGCCACTTGATAGAACGGGTCGAAGATGCGCTGCAGATCGTCGGCCGCGATGCCGATGCCGCTATCGGCGACCTCGAAGCTGATGCGCCAGCGATTGTCGGCGGTGCGTGCCGAGCGCACGACGAGCCGCACCTCGCCGGCCGGCGTGAACTTCACGGCGTTGCCGAGCAAGTTGATGAGGATTTGGCGCAGCCGGCGATCGTCGGCACGGACGAGCTCCGGATACGGCTCCGCGAGCTCGCTGGTGAATTTGAGCCCCGCGTTCTCCGCGCGTTGCCGGAACATCGCGCTGACGTCGCGCAACAGCGCGCCCAAGTCCGTGTCGACTGCAGCGACATCGAGCTTACCAGCCTCGATCCGCGCGAGGTCGAGCACGTCGTTGATCAGCGTCAGCAGATGCTCGCCGGAGCGGCGGATCGTCTCGATCTGGGCGCGCTGCGTGGCGCCGATGCCCGCATCGCGTTGCAGCAATTGCGCATAGCCTAAAACCGCATTCAGCGGCGTGCGCAGCTCGTGGCTCATGCGCGCCAGGAACTCGCTTTTCGCCTGGCTCGCTGCCTCGGCATCCTGGCGTGCTGTCACGAGCTCGCGCTCGGCCGCGCAGCGCTGCAACGTGCTCGCCATGATCTCGCCGAGCAAGCGCAGCAGCGTGACGTCCATCGCTTGCCACTCGTGCGGCCTGCCCACGCGCGTTAGCTCGACGTAGCCCAGGCTCGCGCTCGTGTTCGCGACCGGCACGACGACGAAACCGCCGACGCCGGTGTCGGCGAGCAATGCGGCAACCGCGCCCGTCGCGAGGCGAACGTCAGGCACGTCGACGGGCTCGTCGCGAAGATTCAAGAGGCGCCGCGGCACGAGCGGCGCGGGTGCGGCCGGCGCCAACTCGTCACGCTGCCACTGTTGCTCGAGCCGCGGTTCCACGCGCCCAGACTCGTAGACGAACACGCGCACGCGATCCCAGTCGCCGGCTACGCCAATACGAGCAACGGCCCTGTCGAACGCGCGCGCAACGTCGTCGGGCCGCGCGCCGACGAACGCCGTGGCCACCTCCGTGAGCAGCTGCTCCAGCGCGAGGCGCCGCTCGAGCGCTTGCTCGGCCCGCTTGCGCTCCGTGATGTCGGCCAACGTCGTACGCGTCGCCGTTGGCTTGCCGTCTTCGTCGAAGATCGGCACTACGTTGACGGACGCCCAAATGGCACGGCCGTTGGCGCCGCGAAACTCGAACTCTTCGCCGTAGGTGGCCTTGCCTTCGAGGAAGCGCGCGAACACCTTGCGGCCGCGCGGCAAGCCGTTGGGCGTGTCGGCAATCAGGTTCGTGAAGTGCTCTCCGACTACCTCGCGACCGAACAGCTCCTGCGCGCGGCGATTCGCGCGCTTGATGTAGCCGTCTGCGCCCGTCGACCAGTAGACGTTCGGTGCGTGCTCGTAGAGGTCACGGTAAGCCTCTTCTTGACGCCGCAGCGCGGCCTCGGCTTCCGTGCGTGCCGCGATCTCGTGGCGCAGCCGCGTGTTGACGGCCGACAACGTCGCCGTGCGCTCGAGGACGCGCTGCTCCATCTCGTCGCGCGCCGTCTCGAGCTCGCGCGTGCGCTCGAGGACGCGCGCCTCGAGCTCGCGCTCGACTCGTAGGTGCTCGAGCTCGGCCGTAGCGCGGCTCGCACAGATGCGCAGCAGTCCGAAGTCGGCGTCCGCGAAGCTGCGCTGCCGCCGGTCGATGACGGCGACGTGCCCGACAATGGCGCCGGCGCGGCTCTTCATCGGGATCGCGATGTAGCTCTCGGCCTTCACGGCCTCGAGCTCGGTGCGGTGGTGAGGAAAGTGATCGCAGACCGCGCGCTCGAAGACGACGACGTCGCCGGACAGCACTTGCTCGCACGGTGTGCCCTCGAGCGTATACGGCTCGCCGTCGACGATCGCGCCCTCGTACCAGAAGGCGAACGGCTTCGCGACCGTGTTGCTGTCGGTGAACTCGCACACGAACGCGCAATGCGCGGACAGCCCTTCGGCGAGCGAGCGCGCCAGCATGCGGAAGAAATCGCGGCCAGTCAGACCGGCCAGCGACTCATCGAGAACTCGCAGCAGATCGCTGCGTGGTGCGAGACGCTCTTCAACCACTCGTTATCCCGCTCTTAACGGCCGCCTCGACAGCGGTCTTGTTGTTGCGGCGATGCGCCGGAGTATAGCCGGCCTCACGCGATCCGCACCTCGAATGCGCCTCGCGAGGCGGCATTGCGCGGCGCACCAATGAGCGCGTCGAGCGATAACCGTCCCGGCCCGAACACGGCGAGCACGAGGAGCGCGAAGCCCCACAGGTAGTGCTGCCCCACCGCGGCCTCGAACCCCTCCGTCAACAACACGTGCGCGTACGAGACGACGGCCATCACGTTGACGGCAAACAGCCCGACCGCCGACAACCGGCCCGCGACGCCGAGAATCAACAGAACGGGGAACACGAGCTCGCCGGCCGTGCCCACGACTGCAGCCTCGTACGGCGGGAGCACCGGCACGCGGTATTCGTTCTGAAACAGGAACAGCGTGTTCTGCCAGCTCGTGATCTTGAGCCAGCCGGATTTCAAAAACTCCCAACTAACCCAGAGCCGCGTTGCCAGCAACAGCGGAGACTCCAGCGTGCCGAGCACGCGGCTCGGGATTTCGACAAACGCAGTGTGAAGACGAGCGATCGACATCGGTGTTCTCCTTTCATTCCACTTCGTCAGCGGGCAGGCGGAAGCCAGCCAGCACGTTCAATTGCGCCAACGTCGTCAGCGCTTCCTGCAACACGAAGCTCGGCGCCGCTGCGTCGCCTACGCTCGCGGCCTCCTCGAGCGCGTCGCCATCCGCGAGGCTCTGCACGAACGCGAACGTGGCGGCGTCGAGCCGATGCAGGCGGACGCCGCCGGCATCGCGCGTGACGAGCACGTGCTCGGCGCCGCGCGACAGGGCGACAGGCCGCACGTCGTCCGATTGATTGGCCTGCCAGATCGTGAAGATCGGAAATCGCGAGCCGACGAGCCGCACCGGCGCGCGCAGCGCGAACCTGAGCGCCGCGCAATCGTCGCTCGGCACCGCCGCGAGACTCGTCACGTCGAACGGCACGCCTTCGGCCGCCGTCTCCGCCTCGGCGCAGGCCCACTCGAGCCGAGCCACGTCGGCGAGGTAGGCAAAATCCGTGTCGCGGTAGTAGATCTCGAGCAGCGTCGAGAGCTCGGCGCCGTAGCCGCCGAGATCGCCGCCGCGCGACGGGAACTCGCGCTGGTATGACCGGGCAAGCCCCCGGAAACATAGCTCGCCGACGAGCCGCTGCACGACGGGATACGTGACGGCCAGTGTCTTGTGAAACGTCTCGCGCGCGTTGTTGCGATACACGGCGAGGCGCGCGGCGCCCACGCGCGTGTCCGGCCCCCACGGCGCGAAAACGCCCTCCTCTTCGAGCACGATCGCGCGATAAGCGCGTTGCTGAACCTCACGCAGCGAGGGCATAGGTGGCCTCCATGATTCGGTCGGCGTGGCGCGCTTCCTCGAGCAGGACGTCGAGCGGGGGAAGCGAGGAGTCCCACTCGACGAGCGTCGGCACGCGCCCGAAGCGCGCGATCGCGACTTCGTAGAGCGCCCAGACGGGACCCGAGACGTGCGTGTCGTGCGTGTCGACGACGACTCGGTCGCCGTCGTAGTCGTGCACGGTGTGACCCGCGACGTGAATCTCGCCGACGCAGTCGGCCGGCAGCCCGGCGATGAACGCGGCCGCGGGCGTGCCGTGATTGCACTGGTTGACGTACAAGTTGTTGACGTCGAGCAGCACGCCGCAACCGGTGCGTTGCGCGACCTCGGCGAGGAAACAGTGTTCCGGCATCTCGCCGGGGCCGAGCGCGAGGTAGCTCGACACGTTCTCGAGTAGCAGGCGAACGGCGAGGCGCTCCTGAGTCTCGTCGACTCGCAGCACGATGTGCTCGAGCGCCTCGCGAGTCGCAGGCAGCGGTAGCAAGTCGTTCACGAATCGGCCGCCGATCGAGCTCCACGATAGATGCTCGGACACGAGCGCGGGCTCGTAGCGACGCACGAGCTCGGCGAGCCGGCGCAGATGCTTTCGATCGAGCGCGTCCGCGGAGCCGAGTGACAAGCCGACGCCGTGGAACGACAAGGGATAGCGCGAACGCACGTTCTCGAGCGCCGCGTGCGCCTTGCCGCCTGCGGCGAAGTAGTTCTCGCTGTGCACCTCGAGCCACGGCACGTCCGGGCTACCGGTGAGGAATTGCGGCAAGTGCGCGGAGCGAAGTCCGATCCCGGCCGAAGCCGGGACCGGAGCTCCGGGAGTGCGCGGTGGGGGGGTCGCGCGCATCTCGCTACTTGGCAGCGACGCTGCCGCCGACGATGCGCTCGCAGGTGCCCGAGGGCACGTAGATCCACTCGCGCGCGTTGCTGTCGGCCTTGCCTTGACCCTGGCACGCGTGGCCGTTCGCGGCACAGTCGTTCTTGCCGGCCTTCGCAATGCCGAAGCACTTCTCGGCCGGGAATTTCGGCGTCGGCGCCGGTTCTGCATAGAGCGCCAATTGCGCGAGCGCGACCAGGCCGCCGACCGCCGCACCGATGAGAGCCTTCTTCGTCTGCATGCGTTGATACCTCCGTTGGTGACTTCGTAATGTCCGGGACTTCGCCCCGTGCGCGGTCCAAGTGCAAGCGCAGTGCCAAGTCGGCACGCCATTGATTCCATTGAAGTTTCACTGAGAGGCGCGGCGCGGAGCAGCGGCCGTTCGCGGCTTGGCCGCAACCGGTGGTGGAACCGCGAACGGGTTGCGGGCTAGAAGGAGAGCTCGCCGCGCGCGCGCCGCTCTTGCGGCAGCAACGCGGCGTACAGGACGTCGTGCAGCGGCGTCGGCACGCCGGCGCGACGGCCGAGACGCACGACGGCACCCGTCCACTCGTCGAGCTCCGAGCGCTTGCCCGCCGCGATGTCGCGCTGCAACGAGGAGGTGCCGCTCGGGGTCACGGCGTCGAGCACGGCGAGCGTGCGCTCGACGACGCCGCTCGGGAGGACGACGCCGAGCCCGCGAGCGACGGCCTCGATCTCGCGCATGCCGCGCGTCAACAAATCGCGCGTAGCGGGTTCCGTGACGAGGACGCCGATCGGCGCGCGCGTGACGGCGCCCACGCCGCCGAACGGCACGACGAGCAGGAATTTCTCCCACAGCGCGACGCGAATGTCGTCGGGGACTTCGGCATCGACGCGCACGGCGGCGAACGCTGTGCGCAGCGCTTCCACACGAGCCGAACGGCGGCCGTCGAGCTCGCCGAATTTGATGAACGTCACGCCGCCGATGTGGCGCACGTGGCCCGGGCCAACGATGAAGCAGAATCCGCTGCAGAGGCCGCCGACGACGTGCTCGGCGCCAATGACGCGCGAGAGCTGCTCGACCGTCTCGACGCCGTTCTGCAACGGCACCACGATGGTCTCGGGACCGAGCAGCGGCGCGAGCGAAGGCCCCACGTCCGGCACCTGCCACGTCTTCACGCCGAGCAGCACCACGTCGACGCGGCCGACGTCGGCCGGGTCGTCGCTCACGATGGACGGGCACACGTGCATGTCACCGTGGACGCTGTCGACGCGTAGGCCATTGGAGCGGATCGCATCGAGATGCCCGCCGCGCGCGATGACGGCAAGTTCGGCCCCGCCCTGCGCAAGCCGCGCGCCGAAATATGCCCCGACACCGCCGGCGCCGAAGATCGCGATTCGCATGCCCTACTCTAACTGCCGCGTCGCATGCGCAGCCATCGCGGCGCGAGCTAGGCGGCCGCGCGGCCCTCGCGCGCGCGGGCGGGCTCGTCGGCCGCCGGGGGCCGCGGCGCACGCGGCGTGCGCGCGTAACCCAAGTGCGAAATGTCGGGCGGGAAAAACATCGCCCAGTTCCACTCGAGGTAGAGCCGCACCTTGCGCCCGAGCGTCGGAATCTTGAGCAGATACACGCCGCGCCACATTAGCCACGCGACGAAGCCCGCGAGCTTGAGCCCGACGAGCTCGGCCACCGCCTTGTTGTGGCCGATCGCCGCGAGCTGGCCGATCGGGCGATAGCGAAACGGCCGCGTCGGCAGACCGCGGGCTTTGCGCACCAGATTGTCCGCGAGCTGCCGCGCTTGGCGCTCCGCGAACTGAGCCGTCGGCGGCGACACCGCGCCGTCACGCGCGTTCGGCACCGCGGCGCAATCGCCGATCGCCCAGACGCCGGGTGCGTCGGGAACTGACATGTCCGGCGCAACCGTCAATCTTCCGCGCTGCTTCGGCAAGGGCAGCGCCGCGATCAGCGGGTTCGGGGCCGTGCCGATCGTGCAAATGACGGTGCCGACACTCATGATCTCGCCGCTCTGGAGCGTGATACCGCGATCGTCAACGCGCGCGCACCGCGCGCCGAGCCGCACGTCGATGCCTTGCTCGCGCATCTTGCGCTCGGCGAACGCCCCAAGCTCGGGCGACAACTCGGGCAGCAGGCGATCGCCGCTGTGCACGAGGGTCACGCTCGGCTCTCCGCACGCGCGGTAATAGCGGCGGCTCGCGCGCAAGAAGTCCATGAGTCCACCGGCGACTTCGACGCCGCTGAAGCCGCCGCCGATCACGACGAACGACGTCAGCCAGCGCCGGAGCTCGGCATCCGGCTGCAGCTCCGCCTGCTCGAGCCGCACTATCGCGCGGTTGCGCATGAAGAGCGCGTCGCCGAGCGTTTTCAGCGGCAGTGCGTATTGCGCCATGCCCTTCACGAGCGACAGATCCGCGCCCTGCCCGCACGCGAGCACGAGCTCGTCGTAGTGGACGACGCCCGGCCCTTCGCCTAAGTGGTGCACGGTGCGTGCGGCGAAGTCGATGTCCGTGACTTGCATCATCGCTACACGCGTGCGCCGAGCGAGCTGCCGTAACGGCGCGATGACGTGCCCGGGCAGCAGCGAAGCGCTGACGACCTCGGGCAGCAAGGGGTTGTAGGTGATGAAGTTCTCGCGCGACAGCAACGTCACACGCCACTCCTCGGGCAGCCGGCCCTCGAGCCGCTCCGCGAGCCGCGCGCCCGCGAACCCGCCGCCGATGATCACGAGATTCTTCGTCGTCATGGTTGCACCTGCGAAACGGCCGCATCGCGGCCGGAATGAGTGGACAGCGGGGACCAAAGCACGGCCGCGTGGCCGTCCGGGTCGCGCACCGTCAGCGCGGCCGCACCGAGCGGCCCGGGCACGGCCAGCGTCACGATGCCCGGAGAGACGAACGACGGCGCGCCGGACGAGCCCGACGACGCGCTGACAGCACGCTCGACCTCCGTCAAACCGTCGCGCACGAAATTCACTTGCCAGTGCCAATCGTCGTTGGCGAGCGTGTCGACGGGCATCGGGCGGCCCGTTCGCGGCGCGAGATACTCCAGCAGCTCGACGCCGATGCCGCGATCGGCGCGCAATGCCGTGATGCGCAGGCGCGCTCCGAATACGTTGTTGAGCCGCTCCTGCTCCGGTCCGTAATTCTCGGCCGTGCCGACCACGTGCATTCCGAGCGTGTCGCGATACCAGCGCAGGCTGTCGGCCGTGCTCGCGACGACGATCGCCGTGTGGTCCAACCCGAGGAACAACCGGTCGTGCGCTTGCCAGCGCGCTTCGCCCTTCCCCGCCGGGAACTCGAGCACTTCGAGGTTGTTGCCGTCAGGGTCGCGGAAGTAGAACGCCTCGATGCCGCCGGCGTCCGGGTTCCAATCGGGCAACCGCTGCGGGCCGGTCGAGGCGTGCTCGACGCCGTGCGCGCGAAGATGCGCGTACGCGCGATCCATGTCGTCGACGATGATCGCGACGTGCTGGAACCAGCGGTCGTTGCTGCGCGAGTCGGCCGGCGTGGGTCGTCCGCGCGGGGCCGCGAACTCCATCAGCTCGATCGCTTCGGAGCCGAGCTCGAGGCGCGCCACACGCACGCGCGCGCCGAACACGCCGAGCACGTGCTCGAAGTCGTCGCCCGCAAGCTCCCACTCCGCGACACGGCGAAACGTCAGCACGTCCGTGTAGAACGCGACGGCTCGATCGAGGTCGCGCACTGTGATGCCGACGGAATCGACGATCTCGGCTGCAGCCGCGACCATCGCCGACAGGCACGCGAGTAAAACTGCGACGCCGCGAGCGAATGTGGTCATCCGTTTCTCCATGGCGATCACGCGATCTGGCGCCGCGCTCCGTCCTCGGCCGCGAGCCGCGACGAGAGGCGATCGGCCGCACGCAGCGCGAACGCGTAGATGGTCAGCGCGGGATTCACGCGGCTCACGCGCGGCAGCACGCTCCCGTCCGCCACGGTGAGCCCCTCGAGACCGTGCACGCGCCCATCGCCGTCGACGACGGAGCGCGCGGCGTCGGTGCCGGCGACGAGCGTGCCGCAAGCGTGAGCCGTGCCGGCGAGACCGATGCGCTGCGCGGCGTTCGGATAACCGGCGCGCCACAGATCGCGGCTGAACGACGCCACGAGGCGGCGATGCTCGGCCAGTGCGGCCGGTGCGCGACGCGCGTCGTAGTCGACGGTCGGCCGCTTGCGGCTCGCGCCGGCGCCGCGCACGCGGTTCTCGGGGGCCGAGCCGTCCTCGGTCTGTAGAAAAAACCCATAGGCACGCTCGCCGAGCGCTCGCGCGACGCGCCGCGGCAAAAAATTCGGCAGCAGCGTCGCGATGAGCTCTCCGTCGAAGCCGAGCGGCTGGACGCTGCTGTGCGGCACGCGTTCGTCGGTCAGCAGCATCGTCTTGCGCAACAGGTCCGTCTTCCGGCGCGTACCGAACGCGAGCACGGCCGTGAGCAGATGCAGCTTGAAGTTGGCGCCAACGTTGCGCGCCGCCGGCAAGTCCTCGAGCCCCGCCGCGGCGAGATAGCGCTCGAGCAGCCGCGGCGAGTGCATCGCGCCGGCCGCGAGCACGACCTCGCGCGCATGCAGCTCGGTGCCGTCGTCGAGCCGCACGCCTGCAATGCGGCGCGGTGCGCCGGGCGTGTCGAGCAACGCGGCCACCGCGCGTCCTGTCAGTACCGTGAAATTCGGCGCGCCTTCGACCTTCGCGAGCAGCGAGCATTCGCCGTCGGCTTTGAGGCCGCGCGCCGAGGCGAAGCCGTCGAAGTGCGCGGCCTCGCGCCGATCGCCCTTGATCTCGGCAGCGAGGCCGAGCAGCAGCGGCTCGGCGCGCCAGGTCGACACGCGCTGCAAGCGCGCGAGAATCGTTGCGAGGTCAGGCTCGCAGTCGAACCGGCGCGCGCCGAGCAAGGTTTCGACTTCCGCGTAGTACGGCGCGAGCTCGTCGTAGCCGAACGGCCAGGCGAGATATTGCCGACTCGCGTCGGCTGCAAATTCCGCGGCGCTGAAACGCGCCAGCGCCGCGCCGTACCACTTCGTCTTGCCGCCCAAGTTGAAGTGCTCCTCGGGCGCGAGCTCGCGGCCGCGCGCGTCCTCCCAGAGCTCCGTGCTCTTGAACGCGCCTTCGTGGATCACGCGCGCAACGTCGAGCGTGCTGCCGTCCTTCGGCAGCGCGCGACCCTTCTCGACGAGCAGCACGTTCAGGCCGGCATGCACGAGCCGGTAAGCGGCAGCGCTGCCACCGGCGCCAGAGCCCACGACGATTGCATCGAACGGATTGCGCAGCATCGCTATTACCTCGCGTCAACGACGGAACCGGGAAGCACGACGGCAGGCTCAAAGCCGCAGTGGATGCAACGAGAATCGGTGGCATGCACGAGCTTCGCGCACGCGTGGCCCGCGCCGGTTCGCCGGGCGAGTGTGCGATCCAGCGCTGCGGCCAACCACATGCCGAGCGGCGGCGCGCAGAAATAGATCCACAGATCCGCAAACAGCCCGGCGGGCGCGGCGGATGCGAAGCTGCGGGCCGGATTCATGCTCATGCCCGAGTACGGAGCTTCGAACGCGATGTACGCAGCGACGAGCACGCCCGCCGCGAGCCCCGTGTAGGGCGCAAGGCGGGCGCGGCTCGAGAAGACGAGCACCGTGAGCATGAGGCCGCAGGAAATCACGAGCTCGAGCGCGAACGCGACGGCGGTGCCGCGGGCGGGCAGCGTCGCAACGAACGAGACGGGCGGCGCCGCAAAGCGCTCGCCGAAAACGGCGAGCACGGCGAGAACGCCAAGCACGCCGCCCGCGAACTGCGCCGCGATGTATGCGAGCGCGTCGTCGGACCGAACCTTACCGAGCCACCAGAACGTGAGCGTGACCGCGGGGTTCATATGCGCGCCGGAGCGGCGCCCCCACGGAGAATAGATCAGCGCTACGGCGGTCATGCCCATCGCGAGCCCGATCAGCGCACGGCGCAGGGGCGCGCTCTCGATGACGGCGGGCACGCCGAAATCCGGGTGCTCGATGAGCACGGTGAACACGCCGGCCGAGATCATGAAGGTGCCGAGCGCCCAGGCTTCGATGAGGTACTCCGGCCAATGCTTGCGAGCTTGCTCCCACATCGTCGGCTAGCCGCCCGTCTCGAAGCCGGGATACAGCGTCATGCCGCCGTCGACGAACAAGCTGACGCCGTTCACGTAGTCGGCATAGTCCGACGCGAGCCACGCAGCGGCGCGTCCGATCTCTTCCGCTTCGCCGATGCGCTTGTACGGGATCAGCTTCAGGAGCTCGTTGTACGCCTCCGGCGTGCTCCAAGCCGCCGTGTTGATCGGCGTGCGGATCGCACCCGGCGAGATGCTGTTGACGCGAATACGAAACGGCGCCACCTCCTGCGCGATGCTCTTCATCATGAGCATCACACCGCCTTTCGACGCGGCGTAGTTCACGTGGCCGGCCCACGGAATCACCTCATGGACCGAGCTGATGCAGATGATCTTGCCGGCGCTGCACGAGATCTCGGGCCGCACACCGCGGCGCTTGAACTCGCGCACGGCCGCGCGTGCGCAGAGAAATTGGCCCGTGAGGTTCACGCCGATGACTTTGTTCCACTGCGCGAGCGTCAGCTCTTCGAACCGCGCGTCCTGCTGCAGTCCGGCGTTGTTGACGAGAATGTCGACCGTGCCGAGCTCGTGCAGCATGGTCGCGAACATGCGCTCGACGTCGTCTTCGCTAGCGACGTCGGCTTTCACGACGAGCGCGCGGCTGCCGGCTGCCTCGATCCGCTCCGCGACCTCGCGTGCGGGCCGTTCCGACGAGGCATAGTTGACGACGACGTCCGCCCCGGCCTCTCCGAGCGCGATCGCGATCGCGCGGCCGATGCCGGAGCTCGCGCCCGTCACGAGCGCCTTCTGCCCCTTCAGCCATTGTTGCGGTGCGCAACTCGGCATAACTGCGCGCGGTAGCGAAGCGTCCTCGGCTGCAACGCCGCGGCCGGCCGGCGCGGCGCAACCGTGGAGCGCGGAGCGCGCGGTGTGCGGCGCCGAGATCGGTGTCGTGGATTCCATCGTGCGGGTCCTCGAGCGGTGCGTTGGTGCGACGGCCTTTGCAACCGGCATGCCAGCGCGCGCGTGAAGCGCTCGAGTCAGGCGCGGCGCGGGTGCGCGCGCTCACGAGGCGGCAACGGTAGAGCTTTGAGCGGTGGAACTGCGGCTAATGGCGGGGGCGATCCGCAACCCGCGGCGACTCCGCGGACTCTACGGGACTGCCCGCACCTGCTTCGGAGCGCCGACTGGGCATTCGAGCTGCGCGCGGTCCCAGCCGGCGGTGTCGGCAGCCGCTGCGTATGTGCCGTGCAGAAAATCCAGCAACAAGGTATCCGGATCCTTCGCGGTACGCACCGTATCGTACGGGAGGATGAACTCGCCGAGCTTCGTATCGAATTGCGCGCCCTTGACCACGGGGCGCTCGCGGAAACCGGGCGGCTCGGGGTAAGCGTACGAATAGAACGCCGCGGCCGGGTACGCATCGTTGCCCGGCCAGAAGCCCGCGCTACTGACTTCGTGCGAGTACGCCTCGCGTGTCACGCCGTCAGGCAAGCCCGGTGCGCCGCCGGGGTGAAGCGGCGCCTTCCGTCCTGAAAAGCGCGTAACCGCGAGATCGAAGCTGCCCCAGAAGAAGTGCACCGGGCTCGATTTGCCGAGGAAGCTGGTACGGAATTGCTTGAAGACTCGATCAGCCTGAATCAGCGCAAGCCAGAACGCGCGCACCGCGTCGCGATCATACGAGCGGTGCACGCGATCTAACGAGAACGGAATCGGGTCCGGCACCTCGTTCGGCATTTCTTTGATCGCGACCGCGATGTCGAGCGCGTCGAGAACTGCCATGACCTCGACGTAGAAATCCGCGACCGGCTGCGGCTCGAGCGCGAGCCTGCGCCGGTCGCCGCGGCTCGTGCGCACGACGAGCTCGTGCGCGATGAAGTCGAACTCGATCTCGAAAATCTCACCGCGATCCGGTATCGGCGAGGTGCCGAGCCCACGCACCGTGACATAGAGCGGCACATGCCAACCGTGGTTGAGCCAGGGCGTGAGCGCGAGCCGCACCTTGCCCACGATCTGAGTCCAGAGCTGCAAGGTCGCGAGCGTGTCTCGCGAGCGCGTGTAGCTCAGCGCGGGCCAGAGCGTCTGTCGACGATCTAGCACCGCGGTCATTGCCGCGAACCGTCGGGTGAGTCGGCGATGCTTGCGAAATGGTCCCAGTCGACGCCGTCGATCGAGTTGATCGTGCGCCAACCCGTCGTCTTGCTCAGCGCGATGCCACCGTAGCGGTTGCCGTCGTTGCTGAGACCGTCGCCGGGATCGCCCTGGCTGAAGTAGTTGTTCCGAGCCTTGAGCCCGGAGAGCTTCGACGAATCGACGTCGGCGGTGCCCGCGCTCAGGCTGCACAGAACGTTGTCGGCCAGCAGGCCGCCGGGCGCCGCCGTGCCCAACCCGGAGATCTGCCTGTCGTTATCGATCAGCGTGTTGTTCGTCACGACCAGATTGTCGAGGGAGGTTTGCGGCAGGGCGGCCCACAACGCGATGCCGGACGACGTATTGGCGACGAGATTGCCCTCGATCTTCGCGTCCTTCGATTGGATGTCGGTACTCAGGCTGCCGCCGCCGGATTGGTAGTGATACTTCTCGTTGTTGATCGCGATGCCGGCGCCGACCGAATCGCGGTCGCGCCAGAACTCCTTGTTCGCCGTGCCGAGAACGATGTTGCGACGGATCGTCGTATTCGGTGCTGCATCCGCGTAGATGCCGACGGCCCGCACCGCGTATAGGCGATTGTTCTCGATCAGCGTTCCCTTCGACCCGCCGTTCGTGTTGATCCCTTCGCCGTAACTTTCGGCCACGGTCGTCTCTGCGACGCGCCCGGAATCGGAATCGGTGAAAGTGATCGCGGCACCCCAAGGGTGTTTCCGACCGTCGCGTGGAAAGACGAGACTGGCGTGGGTCACGAGCGAGCCCGAGACGCTGCCGTGAGCCGAGTCCAAGAAATGGATACCGTCGACGTAGGTGCCGTCGACGACCACGTTGACGACGTCAGCGTAATTGGACCGCCTGAACGCGATCCCCCGCCCTTCCGAGTTTCTGATTTCCAGGTTCTCGACACGCACGTAATCACGGGTATTGACCGAGATCAGCGCGTCGTACATGCCACCCGATGGATAGCGCCCTGCGCCGTCGATGATCGGGCGCTGATCGCGAAACCCCTCGACGGCCTTGCCGTTATCGACGTGGTACGCACCGACCGTGGCATACGCCGAAGCGGTGCCGGACCAGTCGACGGCGAGCTTGCCTTCCCAGCGGTCGCCCTCGCGAAACAGCACTCTGTCGCCCGACGCGAAGCTCTGCCGGTTGACCCTATCCAGTGTCGCCCACGCCGCAGCGTCGGACGTGCCGTTCGCGCGGTCGCTGCCGTCGTTGCTCACGTAGTAGGTCGTCGCCGCCGGAGCGCTCGTGGCGACGAACAGAGCGAGGAGAGCTAGGAGTCGCGCAGTCCGCATATGTCCACCCTCCTGCCGCGCAGAAAGTCCATCCGCCTTGGCGTGCAAGACGTGTACCACGACGCCCGGCCGAGCGACGTCGCACGACCCCTTCTGGTCGGCGCAAAGCTCGGCTACTGCCGCGTTCCTGTGGGCTCGCGCCGGCGGAAAGCGAATACGTTGCGGAAGCATTCGCGCATCTCGAAGCCAAGCTCCTCGAGTCGGATAACCTGCTGCTTGATCGTGAACCGCGGCGTGTTTTCGAGCTCGGCCACGATGACACGACAGCCGCGCAACGATTCGGGATCTTGAAACAAGACTTCCGCTTCCCCACCCTCGATGTCCGAGATCAAGGCGAAGTCATGCAGCTCGAGCCGCTGGACGATCTCGCTGAAGGTCGCCGCGGGCACTCGTACGAGCGTGCCGTTCGTTCGTCCGAGCTTGCCGACGAGACTGTTGTAGCTCTCGCCGAACTCGACGTGCTCGTTGCCGGTGTAATCGATGCACAGATTCTCAATTCTGACGGCGGAGTCCCAACGATCGTTGTTGCGAATATTGATCTCCGCTTCGCGAGCCAGACGTGGCGAAGCCTCGATGCCGAAGTAGCTCACCTTCTTGGAGTTGACGAGATGTGCCGCGATGAAGCCGATCGAGACCCCAAGCTCGACGATCTGCGCTACGTCGAGTGGCAGGATGTGGCGCCGCACCATGTCGTACTCCGCACGCTCGCGGCGGTCGAAGTAGAGATTGGCGACTTCGTCGAGCGACAAGTTCGGGGATCGCAAATCGAATCTAAGCCCCTTCAGGGTTCTCGCAGGACCGACGAGTCGTAAGACACGGCCGACGGTGGGACTGAAGAATACCTTCGTGACGAGATAGTTCTTGACGGGCGTGGGGACCATCGCGCTCAAGCTGTTGCGCAAAGTCGTAGACGCAGTGGGAATCATGCTCGAGGCCTCCCAGCCCAAACGCGTCCCGAAATAGATGCACACGGCGTGCCAGACAAAGGCAGCCGCCACTTTAAGACGGCTCGGAAATCCTATGCGCGAGAACTCAGCCGGCCGATTTCGTCGCGCAGTTGACCCAGCCCGTGGCGCCGCTCGCGTAGTGCTCCTTCTTCCAGATCGGCACACGCGCTTTCGTCTCGTCGATGACGTAGCGGCACGCGTCGAATGCGGCGCCGCGATGGTCGGCGCTGACACCGACCCAAACGGCACATTCACCGATGCGCAATTTGCCGACGCGGTGCTCGCAGATCACGCTCGTGACGGCGAACCTCTCGAGCGCCTCGGCAACGATGCGCGCCCCTTCCTTCTCGGCTAGACCCAAATGCGCCTCGTACTCGAGCGCTTGCACGGCTTCGCCGTCGTTGTGATTGCGGACCCACCCTTCGAACGTCACGCAGGCACCGGCGGTGCTGCGTTCGAGCTCACGCTTGCGCGCGGCCGGGTCGATGACGGCGGAGGTGATCTTGAACGACACGGCGGCTAACCGCCCGCGACGGGCGGGAAGAACAGCACTTCGTCGCCGGGCGACAGCGCGGCGTTCCAGTCTTCGAGCTCGTCGTTGATCGCAACCTTGCAGCGCGTCACCGAGTCGGCAAAGACGTGCCGGCGCGCGAGCTCGCCGTAAAGATCGGCGGCTGTTCGCGCCTCCGTGCTGACGCGCTCGCTGTCGCGCCCCGCGCGCTCGCGGAACGCCGCGAAATACCGCGCCGTGACCTCGATCGTCATGCCGTCGTCCCGCTTGGCGCCTTGTAATCGCGCTTGCCGCCCGATTTCGCGAGCAACACGACCTCGCGGATCGCGAGCCCAAGCGTCAGCGCTTTGCACATGTCGTAGACCGTCAGCGCGGCCGTCGTTGCACCCGTCAGCGCCTCCATCTCGACGCCCGTCTTGTGCGTCGCGCGCACCGAGCACTCGATGATGACGTCGTTGGCGTCACCCCACTCGATCGCGATTTTGCAGTCCTCGAGCGCGATCGGATGGCAGAACGGAATCAGCTCGTGCGTGCGTTTCGCAGCCATAACGCCCGCAATGATCGCCGTGTCGAACACGGGACCCTTCTTCGTGCGCAGCGGCTCGCCGGAACGCACGTCGACTTCGGGCGGAAACACGACCACGGCGCGCGCAGTCGCGGTCCGCGTCGTGACGGCCTTGTCGCCGACATCGACCATCGTCGGGCGGTTCTTCGCGTCGACGTGCGACAGCATCAGCCGCCCATCCGGTACATCTCGACGCGGTCGGGCTTCTCGACACCTTCGGGCTTGTGCTCGAGCAAGCGGCCGCGGATCTCGCTATAGCGGTCGTGGCGATTGCGCCAGACGTTCTGCAGCAGGCCGACAAGATCGGCATCGCTGGCGCCGGCGCGCAGCGCAGAGCGAAGCTCGGTGCCGGTGGACGCGAACAAGCACGTGTAGACGGTGCCGTCGGCGGACAACCGCGCGCGATGGCAGTCGCCGCAGAACGGCTCGCTGACCGACGAGATGAAACCGATCTCGCCCTGCCCGTCGTCGAACGCGTAACGCTTCGCGACCTCGCCGCGATAGTTGCTGTCGAGCGGCGACAGCGGCCACCGCTCGCGAAGACGCGCGAGCAGCTCTTTCGACGGCACCACTTGCTTCGGCTGCCAGCCGTTCACGGTGCCGACGTCCATGTATTCAATGAAGCGCACGATGATGCCCGTGCCGCGAAAGCGCTCGACGAGGTCGAGCACCGTGTGATCGTTCTTGCCGCGCTCGACGACGGTGTTGAGCTTGAGCGGGAATCCCTCAGCGCGCGCGGCCTCGATTCCTTTCAGCACGACTTCGAGCTCGCCGCGGCCGCCGTTCATCTCCCTGAACACTTGCTCGTCGATGCTGTCGAGGCTCACGGTGATGCGCTTCAGCCCCGCCTTCTTGAGGTCCGCGGCGTGCTCGGCCAAGCGCGAGCCATTCGTCGTGATCGCGAGATCCTCGGCGCCGTGCAGCTCGGCAAGGCCGGCGACGATCTCGACGATGTCGCGCCTCAGCAGCGGCTCACCGCCCGTTAGCCGCAGCTTCTTGACGCCGAGCTGGAGAAAGACGCTCGCGACACGCTTGATCTCGCCGGGCGTCAGCCAATGCGCGCGCGGCAAGAACTTATGGTTCTCGCCGAAGACCTCAGCCGGCATGCAGTACGGGCAGCGGTAATTGCAGCGGTCGATGACCGAGATGCGGAGGTCGCGCAACGGCCGCATGAGCCGATCCTTGACGGCGGCCTGCGTCTGCCAATGAGCTACGGAATGGGTCATCTTTGTAGACCTGCAACCATCGCCGCCGCCCCGGGCGGCTGCCGAATTTCGTGCCGCTATAGTAACCTACGCCTTAGAAACGAGCCGCGCCGCACGTGGGCGAGGTATTTTTGCGTATGCAGCCGACGCCCCAACTCGCTGGGGCCGAACTCGGCATAAGACCGAGCGGCATGGGCTTTGACAGCCCACAGTGTTGAAGTTGCAGTCGGAGTATCGACGATGGAGCGAAGCCGTTTGGAACCGTTGGGCGTGCCCGAGGCCCAGTATGAGCTCGACCAGGCGGCCTCCCGCCATGGGCCGAGCTCGTTCGATCGCTGGCTGGTGAAGCAGATCACGACAAGGCTCGGCCCCGATTCGGCAGTACGTATCAGCCTTTGGGACGAGCCCGATGTCGCGGCGCGCGAGGGCATCACGCGCATGCGGATCCTCGATCGCAAAGCGCTCTGGCAACTCATCATCCGACCCGATCTGCACTTCGGCGACCTGTACAGCGCGGGCCGAATCCAGGTCCGTGGCGACCTGCTCACACTTCTGCTCGAAGCCTATCGCTATACCGAGAAGTATTCGGCCATCGGCGAGATGCTCGCTCGCGGCCGTGAATTCGCGCCGGATCTTTCCGACTCGAAGCGCAACATCCACCATCATTACGATCTCGGTAACGACTTCTACAAGCTCTGGCTCGACCACGAGGCGCTGCAATACACCTGCGCGTACTTCGCGGATCCCGCCATGACGATCGAGCAAGCGCAGCAAGCGAAGATGCACCACGTCTGCCGCAAGCTGCAGCTCAAGGCCGGCGAGCGCGTCGTCGAGGCCGGCGGAGGCTGGGGCGGCTTCGCGTTGTTCATGGCGAAGAACTACGGTGTGCGCGTGCGCAGCTTCAACATCTCGAAAGAGCAGATCGCGCACTCGCGCGCCTGGGCGAAGCAACAAGGGCTCGACGGCCTAGTCGAGTTCGTCGAGGACGACTACCGCAATCTCACGGGCACCTACGACGCATTCGTCTCGATCGGCATGCTCGAGCACGTCGGCAAGGGCAACTACAAGGATCTCGGCGCGCTGATGAGCCGCGCCCTGACGCCCGAGGGGCGAGGCCTCGTGCACAGCATCGGCCGCGACAAGCCGGCGCTCATGAACGCGTGGATCGACAAGCGCATCTTCCCGGGCGCCTACCCTCCGACCTT
>Ga0111538_10001873_pt1 | contig 29506 bp, 21 predicted proteins | sample SoiMethybrSBSTD1_FD_79669 | JGI IMG/M metagenome (GOLD analysis project Ga0111538, IMG submission 79669) | Bulk soil microbial communities from a Populus tree surrounding site in Tennessee, USA - Soil MetaG P. TD hybrid SBSTD1 (version 2)... | ecosystem: Environmental > Terrestrial > Soil >... | reverse complement strand
GGTCTGGGCGTGAGCTCCTCCTGGCGCTCGGGAGCCGGCCCAGACGATCATGTGAGTCCCGGTCCAGACCGCGGGGTGCCAGTCGTTGGGAACCGGTTCGTTGACGGTCGTGATGGTCGCCCACATGTCCGTGACCGGATCGTATCGACCTCCGGAGTTTGCTCCGGAGTTGTCTCCTCCCCAGACCAGCATTCGATCACCTGTCCAGACGGCCGACTTTTCCCCGACGCTCCATGGCTGGCTCTGCACCGACATCGATTCCCATGCATCCGTGGCCGGGCTGTATCGGCCGCCGGGCTGGTCGATCCCCCCGCCAACTCCGCCCCACACGATGAGGCGGTCGCCGGTCCACACGGCGACGTGAGACGTGCGGGCGGCCGGCGCGCCGGTCGTCGTCATGGACGACCAACTGTCGGTCTCGGGATCGTATCGCCCTCCCGACACCAGACCGGACGTTGTGGAAAAGTCCCTGCCGCCCCAGACGATCATCGAGGTGCCGGTCCAGGTGGCGGTATGTTCAAGACGGGGAATGGGCGCCAGCGTCGTCGAGGTCGCCTCCCAGCGGTCCTGAGAGGGATCGTATCGGCCCCCGGTGTTCAGTACCGTCGAACTGGTGCGCCCTCCCCAGATCACCATGACCTGCCCGGTCCAGATGGCCGAATGGCCGAACCGCCCGGCCGGTGCACCGATCAGGGAGATGGGGGACCACTGATCGGCAATCGGATCGTATCGGGCGGCAGTGACCTGGTTGGTTGCTTGATACCATCCCCACACCAGCATGGCGTCGCCCGTCCAGACTGTCGTCGTCCCCTGCGGGGCGCCGGGCGCGCCGATCGGCGTGATCTGATCCCAGGAATCGGTCAGCGGATCGTAGCGTCCCCCCCGGCTGCCGGGCGCCGAGCCCCAGACCAGCATCAGGCTTCCGGTCCAGACCGCCGTCGCGCTGCTGATGTGCCCGGGATAGTCATCGAGGCTGCCGTTGTCCCACGTATCGTCCGCATCGCACGGCGTGGAAGGCGAAACCCGCCGGACATGTGTCCGGGGCAGTGGGACCGGCCCGCCATCGGCAAGGACCTCCGACTCCGGAACAGCGAGATCGCGACCCGCCGTCCGCCACCACTCCTCCCACGACACCTTCGGGACGGTATAGACCGCCAGCCGTGACCGCTCTTTCGATTCGTCCAGGACAACGCGGACGACGAAAGCGTGACCTTCGTCCACGACCGGACCGGCGGTGCCCACCAGCTCCGGCGCCCGCGCACGCCACGCCGCGAAGTCGTCAGGAGGGAGCACGAGCGGTGAGTCCCCCGTGCTGGTCGCATCGGCGCGCCCTCCTGCCTCGCGCCAATCTCCATTTTCGATTTCGACGACGGCGCGCCGCGGGTGGGACAGCAGGGTGCTCAGGTGGCCGCTCGACAATCGGTCTCTGAGCCTCTCCGCCTCCCGCCGAGCCGCCGAGTGGATGACCGCGTCTTTCTCGAAGAAGCTTCGTGACAGGCGGTCGACGAGAGCCGGCCGCGCGAAGCATTCGCGGATGAGCGTCGAGTCGTTGCCGAGAGCGCCATAGATCTCCATCAGCCGCTCCGGATAGCGCGTCCCCCGGCTGATGCGCTCCAGTTCGGCCTGCAGGGCGTCGGCTGTGACCGGCGTGCCCCAGAACTTTTCCAGAGCCGCGGAGCGCTTCAGGTACCCGTGCACCTTTCTGACGAGAAAGTCGTGAGGGACCGCTTGCTCGAAGGGGCGGGTGACCCCGTTCTGGTGGCCACAGTAAACGCGTTCGATCTGCTCCTGGGCGCGGACCCGGTCTTCGATGGTCAGCGAGCGTGCCTCGGCATTCGGGACGGCCGCAAGCAGCGAAAATGCGAGAGCGATTCCGACACCAAACGAGCGGGGCAGGTGCACGATTCCCCTCATGATCAAAGGGAGGTCTGGCGCCCTTAATACCTCTGCGGCAACCCCTGGTCAAGCGACGATTCGCAGCCGTGAAGGCCGAGCGCCCGTGTGAACCCTGGACCTGCGCGGTTCGTTAGAATGGCCGTCCCCGGCGGGGAGAGGTGGTCGTTCGCCCGGGGCCTATCCGGAGGAGGCAGGGCAGATGAGCGGGATCGACGATCGGGATGAACAGGATCGGCTCCGGGGCGGCTCGCGCCGGAGCTTTCTGAAGAATGCTGCGGCCGCGGCCGCCCTCGCGGGGCTCGGCGCCCAGGGGCTGGCGTTCGGCAAGGACAAGTCGAAAGAGGAGAAGCCGAAGAAGGGGAAGGGGAAGTCGATCCTCATCCTCGGTGGGACCAAGTTCCTGGGGCCGGCGGTGGTGGATGCGGCGACCAAGCGCGGGCACTCCGTCACCCTGTTCAACCGGGGGAAGACCGACCCGGGGCGCTTCCCGAATCTCGAGACCCTCATCGGCGACCGGGACGGGAAGCTCCAGGCCCTCGAAGGACGGAAGTGGGACGCGGTCGTGGACACCTCCGGCTACGTGCCGCGCGTCGTCAGCGACTCCTGCAATCTCCTCAAGGACAACGTCGGGCACTACCTCTTCATCTCGACCCTGTCGGTCTACTCCGACAACAGCAAGCCCTGGATGGACGAGAGCGGGCCCCTGATGACCGTCGAGGACCCGAAGAACGAGAACGTCCGGGAGAACTACGGGGCGCTCAAGGCGCTGTGCGAGCAGGCGGCCGAGAAGATCATGCCGGGGCGGGTGGCGAACATCCGTCCGGGGCTCATCGTCGGCATCGACGACCCGAGCGACCGCTTCACCTACTGGCCGGTGCGGGTGGCGAAGGGGGGGGACGTGCTCGCCCCCGGCACGCCCGCCGACCCGGTGCAGTTCATCGACGTGCGCGACCTCGGCGAGTGGTGCGTCAAGGTGATCGAGGACAAGACGGTCGGCGTCTACAACGCCGTCGGGCCCAACACCGGCGCCAAGGACGAGGTCGGGATGGGGGCGCTCCTCGACGCCTGCAACAAGGCCGGCGGCGGCAAGGCGAACCTCGTCTGGGCCGACGCCGACTTCCTCGCCGAGCAGAAGGTGGAGGCCTGGTCCGACATGCCGGTCTGGGTGCCGCCGAAAGGTGACAGCGCCGGCTTCGCCCGCACCTCGTGCGCCAGGGCGATCGCCAAGGGACTCACATTCCGGTCGACGCCGGACACGGTGAAGTCCACCCTCGACTGGTTCCGCACCGAGCCGGCCGAGCACCAGGCGAAGCTGAAGTCCGGGATCGACCCGGAGCGTGAGGCGGCGGTCCTGGCCGCCTGGCGCGCCAGGCAGCAGCCGCAAGGGTGATCGCCCGCCTCCTGCGCCGCGCCGCCGACATCAAGGACGGCGAGGTGAGGCCCGTGCTCTGGGCCTGCCTCTACTGCTTCTTCGTCCTGGCGTCGTTCTACGTGCTGCGGCCGCTGCGCGAGGAGATGGGGATCGCCGGCGGCATCAAGAACCTGCCGAGGATGTACCTCGGCACGCTCGCGGCGACCATCGTCATGGTGCCGCTCTTCTCCTGGCTCGTCGGCCGCTTCAGCCGGCGGCGCTTCATCCCGATCGCCTACCGCTTCTTCGCGCTCAACCTCGTCGGCTTCTACCTGTTCTTCCGGTGGCTCCCCGCGGAACAGCACGTCATCGCGGCGCGCGTCTTCTACATCTGGCTGAGCGTCTTCAACCTGTTCGTGGTGACCGTGTTCTGGGGCTACATGGCCGACATCTTCACGAGCGGCCAGGGGAAGCGGCTCTTCGGCGTCATCGCGGCCGGCGGGACGCTCGGGGCCATCGCCGGGGCGGGTTTCACCAACCAGATCGTGCAGCTCGTCGGCACGCACGCGATGTTCTTCATCGCCGCGTTCGTGGTGGAGGCCGCGGTGCAGGCCTTCCAGAGGCTCGACCGCCTGCCGGTCGCGCTGGGCCAGGAGGGGAACCTGTCGCTCGACGCGGTCGCCCTGAAGGTGGCCGCGGCGGCGGCGAAGAAGGAGGAGCGCCTCGACCGCACCGGTCTTCTGGGCGGGTTCACGCTCGTCGCCCGCTCCAGGTACCTGCTGCTCTACTGCCTGTTCATGCTCCTCTTCACCAACTCCTCCACCTTCGCGTATTTCGAGCAGGCCCGCTTCGTGAAGGCGGCATCGACCAGTCCCGAGGCACGCACCGCCATCTTCGCGCAGATGGACTTCCTCGTGAACGTCCTGGCGCTCCTGGTGCAGATGTTCCTGACCGGGCGGGTGGTGCGCTGGCTCGGGCTCGGGGGGGCGCTGTGCATCCTGCCGCTCCTGAGCCTGGGGGGATTCGGAGCCCTCCTCGCGTGGCCGAGCCTGGTGATGCTGATGACCTTCCAGGTGCTCCGCCGCGGCAGCGACTACGCGGTGAGCAAGCCGACGCGCGAGGTGCTCTTCACCGTGCTGCCCCGCGAGGAGAAGTACAAGGCGAAGTCGTTCATCGACACCTTCGTGTACCGCGGCGGCGACGCGATCAACGCCGCCGTCTACGAGACGCTCACCGCGGCCGGGGATCCGGCGCGCCGGGTGGCGCTGTTCAGCGTGCCGGTGACGGCCGTGTGGATCACCGTCTCCCTGGCCCTGTCGCGGCGCCAGCAGCGGCTGGCCTCGACCGCCCCGCCGCCCGCCGCCTCGCCGGTTCCCCGCCCCGCGCCGGCGGTCTGATCGTCAGGCGGGGTCCGGGCCGGGGCCGGAGCCCATCGACGGCGCGCCGGCCGGGGCCGCCGCCCAGACGGGGGGCGGCGCCGGGGATCCGGGTGTCGCCCCCGCCCCCGCGACCGCCGGCTCCGACCCGAAACGGGTCGTCACGGCGAGACCGAGGGCGAGGATGCTCATGCACATGCTGAAGGCCCAGCCGAGGCCGGGAATCATCGACACGACCGCGAAGACGACGAACCCGGCGAGGACGCTCGCGAGATGCGGCAGCTGCCGCCCCCAGAGGTTCCGCCCCATCGTCTGGCCCATGAGATACAGGATGGCGGCGAGCCCCATCCACTTGAGCGCCTTGCCGGCGAACCAGAGGAACAGCGCCAGCGGGATCCCGATGAGCGTGAGCGCCAGGAACAGGATGGCGATCCAGAGCCCGACGTAGGTCAGGATGCCCACCACGAACGACCAGCCCCACTTCGTCGGGAAGGCGGCCGCCATGACCGACAGTCGGCGCGGGATGAGCGACGCGATGATCACCATCGTCACGAACAGCAGCGCCATCTTGATGAGGCTCAGGATGAACAGGAAGCGCAGCAGTCCGCTGAGCCCCCCACCGTGCCCGGCGAACGGGATCAGGTTCATGAAGTTCACGTTGACGATCTCGCCGCCGATGGTGCTCCCGGAGTTGCGGATGGGTGTCCAGCCGACGTTGACGAACTCGCCGTCCACCGAGGCCGCATCCCCCAGCTCGGCGCGCGACATGATCGAGACGAGGTCGCCGTCCACCTTCCCCTTGATCTCCACGGAGCCGAGGACCACCACCACCGTTCCCGTCACCTGGCCGTCCACCTTGACGTTCCCCATGACGGAGACGAGGTCCCCCTCGTGGACCTTGCCGGCCGGGACGTACGAATCGTCCGACACCGACACCGCCTGGCTGCCGGAGGCGAACAGGGGAGAGACAGGCAGCAGGGCGGAAAGGGCGACCGCCAGTCCGAGCGCGAAGGCGCGGACGGTCGTCAGGGAACCGGGACGGCTCATGAAAATCCTCCATGCAAGGTGTTCCAGGAAGCGCGGGAGACGAGCGGCGCGTGCCGCTGGGCCCGGGAGACGATCAAGGCGCTGAAGCCGATCGAGGCGGCGCCGCAGAAGGCCGCCAGGACCCCGGCCGCCCGCACGAGCGGGGAGACGGTTTCGAGAAGGGTCCAGCCGGAGCGTCCGAAGACCAGGGCGGTCTCCGCGAGCGCCTTGACCACGCCCCAGGCGGCGGTGAGACCGTGGAGCAGCAGGGATCCGCCGGTAGCGGCCAGGGTCATCGCGGTGCGCGCCCCCGGGTCGCCGTTCGTCATCATCAGGACGGCGGTCGTCGACAGCAGGAGGAAGGCGGCGAAACCCGCGACGAGCGTCGCCGCCCACGCCGGACGCTGCCACCGGGCGGGGAGGAGCGACTCGACCGGCCGCGGCTGCGAAACGGCGATGCGCTGCATCACCGAGCCGGCCACGTCCACCTCCGCCATCTGGCGGCGGAGCGGCGCCAGGGTCTCCTGGGCCCAGAGGGCGAGCTCGCGATCGTCCCGAGCGCGTCTCACGAGTTCGCCTCCACGAGGCCGGGGGGGACGAGCCCCGGATAGTGCCGGCGGAGGATCTCCTTGAGCTGCGCCCGCGCCCGGAAGAGGCGCGACTTGACCGTCCCCTCGGGGAGGTCGAGCGCCTTCGCCACCTCCTCGATCGGCAGCCCCTCGACGTGGGTCAGCACGAGCGGGGTCCGGTAGTGGACCGGCAGGCGCTGCAGCGCCTCCCTGAGAAGCGCCGCCCGCTCCTGATCCCCGGTGGTCTCCTCCTGGCCGGGGCGATCGTCCGCCAGGGTGGGGGAGAGCTCGTCGGATTTCGCGTCGTGGCGACGGCTGCGCTTGTGGTCGAGGGCGGCGTTGACCGTGATGCGGTACAGCCAGGTGGACAGGGCGTGCGACGGCTCGTAGCGGTGCAGGCTCCGGAACACCTTGTAGAACACCTCGTTGGCCACGTCCTCGATCTCCTGACGGGGGACCCCCATGCGCAAAGCGGCGGTAGCCACCAGGCGCTGGTACCGGCGGACCAGGATCTCGAACTGCTCGATCCTTCCCGCCAGGACCTCCTGGACCAGCTCGAGGTCGGTCGGCTCGGCGGCCATCGAGGGTCTGTTCGGCCCGTCCCCATAGTACCGGCGGCCCTGGCGGCCGGTTCCTGCGATATATGCGTATTTGCCCGGAAAATCCCGGCGGCCGCGTCAGTGGTTCAGGTTGAACAGGACCAGTTTCGGTTCCGACATCTCGTGCATGGAGTAGCGGGGCCCCTCCCGCCCGAGGCCGGAGTCCCGCACCCCCCCGTAGGGCATGCTGTCCACGCGGGTGGTCGGGACCTCGTTGACCATCAGCCCGCCGACGTGCAGGTGCTCGACGGCGTGCCGGATGAGCCGGATGTCGTGGGTGAACACCCCCGCCTGGAGGCCGAACTCGGAGTCGTCCGCCTCTTTGACCGCCGCCTCGAAGTCGCGGTAGCGGCCGAGGGTGACGACCGGGCCGAACACCTCCTGGCAGGAGACCTTCAGGTCGCGCCCGGCGTCGGCGAGGACGGTCGGCGGGATGAGGTTCTTGTCGCGGCGCCCGCCGGCCAGGAGGCGCGCCCCCCCTTTGACCGCCTCGGCGATCCAGGTCTCGAGCCGATCTGCCGCCCCCTGGTCGATGACCGGGCCGACGACCGTCTCCGGATCGCGGGGATCGCCGACCTTCATTTTCGCGACCCCGGCGACGAAGCGCTTCTCGAACTCGGCCGCGATCGCCTCGTGCACCAGGATGCGCTGCACCGAGATGCACGACTGACCGGCCTGGCCGAACCCGCCGGAGAGGCACTTGGAGACGGCGTAGTCGAGGTCGGCGTCTTCGTGGACGATGCAGGCGGCGTTGCCACCGAGCTCGAGCGTGACGCGCTTCTTCCATGCCAGCTTTTTCAGGCGCCAGCCGATGCCGACGCTGCCGGTGAAGGTCAGCATCGGGAAGCGGTCGTCGGTCGCGAGGCGCTCGCCGAGCGCCGGCTCGCAGTTGACGACGTTGAACGCCCCGGCCGGCGCCTTCGCCTCCTCCACCGCCTGCGCCAGCGCCAGCGCCTCGAGCGGCGTCTGCCGCGCCGGCTTCAGGACCATGGTCGATCCGACCGCCAGGGCCGGGGCGAGCTTGTGCGCCACGAGGTTCAGCGGGAAGTTGAAGGGGGAAATGGCGGCGATCGGGCCGATCGGCACCATCACGGTGTGCGCGTGGAAGCCTTTGGTGTGCGGCTCGATGTCCACGGGGACGATTTCACCGGTCCAGCGCTTGGCCTCCTCGGCGGCGAGCGTGAAGGTGGTCACCGCACGGTCCACCTCGGCGCGCGCGTACTGCAGCGGCTTGCCCATCTCGTCCGTCATCGTCAGCGCGATCTCGTCCTTGCGGCGGGCGAGCGACGCGGCGATGGCGTGCAGGATGTCGGAGCGCTGCCGGCGCGACAGGCGGCGGGTCTCGGAGAAGGCGCGCACGGCGGCGGCGGTCGCCCGCTCCATGTGCTCTTCGCCGCCCAGGGCGACGCGGGCGACTTCGCGGCCGTCCCAGGGGCTCTGGACCAGCATGTCCTTGCCGGTCTCCACCCACTGGCCGTCGATGAACAGAGGCCTGACGCCCGCCATGCGAAACCTCGCGCCTCCCGAACGTCCGGCGACTATAGCATCGGGGTGTTATCATCCGCCCTCCGCATGCACCCACGATCCATCGCCACGCCCGCCGCGCCCCCGGGGATGGCCGGCGAGCCCGACGCGGCGGCGGCGTACTGCGCCCGCCTGACGCGCGGCCACTACGAGAACTTCCCGGTGGCGTCGCTCTTGGTGCCGCGCCCGCTGCGGCCGGCCGTCCGGGCCATCTACGCCTTCGCGCGCACCGCCGACGACTTTGCCGACGAGCCGGAGCACGAGGGGGCGCGCCTGCCGCGGCTCGACGCCTGGGAGCGGATGCTGCGCCGCGCCTTCGAGGGGGAGGCGGAGCACCCGATCTTCGTGACGCTCGGCGCCGCGGCGCGCCGGCACACGCTGCCGCTGCAGCCGTTCCTCGACCTTTTGGCCGCCTTCCGGCTCGACGTCACGAAGACGCGCTACCGGGACTTCGAGGACCTGCGCGGCTACTGCCGCCTCTCCGCCGAACCGGTGGGGCGCCTCATGCTGCACCTCTTCGAGAAGCGCGACCCGGATCTCCTCCCCCTTTCCGACGCGCTGTGCACGGGGCTGCAGCTCGCCAACCACTGGCAGGACGTCGACGAGGATCACGGGCGGGGCCGCATCTACATCCCCGTGGAGACGATGCGGCGGCACGGGGTGGCGGACGAGGCGCTCGGCGCCGGCCGCGCCGGGGCGGAGTTCCGCGGCCTGATGCGCGAGTGCGTGGCCCACGCCCGCGGCTTCTTCGAGACGGCGCGACCCCTGCCGCGGCGCGCGCGGGGACGCCTCGGCTGGCAACTGCGCCTCACCTGGCTCGGGGGGATGCGCATCCTCGACCGGATCGAGGCGGCCGGCTTCGACGTGCTGGCGCGGCCGCCGCGTCTCGGGGTCCCGGACGCCGCCCGCATCGCCCTGCGGAGCCTCGCATGGCGCGGCTGATGCCGAAGGGGGGCGCATGGCGTTTCTGACGCAGCGGTCGGCGCAGCGCGGCGATGTCGGGAGCACCGGGTCGTCGTTCCACTACTCCTTCACCCTGCTGCCGCGCGAGCGGCGCCGCGCCATCGAGGCGGTGTACGCCTTCTGCCGCGTCGTGGACGACCTGGCGGACGAGGCGGGGTCGAGCCGCGACGCGCAGGCCGGTCTGTACCTGTTCCGCGACGAGCTGCACCGCTGCTACGACGGCGAGCCCACCCTTCCCGTCGCCCGTGGGCTGCAGGAACACATCCGGCGCTTCCGCATCCCGCGCGAGCCGTTCGAGGCGATCCTCGAAGGGGTGGAGATGGACCTGCACAAGAGGCGCTACACCGACTTCGCCGAGCTGCGCGGCTACTGCGTGCGGGTCGCCTCCGCCGTCGGGCTCGTTTGCCTGCCGATCTTCGGGGCCGCAAACCCCAAGAGCCGTGATTACGCCACCGATCTCGGCCTGGCGCTGCAGCTCACCAACATCCTCCGTGACCTCAAGACGGACGCGCAGCGCGGCCGCATCTACCTCCCCGCCGACGAGATGGAGGCGTTCGGCTACCACGAGCAGGCGCTGTTCCGCGGGGACCGATCGACCTCGTTCCTGGCGCTGATGCACTACCAGGCGGACCGGGCGGAGCGCCACTTCGAGTCGGCCGCGGCGGCCCTGCCCGCGAGCGACCGGCACGCGCTCCTGCCGGCGGAGGTGATGGGGGCGATCTACCGGCGGCTGCTGCGCAGCCTGCGCGAGGAGCGCTTCCCGGTCTTCGAGCGGCGCGTCGCGGTGCCGCGGCTGACGCAGCTCCGCCTGACGCTCGCCGCCTGGGTCACCGGGCGCGCCGGCGCCTGACGCCCGGCTCCTGTGACGGCGCGCGGCGGCGGGTCCCCGGATGTCGTCGTCGTGGGGGGCGGGTTCGCCGGTCTCGCGGCGGCGACCGCCCTCGTCGAGGCCGGGGCGAAGGTCCTGCTGTGCGAGGAGCGGCCCCACTGCGGCGGTCGGGCCCGCTCCTGGATCGATCCCGACACCGGCAGCATCATCGACAACGGCCAGCATCTCTTCATGGGCTGCTACGTCGAGATGCTGCGTTTCCTGGCGCGGATCGGCGCCGCCGACCGGCTCGCGTGGGGGCGCGGCCTGGAGGTGCCATACCTCGAGCCGGGCGGGCGCGCGACGGTGCTGCGCGCCGGGGCGGGGAGGTGGGGGGCGCTCCTCGGGCTCCTGCGCTACCGCGGGCTGCCGTTGGGCGAGCGGGTCGCGGCGGGGCGGGTGCCGCTCGCGTCCCGGCGCGACGACCCGGAGCTCGACGCGCTGACCGTCGCCGCGTGGCTGGCCCGCCTGGAGCAGTCGTCGGGGGCGCGCCGGCGACTGTGGGACCCGCTGGCGATCGCGGCGCTCAACGAAGCGCCGGAGCGGGCGGCGGCCTCCGGGTTCGCCGCGGCGCTCCGGCATGCCTTTTTCAGCGGCCCGCGCGGCATCGCGCTCGGGTCGCCGCGCGTCGGCCTGAGCGACCTGTACGTCGAGCCGGGGATCCATTACCTGCGCACCCGCGGCGCCGAGGTGCGGATGCGGGCGCCGGTGCAGCGCCTCCTCGAGTCGGGGAATCGCTGCTCGGGGGTCCTGCTCCAGGGCGGGACGCGGGTCGAGGCGGACGCGGTGATCGCGGCCGTCCCGCCGAAGCCGCTCCTGGAGATCCTGCCGCCGTCGCTTGCCGCGGAGCCGTTCTTCGCGCGCGCCGGGGAGCTGCGGGACTCGGCGATCCTGTCGGTCTATCTCTGGTTCGGGGCGCCGGTCGTCGACCGGCCGTACGCGGCGCTCCTCGGCGGCTTCTGGCAGTGGGTCTTCGAGCGGGACGGCGTCCGTCCTCCGCCGGGGGCGGAGGCGCGGCCACCGGTGCACGGCGGGACCCACGCGGTCACGCTCGTGAGGAGCGCGGCGAATGCCGAAGTCGACCGCCCGAAGGAGACACTGGTGCGCCTGGCGCTCGAGGAGCTGCGGCGCTATTTCCCCCGGACGGCGCGCCTGGCGCCGCGCCACGAGATGGTGATCAAGGAGAAGGGCGCCACCGTCTCCCTCACCCCCGGGACGGCGGCCCTGCGCCCGGCGACCCGGACCCCGCTCGACCGCTTCTACCTGGCCGGCGACTGGATCGCCACCGGTCTCCCGGCGACCGTCGAGAGCGCGTGCCTGTCGGGGCACGCGGCCGCCCGAGCCGCGGCGGGACACTGAAGGCATGCCGGCGACGCGGGCGAATCGCTGCTCAGGGCGCACGTGCTGACCGGCGCCGGTCTCTGCCTTGTCGCGTTCGTCGTCTGGCTCGTCGCGACCCATTTCCGCGAGCGGCCGTGGTTCGACCGCCCCGACTTCGCGCGCTGGCGCGGCTTCGACCCGCTCGCGTCACTCGTCCGCTGGGCCCTCTTCGCAGCCGGGATCGTCAGGCTGTCGGCGGCTTCGGGAACCGCCGCCGCGGTCGCCACCGGGTTGTTTCTCGCCGGCTGGGGCTGGCGGCTCGTGGCCCGAAGCGCCACGCTGAGGCGCCGCGCCATGCGTCGTGCCCTCGCGGAGCTGCGCGCCAAGCATCCAGGCGTGCCTGAGACGGAGCTGCTCGTCCGGCTCGTCCTGGCCGCTCATCCGCGCTGGGGAGAGGAACTGGTGCGCCAGATGGCGCTCGACAACCCGGACGTCGACGACATGGCGCGCGTCGTCGCGCGCATGGAGCAGGGGTACCGGGGATTCCGCTGAGGCGGGCCGGGACGATGGCGGGGCGAGTCTAGGACAGGAGCGGGACGATCTGGTCCTGGACGGCGGTGGTCACCTCGACCGTGCGCTCGTCCATGTAGACGTCGATCTCGCTGCGGATGCCGAACTCCGGCAGGTAGATCCCCGGCTCGATCGAGAACCCGGTGCGCGGGATGAGGCGGCGGTCGTCGATCGTCTCGAGGGCGTCGATGTTGCAGCCGTTGCCGTGCACCTCGAAGCCGATGCTGTGGCCGGTGCGGTGCAGGAAACGATCCGCGTAGCCGCGCTTGCGGATGTGGTCGCGGGTCACCTCGTCCACCTCCGACCCGTGCACCGACTTGCCGCGCGCCACCGTCTCCTTCAGGAAAGCCACGGCGGCGTCGCGCGCCCCGGCGACGATGTCCCACACCTCGCGGTGCTTTTCGGGTACACGAGGTCCGAGGAAGGCCATCCAGGTGATGTCGGCCCAGATGGAGCCCTCCTTCTCCTCGCGGCACCACAGGTCGAGGAGCAGCAGGTCGCCGCGGCGGATGGGGGCGGAGCCCTGGGCGCGCGGCTCGTAGTGCGGATTGCCGGCGTGGGCGTTGACCGCGACGATCGGCGGCTCGGCGAAGAGCTTGCGCGCCCGGAACTGCTCCATCATGTACTGCTGGATGGCGTGCTCGGTCGGCTCCTGGCCGGCGCCGACCTTCGTCGTGACCTCCTGGAAGGTGGCCTGCAGGACCTCGCGGAGCCCCTGCGCCGCGCGGCGGTGCGAGGCGAGCCCTTCGGCCGACCAGCGGGCCTCGCAGTACTGCACGAGGTCGGCGCTGCTGACGACCTGAGGCCCCGCGGCGCGGACCATCTCGATCGTCCCGCCATCCACCCGCGAGATGTACGGAATCGCCCCCAGCGGGACGTATTCCATCGCCACCCGGTCGAGCCCCTTCAGGATCTCGCGGAGCCGCTCCTGCAGCTCCCGGTAGCCGACGAAGGCGATCCGCTTCCCCGGCAGATCGGTGAACAGGTGCGCTTCGATGGCGTGGTGCAGCCAGGTCGGCTCCCCGGACGCGGGGAGCAGGCCGAACCAGCGGCGTGTCACCAGGCGCTCCGGGCCGAGGCCGGCGACGTGCCGGGCGATCGGGTTGCTGCCGTGGAAGTCGTAGAGCAGCCAGGCCGGAAGCCCGAGCTCCTTCAGGCTTCCCTGGATCGTCTCGAGATTCATGGCGGCGAAGGGTACCACACGCCCCGGACGCGGCCGCGGCGCGATCCGCGGCGCTGCGGCTTCCGGTCTATGGGTCGCAGGCGTCGCCGAGGCCGTCGTTGTCGCTGTCGATCTGGCTGGCGTTCGGTGTGGCCGGGCAGTTGTCGCAGACGTCGCCGCGGCCGTCGTGATCCCCGTCCGCCTGGCCGGCGTTGCCGGTGAGCGGGCAGATGTCGTCGCGGTCGGGGATCAGGTCGCCGTCGCTGTCGGTCCCCAGGAAGGAGCACAGGACGGGGGTTTGACGCGGCTGGCCGTTCGACATGTTCCCGGCCGGGCCGTTGCCGCAGAAGTTCATGCCGGTGACCAGGTAATAGAAGATCTGCCCGACCGGCGGGTTGTCGTTGTCCGTGAACGTTCCGGACGGCTCCTCGTGGAAGCGACAGTCGCTCCCCGGCAGATAGTCGCCCGGGCTGTTCGGGCCGGCCAGGCCGCGGTACACGTTGTAGACGTTGTTCTGCGGGATCAGGACCCAGGTGAACTTCCCGTTCACCGTCGGGCTGGCCGTCATGTCGCCCACCGTGCCGGGCGGATTGGCCGTGTACGCCAGGAGCGGCGCGCAGTCGGATGCGTCGGGGGCGCCGTCGTTGTCGTCGTCCGTGTCGACGCAGTTCTGCTGCCCGTCGGAGTCGGCGTCGCCGTCGTTGTCGATGATCGTGTCGCAGTTGTCGTCGATGTCGTTGCACACCTCGGGGCTCGGCGTCCCCGGCGTGCACGTGCCGGGGGTGCCGGCGTTGCAGGCCGGAGCGGCGTTCAGGCACGCCCCGGTGCCGCAGAAGATGTTCCCCATGTTGTCCGTGAAACCGTCGCAGTTGTCGTCGATGTTGTTGCAGGTCTCCGGGTTCCCCGGCGGCGGCGAACAGGGTCCCGTCGCGCCGTTGACGCACGCCGGGGCGGTGGTGACGCACGGGCCGAGTCCGCAGGAGATCGTGCCGAGGTCCTCGTCCACCGCCGCGTCGCAGTCGTCGTCGCGGCCGTTGCAGGTCTCGAGCGCCCCGGGGTAGACGGTGTTGCGCGTGTCGTCGCAGTCGCTGGTGCCCATCACGCCGTCGCCGTCGAAGTCCTGGCAGTGATCCCCCACGCCGTCGAAGTTGAAGTCCTCCTGGTTCGGGTCGGCGGCATTCGGGCACACGTCGCAGGCGTTGCCGACGCGATCGAGGTCGGTGTCGAGCTGGTTGTCGGGGGCGACGCTGTTGGGGACGGCGGGGCAGTTGTCGTCGAGGTTGAGGATCCCGTCGCCGTCCGCGTCGTTCGCCGGCGGGCCGGGGAGGACACACGCGTTGCTGTTCGGCCGCGGCACCGGGCTGCCGCCCCCCACGCCGGGGTTGCTCGAGCCGAGGCCGCCCTCCGGAAGGCACTGGTTCACGCCTGACACGAGGTAGTAGAAAGCGGTGCCCAGGGCCGGGGTCGCCGCGTCGAGCGCCACCCGGTCGGGGGAGTCCGACTCGAAGCAGGTGTGGTTGTAAGTGAAGGTCCCGACCCCGGTGATGGTGCCGCGGTAGATGTTGTACGCGTTGGCCTGCGGGATCTTGTACCACCGCATCTGGGTCGAGGCGCCGGTCAGGCCGCGCATCGTGTTGCCGACGAGCCCCGGCGGCGTCTGCACGCTCACGACGAAGTCGGCGCAGTCGATCGAGTCCCCCCATCCGTCCCCGTCGGTGTCGAGCGGCACGATCTCGTACGCCCCCATGTCCACGACGGCGCTGCCGTTGGCGTCGCCGTCGCCGATCCGCTGGCTGCCGGCCAGGTCGAAGGCGCTGACCAGCAGGTTGGTACCGGTGTCCACCGCGGGGGAAGGTGTCTGGAGGTGGAAGTCCTCGGTCATGTTCGTGACCGCCCCCCAGTTGCTGACCATCTTGCTGGCCGCGGAGGCGGCCGCCAGCGCCGGGGTGAAGGTCAGCGTGCGGGTGGCCGCGTTGATCGCCGTGATGGTGCGCACGACACCGTCGTTGTTGTACTCGAGCTTCTGGTTGACGGCGTAGCGGGTCGGCTCGCGGATGATGACGGTCGTCGTCGTCCCCGCGGCGGTGGTGGCATCGGCGAACAGCGGGGCGTTGACGAAGTTCGGGCTGGCGCTGATGTTGCCGTTCGACCCGATGACCGCCCCGTCCGTGAACTCGCCGCTGAGATTGCTCGAGACGGCCGGGAACTTGATGTTCGCCCAGAAGTCGTTGTTGCGCAGGACCGGGAGCGAGTGGTAGGAGTCCAGCCCGCCCCCCTGCCCGGTGCTGGTGACGGCGTTCGCGCCGACCAGGTTGTTCTGCACCGTGATCTGCCCGACATTGATGAACAGGTCGCTGATCGAGATCCCGCCGCCGTAGCTCGCGGCGACATAGCCGGTGGGGATGACGGTGGCCGTGCCGCTGTTGCCGAAGATGGTGTTGTTGCTGATCAGCCCGTAAGCGCCGTAGGCGCCGATGCCGCCGCCGTACATGCCGGCGGAGTTGCCGTAGATCAGGTTGTCCATCACCTGCACGGTGTTGTACATGAACACGGCGCCGCCGCCGAAGCTGGCCCGGTTGCCCAGCAGGATGTTGCGTCGTACGACCGAACCGGGGAAGCCGTCCACGAGCACCCCGGCGCCTTTGCCGATGTCGCCGCCCGTGAAGTTCTCCCGGATCAGGTTGCCTTCGATAATCGTGTTGTTGTTGACGCCTGACTTGGGGCCCACGACGAACACGCCCCCGCCGAGGCCGCGCGACGTGACCTGGGAGGTCCCCGGGCCGGGGTCCGCGTTATTCAGGGCGATGGTGTTGCCCATGATGGTGGCGTTCCCCTGCGCCACGTAGACGCCGGCCCCCAGGAAGACCTTCTGGCCGGAGGTCCCGGTGATCACGTTGTTGGTGATGAGGTTGTTCGAGACGACGCCGTCGCCGAAGACGAAGACGCCGCCGCCCGCCTTCCACTCGGCGCTGTTGCGCGGCTCGCCGGTTCCGCCGGTGATCGAGCAGCCCTCGATGCTGAAATTGGTCGCCGGCCGGCCGGTCACGCCGGGTCCGAGGATGACGGTGGCGCGGTTCAGACCGGTGCCGTTGATCGTGACGGTCCCCGGCCCGCAGACGACGTGGCAGCTGGGGACGACGGTGAACCGCTCGGGGTAGTTGCCGGCGGCGACCTGGATGATCGCGTCGGTCGCCCCGGCGACGATCCGGTTATTGCCGTCGGTCAAGCCGAGGGAGATCGTCTTCCAGGGGGAGGCCTGGCTGCCGCACCCGCTGGTGCAGGTGCTGCTGGCGCTGACGTAGATGGTGACCGAGACGGCGGCGAGGACCAGGCGCGCGACCGCTGCCACCGCCGCGAGCGAAAGCAGCGCCAGCAGGCTGGCGAGCATCCGCTGCCGCCGCGCGCCGGCTTCCGGCTTCGCGGCTTGGGCGATTGAGCGCACCTCTCCCTGATTGCGGAGAGGAGACTCCCTCCAGAGACCTCCCGACCGTCTGTGCACCAGCTCCCTCAACTGGGCTCGCAGCAAGGACTACAAACTACAAAACTTTGCGCTGCGAGGATGTCCGGGAAACAGTGTGCTTTTACCCCAATCGGCGGGGAAGTCAAGATGTTTTCCGGCGGGCTTCAGCGACTTTTCAGGTTGCATCCGCATCGATTTGGCGGAACAGTGTCGGGGGGCATGAATCGCCCGTCGAATGAGCCCACCCGCGGTATGCACGGCGGCCTGGCGGTCGCGGACGGTCCCCGGAAGGGGAGGGCGGTCGCCGACGGCTCGATCCCTTGAACGATTCGATCGTAGGGAAGATAGGAATTCGACAGTTGTTGCTTGACGAACCCCAGGTTCCGGGCGTAGGATTTCAAAAAACCGGCATGTGTGGCGGTAAATCTGCTGAGATGACCCGGGCGCCCGCGGTCGGCAGGAGCGCCCGTCGTGATGCATGGCTCTACACCAGGAGGAGATGACGACATGAGGAAAACGACAACGACGCTGCTCGGGATCGCCTTGTGCATGGCGACCCTGGCCCAGGCGGGGACGCGCGTCAACGACCTCCGGTCGCCGGCTGCGCCGGCCACCGTAGGCGCCTTCATCATGCAGGTGGCCACTGCCGTGGACGGCGAGCCCCGCACCCTCGAGGCGGCCCAGGCGTCCCTGCGCCGGCTCGGCGCCCACGGCGCCTTCGACCCGTCGGCTCAGCTCACCGAGGCGTTCGTGGTCCGGCTGGCCGCCGACCTCGGTGTGGCGGTCACCCCCACCAGCAACCCGGGGGCGCCGGTCTCGAGCGTCCGCTCCGCCGCCGTCGCCGGTCACCTCGGCGCCATCTTCGAGGGGCGGCCGGTGTTCGCCACCGACTCGCTGCCGACCGCCTGTCTCGCCTCGGTCAACCGCGGCGCCTGCGTGAACTGCTGCAAGGACGCCGGTGCGGCGGCGAACGCCTGCGCGCACTTCTGCCAGAACAACGTTCCGCCGGGCCCCAGCGACGTGGAGCCCCAGCCGTAACTATGTCGTTTCGTGCAAACGCATACGCGACATCTGGCTGGCTGCATGGATGCAATTCCGGGCGGTGAATCTCTGAAATGCTTTCGGTTTCGTCACAAGATCTTGCTTGACGGGGTTGGCGAGTCAACGTAGATTCCGGGCGCTTTCCGCTTGATTCTTGACGAATCCGATCTGCATGCGGGCAGAACTGTTCGAAGTGACCGTGTATTGACATGCTGGCCGATGGGAGGGAGCGAATCATGAAGACGAAGGCATTGGTGGTCCTGGCCTTGAGCATTGGACTGGTGGCGGCAGCCTACGCCGCCCCAGCCACTCCGGCGAAGACCGGCAAGACCACGGTGGGAGAGTTTGCGGTTCGGATCGCGACGGTGCTCGGAACCGAGGAGCCGAATGCGGGCAGGGCGGCCGAGGCCCTCAAGGCCCGCGGCGTCGACCTGTCGGCCGATCTCAGCGCGACTCTGACCGAGGGGACGGTGGCCCGCATCATGGCCGACCTCGGGATGAAGGTGTCGGCTCCGGCGAATCCGAACATGCCGGTTTCCGACGCGAAGGCCGGCTTCCTGGCGGGCGTGATCGGCACACAGGCTCTGGGCACGGGCATCAGCCTCGAGACCGGCCTGCCGAATCAGTGCCTCACCTCGAAGAACCGCGGTCAGTGCGTCGAGTGCTGCAAGGCGGCGACCCTCTGCGGTCCGCCCCCGGCGGCGTTCGACTGCAACGTCTGCTCGAAGTTCTGCAAGAACAACAACCCTGGCGGTCCGAGCGACGAAGAGCCGGCCCCCTAGGTCGCACCAGCGAACAGTTCCGAGCGCCCCGGCCGGGAAACCGGCCGGGGCGCTTGTCTTTTCGGGGCCCTCCAGGGCGCGCCGCGCCAGCCGCGTGAGCGGTCCTCTCCCGTGCGAGAATACGCCGCCATGCGCATCGGTTCCGTCCCGCTCGAACAGCCTCTGATCCTGGCCCCGATGGCCGGGATCACCGACCAGTACTTCCGTCTCATTCTGAAGCGGATCGGCGGCGTCGGCCTGGTCACCATGGAGTTCATCTCCTCCGAGGCGCTGACGCGCGGCAGCCAGCGCACGCGCCGCATGATGCAGTTCTCGGAGGAGGAGCGGCCGCTGGCGATCCAGATCTACGGCAGCGACCCCGAGCGCATGGCCGAGGCGGCGGCCTTCGTCGAGGCGCTGGGCGGCGACATCGTGGACATCAACATGGGGTGCCCGGCGAACAAGGTCCTGAAGGGGTGCGCCGGGGCCGCCCTCATGGGGGACCTGCCGCTGGCGCGCGCCATCGTCGCGGCCGCACGGCGCGCCGTGCGCATCCCCCTCACCGTCAAGTTCCGCCTCGGTCTCGACGCCACTCGGGCCAACTATCTCGAGCTGGGCAGGATCTGCCAGGAGGAGGGGGCGGACGCCGTGGCGCTCCACGCCCGCACCGCCCGGCAGATGTTCAGCGGCGAGCCGGACCGCGAACGGATCCGCCTCCTCAAGGAGAGTCTGAGCATCCCTGTCAGCGGCAACGGCGACATCGAGACCCCGGAGGACGCAATGGCGCTCTGGCGCGACATCGGCTGCGACGGCGTGATGATCGGCCGCGCCTCGATCAAGAACCCGTGGATCTTCCGGCAGATCGCGGAGCGCCGCGCCGGCGTGCCGGCGCACGAGCCGACGCTTCAGGAACGCCGCGATCTCATCGCCTGGCACTTCGGCCTGCTGCGCGAGCGCGAGGAGGAGGCGTTCGCCCTCCACAAGATCCGCACCTTCACCGGGTGGTACACGCACGGCCTGCCGAACGGCCGGGTCCTGCGGCAGAAGATCAACAGCCTCCCCTCCACGGCCCATTTCATGGAGGCGCTCGAGGAGTTCTTCGCGCAGGCCCTCGAAGCCCCGCCGCCCGCCTGGCACCCGGCGGAGGCGATCCCGGCCCTCGCCACGCAATCGGCGTGACCCGACGAGGCGGGCCGGCGCTCCTGGCGCTGGCCCTCGTGGGCGCCGCGGCGGTCGCCGCCGCGCCGGACGAGACGACCGGGGCGGGCCGTCCCATCGAAGTCCAGTTCGACGACCAGGTGGTCGAGCGGTTCCTGACGTTCGTCGAGCGCGGCGACGCCACACCGGAGGACCTGCGACGCTGGGTGCGCCTGCCGGGGAATGTCGAGCTGCTGCGCCAGGGGCGCCTCGAAGGCGGGCTGACGCCGGATCTCCTGGAGGAGGCGGCGCGCGTCGGGGTCCGCGGCGCCCCGTTTCCCGGCCCCCCGACGCTCGGTGTCTTTCCCGCCTGGACGCCGGAGGAGCTGCGGGCCCTGCTCGAGGCGGTGCGCGGGAGGGAGCCGGAGATGGCGGCCGGCGCCGGGGCGGCGGTCCGCCCCTACCTGCCCGCCGGGGCGCCGCTGCCGCCGCTCGTGGTCCGTTTCCACCTCGGGGGCTCCTGGGACGGGCGGACGACCGACGCGATCTACATCAATCTGGCGCTCTACAAGGAGCGCGGGCTTCAGAACGTCTCCGGGCTGGACGCGCTGCTCGTCCACGAGCTGTTCCACCGGGCGCAGGGGGCGCTCCTGCCATCGGTGGAGGACTGGTCGTCGCGCCAGAGCGCGCTCTACACCGTTCTTCTGCGCGTTCAGCAGGAGGGGATCGCCCGCCACATCGAGTACGGCTGGCTGAAGGCCAGGGAGGTCCCGGGGGTGCTCGACAACTCGCACCTCATTCTCTACGCCGACGGGCTGCGCCGCGCCCCGGAGCATGCCAAGGTCCTCGCCGAGATCGTCTCCGCGCTCGACGCGGGAGACCGCGAACGGGCCCGCCGGCTCGCCGCGGAAGGCTTCCGTTCCGGAGGGCCGCTCTATGCGGTGGGCCACGCGATGGCCACGGCGATCGAGGAGCGCTCCGGGCGGCCGGCGCTGGCTGCCACGGTCGGTACCGGGCCGCTGGCGTTCCTGCGCGCCTACGAGACGGCAATCGATGCGGACGGCGCGGCGGCGTCCGGCGGCACGCTCCTGCCCGCGGCGCTGCCGGATCGGCTCCGGGATCTCGAGTCGGGGTACGGCCGGGATCCGCTGCTCGCCAGCCGGGCGCGGCGCGACGGCCTGAGGCTCCTGGCCGAGTCGAAGAACGGGGAGGCGAAGGAGGCGCTCCACCTGGCGGTGAAGATGGACCCTTCGGACGCCTCGTCCGCCTACAACCTCGCTTGCGCCGAGGCGCTCGAGGGGAAGGAGCGCCGGGCGATGAAATGGCTCGTGGAGGCGTTCGCTCGCGGCTTCGATGACACCAAGCACGCCGCGGCGGACGACGACTTGACGGTCCTGCGGCAGCGCCGGGATTTCAAGCAATTACTGGCCGCACACGCCCCGTCGGGGCAGGCCGCGCCTCCGGCAGGGGAGCAGGAACCCTAGGACAGGCTCTTAGGCGCGCGTCCCGCGCCGCCACCAGCGGCGCTTCGGTTTCCCATCGGACGGCCCGCCCTCACTGCCGCCTGCGGATGGGCCCGCGTCGGACGGCGGTGCGGAGCGTTCGCTGGATGCCTCCCGGGAGTGCGAGGAGGGCGCCGTCCGCTCTTCGTAGTGTTCCTGGGCGGGGGGTGCGGACCAGCGCTCCGCCGCCGGGGACTCGCGCTGCGGTTCCGCGGACCACGCCGCCTGGCCGGCTCCGTCGGAGGACCGGGGCGGCGATGAGGCGACGGCTCCGTCCTCCGGACGCGGGCCGCCACGGCCGCGTCCGCGACCACGGCGCCGCCGTCGCCGGCGGCCGGGCCGATCGCCATCGCGCTTCGGCTCGACGCCGGGCGGGGTGGCCCCCGTCTGCTTCGCCCCGTTGCCCGAGTAGGAGGCGCCACCTTCGAATTCCTGTCCGGATGGGCCGCCGGCGTCCGCGACTCGGACCTCGGTCCCCTCGGGACCTTCGGCGAAGTCCGGCCGCGCGTGCGCCGCCGGAGGGTCCGGGGCGGGCTGCCGCGGCTCGCGGTGCTCCCGGTGAGGACGTCCATGGTCGCGTGGCTCGCCGGACCGAATCGACCCGCGGTCGCCCTGCTCCGAGGCGCGCTGCGCCGACGGCTCGCCCCGTACCGCGCGCTCGTCGCCGCGGCCGCCGCGGCCGCCGCGGCGGCGACGCCGTCGCCGCGTCTGGCCATCGGCTCCGCGCCCCTCGCCCGGACGCTCCGCGTCGCGCCCGTCACGGCGGCTGCGCAAACTCTCCTCCGGCGGGTGCCCGGCGCGGCGCTCCACCATCCGCCCCGGGTCCGGGCCGCGCTCGCGGGCCCGCTCCACCGCACGCTCACCGGCCCGGGCCGCGGCGTCGGCGGCCGACAGCATCGGCGGCGGCTCCCCCACGACTGGCGTCGGGAGCGTCCCGTCGGCCAAGGCCTGATCCACGAGATCGGCGGTGACCATCGGAACCGCCTCCGGCTCCTCGCGACGCAGCTCTTCGATCTCGAACTGGTCCACCCGCATCTTTTCCTGCGGGAGCACCTCGATGCGCATACGCTGGCGGCTCTCGAGCCGGTACAGGTCGTCCCGCTTCTCGTTGAGCAGGTAGACCGCCACCTCGTTCGGCAGGTACACCTTCACCCCCGCGAGACCGCCGCGCGCCACCCGCGCCTGGATCTTGCGGAACGCGGCGCGGGCCGCGGACTCGGGGGTGCGCACCATGCCGTCGCCGGAGCAGTGCGGGCACGGCTTGAACGACGACGCGCTCTTGGTCGTCTTCATCCGCTGCCGGGAGACTTCGAGCAACCCGAGCTTGGAGATGCGCGTGACGTCGTAGCGCGCCTTGTCGCGCGTCATCGATTGCGCGAAGGCCCGCTCCACCTGCCGGATGTGCCGGCTCGATTCCATGTCGATGAAGTCGATGACGATGAGCCCGCCGATGTCGCGGAGGCGCAGCTGCCGGGCGATCTCCTCGGCGGCTTCGAGGTTGGTGCGGGTGGCGGTCTCCTCGCTCGAGCCGCCGCGCGACGAGCGGGCGGAGTTGACGTCCACCGCCGTCAGCGCCTCGGTCGTGTCGATGGAGATCGAACCGCCCGATTTCAGATTCACCTCGCGCTTGTAGATCTGCTCGATCTGGTCCTCGACGTTGTACTTCGAGAAGATCGGCCGGTCGCCGGTGTAGAGCCGCACGAGGTCGGCCTTCTCCGGCATGTGCGCCTCGAAGAACTTGAGCAGGCGCTTGAACGTCGCCTCGTCGTCGATCAGGACCTCGTTCATGTCGGTCGTGAAGTGATCGCGCGCCGTCCGGATGACGAGGTCCCGCTCCTGGTAGATGAGGGACTGGGGCTTGGCGTCGGTCCCCGCCCGTTCGATGTTGCGCCACAGCTCCAGGAGGGCGTCGAGGTCGGCCTGCAGCTCGCGCGGGCTCGTCTCGAGTCCGGCGGTGCGGACGATGACCCCGTACCCCTCGGGGATCTGCAGGCTCTCGAGCACCGACCTGAGGCGTGCGCGCTGCTCGTCGTCCTCGATCTTGCGGGAGATGCCGGCCGCATCGGCGCCCGGCATCAGGACGAGGTAGCGGCCCGGCAGCGAGTAGTAGGTGCTGAGGGTCGGGGGCTTGTTGGCGAACGCGTCCCGCACCACCTGGACGAGGATCTCCATCCCCTTCTCCAGGTGGCGGCTGATGCGCGCCCCGCGCCCCTTGCCGGATCCCGCCTCGAAGCGGGCCGGGTAGATCTTGAAGTTGATCTCGTCGAGCGGCAGGAAGGCGGCGCGGTCGCCGCCGTAGTTGACGAAGGAGGCCTCGAGGGCGCTGTTCACCCCTTCGACGACCGCCTTGTAGATGTTGCCTTTGATGTTCTCGCGGGAAAGGGTCTCGATCTCGAACAGATCGAGCACGCCGTTGTCGACGACGGCAACGCGGTACTCCTCCTCCGCCGCGACATTGACCAGCATGGACTTGGACATCGGATACGTATCTCCTCGGCGCCCTTCGGCCATCCTCCGACCATCGGAATGAGGGGGCGGGCGCGTCATGCGGCGGGCTCGACCGGGACTCCGGCGCCATCGGGCGCCTGGGCCTCATTCCGCTCGGGAGCACCGCCGACCGGGCGGAGTATAGCACCGGTCCCCCCGGTTCTCCCGCTGAGGGGGTGGTCGGGCCCCCCCCGACGCCCCTTTCCCCGACAGCCCATTCCGGAAGGCCCCGAGGGACGCCGGCCGGTCGGAGGGGCTATTGTGGAAGCCTATAAGGAGCCTGCGATGCCGAGAGCGAAAAAGACCGGGCAGGAGGGGATCGGCTACGGGACGCGGGACGTTGTCATCACCCGCACCCTCGACGCCCCCCGCGACGCCGTCTTCAAGGCCTGGACCGAGCCGGCGCAGCTGTCACAGTGGTTCGGGCCGCGCGGTTACTGCGTCCCCAGCCCCGAGATCGACCCCCGGCCCAAGGGCGTCGTGCGCCTCGACATGCGCGGCCCGGACGGGACCAACTATCCGAACCGCGGCACCGTGCGGGAGATCCAGGAGCCCGCGCGCTTCGCCTTCGAGACGTCGCTGCCGGACGACAAGGGGGCGCCGATCCTGCACGTCCTCAACACCGTGACCTTCTCCGAGGACGACGGCCGGACCACCCTCACCCTGAAGGCGCACGTGATCGATTCGACCCCGGCCGCCGCCCCCTTCCTGGAGGGGATGCACACCGGCTGGAGCGAGACGCTCGACCGCCTCGGAGAGCACGTCATCAAGTAGACGCCCCGTCCGGGGGTAAGATTCGCGCTCCACCCGGGGGGGCCTTGAAGTCCATCCTTCGCGATCTCGCCGACGCCCTGCGCGGCACGGCGATGGACTACACGCAGGGGAGCCTCGTCCGCGCCATCCTGCTGCTCTCCGTGCCGATGATCCTCGAGATGGCGCTCGAGTCGATCTTCGCGGTCGTGGACGTGTTCTGGGTGTCGTCGCTCGGCCCCTCGGCGATCGCCACGGTCGGCCTCACGGAATCGGTCCTGACGCTGGTGTACGCGGTGGCGATTGGCCTGTCGATGGGGACGACGGCGCTCGTGGCCCGCCGCATCGGCGAGAAGGATCGCCGCGCCGCCGCGGACGCCGCCATGCAGGCGATCTTCGTCGGGGTGGCGGCGGCCGTTCCGTTCAGCATCGCCGGCCTGTTCTTCGCGCGCGACATCCTGGGTCTGATGGGGGCCGACGCCTGGAGCATCGAGCACGGGTCTGGGTACACCGCCGTGGCGCTCGGGTCGAACGTCGTGGTGATGCTCATCTGGATCATCAACGCGATCTTCCGTGGGGCCGGGGACGCCGCCATCGCCATGCGGGTGCTGTGGCTCGCCAACGCCATCAACCTCGTGCTCGACCCGCTGTTCATCTTCGGCTGGGGGCCGGTCCCGGCCTTCGGGGTGCAGGGGGCGGCGATCGCCACGAGCATCGGGCGCGGCGTCGGAGTGGCCGTTCAGCTCGTCGTGCTGTTCCGCGGCGCCAGGCACATCCGCATCACAAGATCGCAGGTGCGCCTGCACGCGGAGGTGATGGGTCGGCTGGTGCGTACGTCGCTCGGCGGAATCGGCCAGTTCATCATTGCGACGTCGTCATGGATCGGGCTCGTGCGCATCGCCTCCGTGTTCGGGAGCGAGGTGGTCGCCGGCTACACCATCGCCGTGCGCATCTTCATCCTGACGCTCCTGCCGGCCTGGGGCCTGTCGAACGCCGCCGCCACGCTCGTCGGGCAGAACCTCGGGGCGAAGCAGCCGGAGCGGGCGGAGCGCTCCGTCTGGCTCACCGGATGGTGCGCGATGACCTTCCTGGGCTTCGTGTCGATCGTCTACGTCTTCCTCAACGAGGCGTTGATGCGGCTGTTCACCGACGATCCGGCGGTCGTCGCCGCCGGCGCCGAATGCCTGCGCATCGTCGCATACGGCTACCTCATCTATGCCTGGGGGCAGGTGATGCCGCAGGCGTTCAACGGCGCCGGCGACACCTGGACGCCAACCAAGATCAATTTCTTTTGCTTCTGGCTGCTCGAGATCCCGCTCGCCTGGATCCTGGCCCTCAAGCTCGGCCTGGGGCAGAAAGGGGTCTGGTGGTCGATCGTCGTCGCCGAGACGGCGATGGGCGTCTCCGCCATCCTGCTGTTCCGCCGCGGCCGCTGGAAGACCGTGAAGGTCTGACGGCGGCCGACCAGGCCCCAGCTAGATCCCGTCGATCAGCGTGACCTCGTTGCTGTACACGAACCCGTTCTCATCGCGCGCCTGGATCCCGACACCGCAATTCCGGCTGGGATCTTCGCAGCGTTCGTGGCAGGCGACGGACTCCAGCGTCACGGTCGTGGATACCGTGCCGTCCGGGCCGGTGATTCCGGATGCGGGAGAGAACAGAACGAGGGTGCCGCCGACGACAGGCGGGACGATGAAAAAGATGGGGGCCCCCTCGACCGGTTGGTTCTGCACGTCTTCAGCGAGGACGGTGAACTCGAACTGGTCCGAGCAATCGGTGATCGTCTGCGAATCGCTCGGTATCAGGGTGAGAAACGCGATGGGGCCGGGCTGAGGCACCGCATAGCCGCAGCACGCGGCCGGCTTCATGACCGGGTACTGCGCGCACCTGGGGGCCCCGTTGGGATTGAGGCAGGAGGTCACCGGGTTGGTCTCGTAGTTCGGCGCCACCAGGACCTCGGAAGAGAGATCGACCGGCGGGATCGCGCGGAAGATATCCGCCCATTCGCACAGCCGCGAGACGGGGTATTCCTCGTTGCATACCCGGCTGGCGGCCAGCGCCCCGACCCCGACCGGGAAGGTCCGGGTGGTCACCCCCAGGAACCGGACCGGCGGGACCGTCCCGCGGATGGAGCCGATGCCGCCCCACCCCGGACCCACGTAGGGATCCGCCGATCGCTGCGCCGAAAGCGTGCTCAACCCGAATGCCAGACAGACTCCGACCGCCGCCATCACCAGCAGGACGCTTCGACGCATGGCCGATCCTCCCCGGATTGTCGATAGGACTCGAGCTTGTGTCGTGTCTTACGGAGAGGCAGGGGCGTGCGTCTAGGGGAGGCTGGCTAGATGAAACGTTTCTCGCCGGGCCAGATCCTCTGCATCGTGAAGTGCGGGCGACGTCTGAACGGCGGCCACGCGCCGACCTGCGGGGCGCTTTCCCCGGGAACAGGCGCCTTTCTGATGCCAGGATTTTGCCCCCAACGCTACGCCCGTTCATCAGAAATCCGAGGTTGACGCACTCTCCCGGCGGCCGTACATTTCCGCCCCATTTCGTGAAATCACTGCGTTAAGGAGGGAGACAACATGCGGCTCCGCCTCGCAGTCCTACCCGTCGTGATGGCCCTGGCAGCGATCGGCACACCGACCTACGCCGGCGGTCTGATGAACACACCTTCGCTGGTGATACTGGGAGGAGGAACGTTCGGGAATTCGGTCGCCGTCGCCGACATCAACGGCGATGGCTTCGGCGACATCATCGTTGGAGCGCCGAGCGACTCCGGGGCGATACCGTATTCGCACAACGGGAGCGTCTCGATCTATCTGGGCTCCGCCGCGGGACCCTCGGACATTCCCAGCCGTGTCCTCATCAGTCCCGAGAGGAACGGCACCGGGAGCTTCGGCTACAGCGTGGCCAGGCTCGGGGACTGGAACGGCGACGGCATCGACGACTTCGCTGTCGGTGAGCCCGGGTATCAGAGCAAGGGGGCCGCGCACGTCTATCTCGGCTCCGCCACAGGGCCGCGCACCAGCCCCGACTGGACCGCCGTCGGCGACAGAATGAGCTGCTGCGGCTACGGCCAGAGGGTTGCGGGGGCCGGGGACGTCAACGGCGACGGCTTCTCCGACCTGCTGGTCTCAAATTCCTACTTCCAGAACCTGACCGGGAAGGCCCAGCTGTACCACGGAGCGCAGAGGCGTGCTTCCACGAAACCCGCCTGGACCGCTGTCGGAGTCTCCGAGAACAGTCTTTTCGGTGACGAGCTGGCGGGCGCAGGGGACGTCAACAACGATGGGTTTGACGACGTTCTCGTCAGCGACAAAGGGTTCCAATGGCCCGGGGGTGAGCTCGGAAGAGTGCTGCTCTACGAGGGGAGGAGCCAGGGACTGCAGACGACCGCCTCCTGGGTCGCGGTCGGACAGACGAGCGGAGTGTTCGGGTGGTCGGTGGCCTCCGTCGGAGATCTCAATGCCGACGGATTCTCCGACTTCGCCATCGGCAACAACCAGTTCGAAGGCCGGGGCCAGGCCTTCGTCTACCTGGGGAGTGCGGCCGGCCCGGTCACGCCGCCCGCCCTGACCCTGACGGGCGACGTCCTCGATGCGTCGCTGGGCTACGCCATCGCTTCCGCGGGGGACGTGAACAACGATGGATTCGACGACTTCCTGATCAGTGCCGCCCGTCGGCAGCAGACCTTCCCCCGGGAGGGACGTGTCTACCTGCACCTGGGAAGCGCCAGCGGCCCGTCCGGGACCCCGGCGTGGTTCGTGGATGGCGGGCAGCCGGACGCGAATCTGGCCTGGTGGCTCGCCGGCGGTGATGTCAACGGCGACGGATATAGCGATGCCGTGCTCGGCAATCCCAACAACAACGGCGACCGGGTCCTTCTCTATCTCGGGATTCCCTAGAGCGGGCGCCGCAGTCCCGGCAGCGGGGCGCTAGATGAAGCGCTTCTCGCCGGGCCAGATCTGCCCGAACGTGAACTGCGGACGGCGGCAGACGAGGATGGGGCGGCCGTTCTCGTACGGCATGCAGTGGGTGCAGGTGCTGACGGCTCCGAGCGTCGCGTCGGCGCAGCGGTCCGGGGCGCGCAGGTCGGCGAGGCAGTCCTCGACGTCGTTGCTGCGGCCGAAGACGAGGAAGACCTGCGTGTCGTCGGGGGGCGGGCCCCAGTACCAGTAGTTGTTGTGCCCGGACGAGGCGGACGGCAGGCCGTGGCGCGGTCCGAAGAAGTCGATCGCCGCGGCCTCGCCGTAATTGCGCGCGTAGATGGCGGTGTGCCGCTGCTCTTCGGGCGTCAGCGTCCCGTAGACGCCGGCGACCGTCCCGACCATCTCCTCCCAGCCGAACATGTCGGCGTAGTACTGCGGCAGGTCGGCGACTGCGCTGCGCTCCTCCTGTCGCGGGGTCTGGCCGAGCGCTTTCTGGTAACGGATGAAGTCGTCCACCTTCAAGAGGGGGATGGCGAAAGGCATCGCCACGAGGCCGAACACGACGACCGCGGCGGCGGCCAGCGGCTTCAGCCAGACGAGGAGGGGTCGCCGCGCCAGCCACTCGACGGCGCAGGCGCCCGCCGCCATGTACGGGAAATAGATCGGCGTCAGGTAGTACGCCTTGGCGTTGCCGGCGATCATCACCGCCGCCACCGCCGGGTACATGACGGCGAAGGCGCGCAGCGCGGGCTGCGGCGGAAAGAGGAAGAACCCGAGCCCGAGCAGACAGAGCGCCGCCTGGCCGAAGCCGATCTCATTCGGCTGCTCCTGGAGGAATTCGACGGCGGTGATGGGAGCGTTTTTCTGCGTGCTGGCGTTGTGCATGAACTCCCGGCTCGGGAAACCGTGCCGGACCTCCCACAGCGCGTGCGGCAGGACGATGAGGGCGGCGGCGAGAGCGCCGCCCCAGATCCACGGGCGCAGCAGATCGCGCCGCCTGGCGGTGCAGAGCAGCCCGGCCAGCGTCCCGAACCCGAAGAAGAGCATCGAGTACTTGTTGAGCAGCCCGAGGCCGGCGATGACGCCGTAGAGGATCCACAGCCGCTCCCGCCCCTCCTGCAGGATCCGGATGAGGACGTACGCGCCGCACGCCCACAGGAGCAGGTCGAAGGCGTTCATCGAGAAGTAGCGCCCCGCGTTGCCGAGGACGACCGG
>Ga0111538_10001870_pt1 | contig 29518 bp, 19 predicted proteins | sample SoiMethybrSBSTD1_FD_79669 | JGI IMG/M metagenome (GOLD analysis project Ga0111538, IMG submission 79669) | Bulk soil microbial communities from a Populus tree surrounding site in Tennessee, USA - Soil MetaG P. TD hybrid SBSTD1 (version 2)... | ecosystem: Environmental > Terrestrial > Soil >... | reverse complement strand
TGTTCAGGAACGCCGGCGGCGACGTCGAGAAGACCGCGCGCGGCATCCTGTGCATCGACGAGATCGACAAGATCGCCCGCAAGGGCGGCGTGCCGTCGCCGACCCGCGACGTCTCCGGTGAGGGCGTCCAGCAGGCGCTGCTCAAGATCCTGGAAGGCAAGACCGCGACCATCACGCCCGACGGGGCGCGCAACCGGCCGCAGCAAGAGCTCATCCAGATCGACACCACCGACATCCTCTTCATCTGCACCGGTGCCTTCAATGGTATCGAAGAGCTTGTCCGGCGGCGGACCGGACAGCGCGGGCTCGGTTTCGGGGCCAGCATCGGGACGGCCGAGGACGACAAGGACCTCCTGCGCTCGATGGTGCGCCACGAGGACCTCATCAAGTTCGGCATGATCCCCGAGTTCATGGGACGCCTGCCGATCATCGTGTCGTGCGACCAGCTGAACGTCGATGCGCTGACCGAGGTCCTGTGGAAGCCGAAGAACGCCCTGGCTCGCCAGTACCAGCGCCTCTTCGACATGGAGCAGGTCAAGCTCCGCTTCACCCAGGATGCCCTGCGCGCCATCGCTGAAGAGGCCTACCGGCGCAAGTCGGGGGCCCGGGGGCTGCGCGCCATCCTCGAGGAGCTGATGCTCGACGTCATGTACGAGATCCCGTCGCTCGACGGGGTCAAGGAGTGCGTCGTCGACCGCTCGGTCGTCGAGTCGCGCAAGCGCCCCGAGCTGGTGTTCGAGAACAAGGCCGCCGGCTAGAGCCGCGCCCGAGGTGGGTCAGTGGGCTGACTCGATTGCCAGCCCGGGACAGGCGGCCACGAGCGCGGCGCGCAGCGGCGGCTCGAGGTCCCAGACGAACAGGTGGCGCAGGCGGCAGCGAAGGCCGGCGGGCGGCGGCTGGTGGACGAACCAGGTGGCGAAGTCCTCGCGGAGAAAGACGCAGACCGGGTCGCGCTCCAGGGACGGTGGGGCGACATGCGGATCCCAGACGTCGAGCGCCCGCAGCGTGGTGCGCCGGCAGATGGCGAGCGTCGCCTCGGCGTCGATGTGTTCGAGGGCCAGTCCGCGCACCGTGAGGTACTCGAGCGCCCCGAAGGCGGCGACGTGCTTCCAGGACGCCTGCTCGGAGAAGCCGATGGCCAGGCCGCGCACGCGGCGCGCCATCGTGCGGCCGCCGGCCAGGGCCGCGAGCTCGGCGTCGCCGTCGCACCTCCAGAGTGTGGTGCCGTCGTCGGGGCACATCGCGAGGTAGAGCCGCGGGCTGTCGAGCCGTTCGAGGCATTCGACCGTCGAAGCGGTGACCGCGCCGTCGATGCGGAGGAGCAGCCGGTCAGGCTTCTCGGCGGCGGCCGGGCGGCACGGTGTGCGTGCGGCCGTCGCCGGGCGGCTCGATTCGCGGCTCCCAGCCGCGCGCGTCGTCCCATTCGAGATCGAGCGGTTCGAGCGGCTCAGCCTGCCCTGCCTCGGGCTTCGCTGGGCGCCGCGCCGTCGCGCTCGGCTCGGCGGGGGACGAGCACGCCGTCAGCCCGGCGGCGGCCCACACGGCGAGTCTCATCGTGGGGCGAGGATACCGCTCACTCCGAGTAGATGCCGCTGTAGTAGGTCATCGAGCCGTCGGGGCCGATGAGGTCGTCGACCTTCTTGCGGGTCGAGCTGTCGAGCCTGACGCCGCGCGAGCGGAGCTGGGTGGCGGCGGCCGAGCGGATCTGCTGCTCGCCGCTCGACAGGGCGGCGACGAGCGCGCGGTCGATCTCGCGGCCACCGCTGTAGGAGGCGTAGATGGCGGTGGTGGCGGTCTGCGGGTCGCTCGAGCCGATGAGCTCGGCCAGCGCGCCGCCGGCCCGCGCGTCGTCGGCGTAGGCCAGCGCCTGGATGGCCGGCTGGCGCTCCTCGGCGCTGCCGCTCTTCGCCGCCGAGATGAGGCTGGAGATCGCCTCGTCGGTGCCGATCTGGCCGAGGCCGGACAGCGCCTGGCTGCGCACCGAGCTGTCGCCGTCGCGGCTGAGCTCGATGAGCGCGCCGGTGGCGGCCGGATCGGCCGACTGGGCGAGGGCCGAGGCGGCGGCGCCGCGCACGCCGGCGTCCGACTGGCGGGCGGCCTCGACGGCGAGCGCGCGCGCCTCGGCGGTCGAGGTGTAGGTGAGCGCCTGGAGCGCGGTTCTGGCCGCCTCCGGGTTGCCGCTGCGGACCGCGCGGGCGGCCAGCTGATAACCGTCGCCCAGGCCGCTCTGGACGAGACGCCCGAGCGCGGTCTGGCGGAGCTGCGGGTCCTCGGCGCTCTCGGCCAGCTCGCGCATGGCGGCGGCCATGTCCGGGTCGGCCAGCATGTCGCCGACCGCGCCGGCCGCGGTGGTCGCGATGTTGCGGTCGCCGCTCTTCATGGCGGTGATGAGCGCCTCGCGCGCCTCGGGCGAGCCGGAGCGCGCCAGCGTGTAGGCGACCTGGCCGATCTCGTCGCGCCGACCGTTCTCGAGGGTCTCGAGCAGCATCGCCTTGACCTCCGGGTCGTCCGGCTGGCGCTGGGCGAGGAGCTCGAGCGCCTGCGCCCGGCTGTAGCCGCTCGAGCTCTGCGCCAGCTTGAGGAGCGCCTCGCGCGGGGCGTCGCCGTCGAGGTCGTTCAGCATGTAGAGGAAGCTCTGCCGCTGGTTTCTCGGCCCGCTGGTGGCGAGCTGGATGACCAGCGCCTCGGCGTCCGGGTTGCCGGCCGACACCAGGTGCTGGAGCGCGGTCTGCCGGTCGCGCATCTCGCCGCTCTTGGCGACCTCGAGGAAGACCTCCTCCACCTCGTCGCCGCCCAGCTGCCCGAGGGCGCTCAGTGCGGCGGTGCGGTTGCGACCGCCACCGCGCGCGGCTGCGACCAGCGCGGCGCGCGCCTCCTCGCTGCCTGACTGGGCCAGGGCGTAGGCGGCCTGGGTGGCGAGCTGGGTGGGGGCGCTCTGCAGCAGGTCGCCGAGCGCCCGGGTGGCGTCGGTGTCGCCGATCTCGCCCAGCGCGGCCAGCGCCGCGTAGGAGGCCTCGTAGTTGCCGGAGCGGGCGACGTCGAGCAGGAGCGGGACCGCCTGGGCGGCGGCGGAGTTGCCGAGCACGCGGGCGGCGGCGGCGGCGCTGGCCGGCTCTCCCGAGGCGAGGACCTCCATCAGCATCGCCTGGCGCTCGGCGTCGCCGGTGGCGGGTAGCGCGCCGATGGCGGCGGCGCGCACGCGCGCGTCGTCCGAGCGGGCCAGCTCGAGCAGGAAGTCCTCCGACTCGTCGGTGCCGAGCGCCGAGGCGGCGCTCACCATGGCGGAGACCACCGACTGGTTGCGGTCGGAGATGTGGCGCAGGGTGTCGACCACGCCGTCGCCGCCCATCTGACCGAGGGCCATGATGGCGGCGGCGCGCTGCGGCTCGCCCTTGCTCTCGGCCATGGCGGTCAGGCGATCGCGCGCCCGCTCCTGGCCGGTCAGCGCCAGGGCGTTCACCGCCGCGCTGCGCACCCGGGCGCCGGGCGCGTCGAGCATGCCGAGGAGGAGGTCGGTGGCGCGGTCGGTGCCGATCTGACCCATCGCGGCGATGGCCGACTCGGCCACCCCGGCGCGCCGGTCGCGCGCCAGCTTGCCGAGGGCGTCGAGCGAACGATCGGTCCCGACGAAGCCGAGCCGCTCGCACAGGATGGCGATCTGCTGGGTCGAGCGGGCGCGCGCGAGGTCGCGCAGGATGGCGTCCTCGTCGAGCCCGACCACGTGAGCCGGAATCCTGAGCTGCCGGAGCGTGGCCGCGCGCGAGCCGGTGACCGGTCGCGAGCCGCCGGCCCCCGAGAGCGGGCCGTTCATCCCCAGCCCGGGGCCGCCGGCGCCGCCGCGGACAGCGAAAAACAGCGCGATTCCCGCCATACCGGCGGTGGCGATCTTCCAGCGAGCAATCGAGGTCATCGGGCGCTCTCCACGGGCGGGTCGGGTGAAGGAACGAACGCCGAAGACGCTGGATCTAATTCGGCCGCTCCCGCCCCCTGGGCCGATTGACGGCCCCTTTTTCGAGCCCCTATTCTTCTCCCTACCCATGCTCACCGAAGCCCAGACCGAAGCCCTGCGCCAGACGCTGCTCGCGGACCGGGATCGCCTGGTGCGCAACGCCCAGCGGGCCATGGACTTCTCGATGGATCGGGACCGCGACCGCATCGGGCGAGACGCCATCGACGAGGCGGTCGAGGAGGGGCTGTACGCCACCGAGCTCCGGCTCCACGACCGCGAGAAGTTTCTGCTCGGCAAGATCGACGAGGCCCTGGACCGGCTCAAGGACGGCCGGATCGACCAGTGCGAGGACTGCGACGAGCCGATAGGATTCGCCCGCCTGCAGGCGCGCCCGGTCACCACCCTGTGCATCGGGTGCAAGGAAGAGCGCGAGCAGAGCGAGACCGTCGAATAGGAGGGCCAACGGCCGTCCGCGCCTTTTTGCTACCCGGCGATTCTCTCTGATATCATTACGAACCTGACGAACCGCCGGGCTCCACGGCGACTTCGCCGGGTGACCCGGCGACATCGAGTATGGGCGATCGCTACACGATCACGGAACGCGTGGACGCCGGTGGAATGGCCGAGGTGTTCCGCGGTGTCGCGGAGTCACTCCAGGGCTTCAAGAAGTCGGTCGCGATCAAGCGCATCCTGCCCAACCTGGCCAAGAACAAGAAGTTCGTGGCCATGTTCCTGGACGAGGCGAAGCTCAGCCTGTTCCTGCAGCACGCCAACATCGTCCAGGTCTTCGACATCGGCCAGACGCAGAACTCCTACTTCCTGGTCATGGAGTATGTGGACGGCTGCAACCTCAAGGCGTTGCTCGACCGTCTCAAGCAGCGCGGCCGCCGCATGGAGATCGGCCACGCCATCTACCTCATGGTCGAGGCGTGCAAGGCGCTGTCCTACGCACACCACGTAGAGAACCCGGAGAACAACGAGCCGCTGCACATCGTCCACCGCGACATCTCGCCGCCCAACATCCTGCTCAGCAAGAACGGCGAGGTGAAGCTGGTCGACTTCGGCCTGGCCAAGGCCAACAGCCAGATCGAGTCGACCGACCCGGGGGTGGTGAAGGGAAAGTTCTCCTACCTCTCGCCCGAGGCGGCCAGCGGCCTCGACGTCGATCAGCGGGCCGACGTCTTCGCCATCGGCATCCTCCTCTGGGAGATGTTCACCGGCCGCCGCCTGTTCTACGGCGACACCGACTACCAGACCGTCGAGCTGGTCCGCCAGGCGCGCATCCCGTCGATCGCGGCGCTCAACCCGGACGTCGAGCCGGAGCTCGAGCAGGTGGTGCGCAAGGCGCTGGCGCGCGACCCCAAGGACCGCTACACCGAGGCGGCCGATCTCGGCGACGCGCTGGCCCAGTACCTGTTCAGCCGGCGCATGAAGGTGACCTCGCGCGACATCGCGACCCTGGTCCGCGACGTCCAGGTCGAGGCGGCCCGCCGGCGAAGCCTGGCGCCGCAGGAGTCGATCATCGACGTCCTCATCCAGGACGAGATGGCCAAGGTCACCTCGCTCATCGACGGCGAGGCCGCGGCGGCGGAAGGCCACACCAGCCTGGATCCCAGCTCCTTCGTCGACACCTCCGGCTGGGCCGCCGACTTCGGCTTCTCACCCGACGGCACCAACCCGCCGCCGGCGCGGCCCAACCCGCCGCGCGCCCATGCTCACCACGCGCCGCCCCGGCACGTGCAGCATCCACAGGTCCCGCCCGAGGACGAGATCGAATCGCTCCAGCAGATGCTCGAGCCGGACCGGACCGGGGTCCACGACACGCGCAACTCCAAGATGCTGATCGCGATCGTGGTGGTCATCCTGCTGGTCGCCGCGCTCGGCACCGGGCTGATCCTGTACAAGGATCAGCTCTTCGGTTAGCGGAGCTTGGCCAGGAGGTCCTTGGCGTCGCCGGCGAAGTCGCCGGACGGCCAGCGATCGAGGTAGGTCTGCAGGGCGGCGCGCGCCTGCTCGTTCCGCTTCCGGCCGGCGTGGAACTCGCCGATGAAGTACCAGGCCGACGGGTTGCCGGACGGATCGAGCTCCACCGACTTCTCGAACCGCTTGATCATGACGTCGCCCTTGCCGCTCTCGTAGGCGATCTGGCCCAGGAGGAAGTGGGCGTCGGCCTGGCTGGCGTCACGGGTGAGCGCCTTGCCGAGCCAGTCGGCCGCCCGCTTGAGGTCGCCGTCGAGGTAGTAGGAGCGGCCGGCCCAGTAGGCCGCGCGACCGAGCTCGCGCGGGGTGGCCTTGGCGTCGACGGACGTGTTGTAGGAGCGGGCGAACTCGCCGGCGGCGTCGCGCGGCAGGCTGCGAGTGAGCGCCTCCATGCCGCGCGCCAGCGCCACGATGGCGGCGCCGCGAAAGCCCTTGGTCACGTCGACCAGCTCGCGCGCCGCGCCGCGCTCGTTCTTGCCGGCGACGTACGCCTCCATCAACAGGGCGCGGGTCTCCTGGTCGTCCGACTCGAGGCTCTTGGCCCGCTCCAGCTCGACGATGGCGCGCGCGTGGTCGAACTGGCGCAGGTAGAGCCGGCCGCGCTCGCGGGCCAGCTTCCAGGCCGGAGCCGAGGCCTTGCTCGCGCGGTCGAGCAGCGCGGCGGCGCCCGCGTGGTCGCCGGTGATGATGTGGGCGCGCGCCGCCTCGACCACCACGGCGCCGGAGCCGAGCTCCTTGTCGAGGGCGTCGAGCTGGCTCCTGGCGCCGTCCGGGTCGCCGCGGTCGAGCGCCAGCTGCGCCGCCTCGAGCCGCGGCTCGAGCGCCCCCGGCGCTGCCGCCGAGGCCTTGGCGTAGAGCTCGGCCGCCTTGTCGAAGGCGCCCTCGGCGCGCTCGACCCGGGCCTGTTCGACCAGGATCCGGCGGTCGGAGGCGTCGCTCGGCCGCTGCTCGCCGAGCTTGGTCAGGACCGTCCGGGCCCCGGCGGCGTCGCCCGACAGGCGCAGGGCGGCCGCGTAGGCTGCGACAACCTCGAGCGGCGCCGACATGCCGTCGCCGTAGAGCGGTTGCAGGCGCTTCTGCGCGGTGCGCGGGTCGTTCCTCGCCAGGTCGACCTCGGCGCGGGCGATCAGGGCCGGCGGCAGGTCGGCGCGCAGCGCCAGGGCGGCGTCGAGGTCGGCCGCCGCCTGGTCATAGGAGCTCTCCAGCAGGCGGATGCGGCCGCGCAGGGCGAGCGCCTCCGGGTGCTTGCTGATGTCACCCGCCTGTTCGAGCGCGGCCACCGCGCCGGCGGTGTCGCCGGCCGCCATCGCGACCCGGGCCGCCAGCACGCGCACGGCGGTCGACTGCGGCCGCTCGGCCACCGCCTGGCTGACCTGCGCCTTGGCCGCCGCGATGTCGCCGAAGTCGACCAGGATCTCGATCATGGCGCTGCGAAACGCCGGGTCGCGCGGCGCCGGGCTGCCCTGTGCGGTGGCGAGCGCGACCCGCGCCGCGTTGCGGTCGCCGCGGGCCAGCTTGACCTCGGCCAGCGCCAGCGCCGCCCAGGCGGCCTGCCCGGGCGCGGTGCCGAGCTTGCGCTTGTCGTCGGGCAGCTTGCTGTCGGCGATGATCCCCTCGAGGGTGGCCTCCGGCTCGGTGGCCGACGGCAGCGCGCCGCCGCGCGCCATGATGCGAGCCCGCCAGATGGCCGCGTGCGGATGGCCGGGCACCAGCTGGTTGGCCCGCTCGATCGCCGCCATCGCCTCGGCCTGGCGGCCGAGCGCCGCCTCGGCCCGGGCCAGGGCGATGAGGACCGACGGCCGCTGCAGGGTCTCGGCGGCCTTGCGCAGCGCCTCGGCCGCCTCCGACGCCCGCTCCTCGAGCAGCGCGGCCCGCCCGGTCAGGTAGGTGCTGCTCGCCAGGCCCGGGTTCAGCTTGGCCAGCTCGGCGGCGGCCGCGCGGGCGCCGGCCGGATCGCCGTCCGCCAGGGCGAGATAGCCGCGCGCGGCGATCGCCCGCTGGCTGGAATTCTGGCCCAGCCCGGCGACCAGCTTGGCGGCCTGGTCGTAGCCCTCGCCCAGCTCGGCGGCCATGCGCGTGGCGATGGCGGCCCGCGCCGCCTGGTGCCCGCCGCTGTCCTGCGCGTCCACCACCCGCTCGTAGGCGCGAAGCGCGTCCATGTAGCCGGCGTAGGTGTCGCGCGCCGCCGCCCGGTCGGCGCTCTTGACCGCCGAGTCGATCTGCCCCTCGAGGCGCGAGTTCCTGACCTTGAAGCCGATGAGGACCGCGCCGCCGACCACCAGCAGCGCCAGGAGCGCGTAGACGAACAGCGGGATGCCGCGCTTCCTCACGATCGAGAAGCGCGGCTCCGGCATCGGCGGGCCGCCCGGCCGGGGCCGCCGGTCGGTCGGCGCCATCATCCCGGGACCCGGGATGGGTCCCGGCATCGCCGGCCCGGGGACGAACACCGGCATCGGCTGCGGCCGCCGGTCCGGCATCGAACGCCCGGGAGACGATCCCTCGGGCGACATGCCGAGCCCCTGGCGGATCATCCGCATGTCCTCGGTGCGCGAGCGCGGCATGCCGCGCCCCGGTGGCGGCGGCCAGCCGCCCGGCCCTGGCGCGCGCGGGAGCCCGGTGGCCGGATCGATGAGCTCGAGCGACGACACGCCGTCCTCGTCCTCCGGGAACATCTCCTCGATGGGCGGAGACTGCGCGGCCGGCGGCGGGCGGACCGGCGCGGCGCCCCAGCCGGCGGTCTTGCGGACCGGCTGATCCACCGTCGCCTCGACCGGCGGGATCGCGCTGTGCGCCGCCGAGCGCGGGGCGAACGGGCCGTCGACCGACTCGAAGGGAGAGCCGCCGGCGGACGGCAAGAGGTCCGAGGTCGACAGCTCGATCGACGACTCGCTCACCTCCTGCGTCCGCTGGCGGCGTGGCGAGTACTCCATCTCGACGCCCTCGATCTCGGGATCGATCTCGATGGTGCCCGACTTGTCGCCGACCTCGAGGACGTGATGGGGCGGGACCGTCGAACCCCGCACCGGCGCCGGGTCCGAGCGGCGGCCGGCGCGCGGCGGCGGCGCCAGCGGCGCTGCTTCGGCCCCCGTCGGTCCGCCGCCCATCAGCCCCTCGCGCATGCGGCGGGCCTCGCCGTACAGCTCGCGGATCTCCGGGTCGGAAGGGGCCGCCGACATCGCGCGGGCCAGGACGTCGGAGGCCTGCAGCGCGTCTCCCTTGCGCAGGAGCGCATGCCCCTTGAGGCAGAGGGCGCGCGGATTGTCGGTGTCGAGCTCGAGGGTGACCCGCATCTCGGCGAGCACCTCGTCGTAGCGCGACAGCGCCATGAGCGCCTTGCCCAGCACCAGGCGCCCCTCGATCTCGGTCGGGTTGGCCAGGAGGCCGAGCCGGCACACCTTGACCGCCTCCTGGAACTGCGCACCGGCGCATAACTTCCGGCCGCGCTCTACGAAATCAGGGGGCAAGCGAGCCCTATTCTAACTGCGGGCCCCGCCGCGCACTACCTTCGGGCACTCGGGTGGGCGGCCCGCCGCCGAGGGCGCTTCGGCTCCGCCACCCCTGGCATCGGTTCCCCTCGGAGGCGCTCCTCGCGGTCGAGGATCCAGTTCTTCCCGTGCCGCGTCCACGCCTGCCGGGTCACGGTGGTGTGAACGATCCCGCGCGAATCGAGCAGCCACGTCCACTCGATGTGGACCTCGGCCCGGTTGCGATCCTCGCTGTAGGTCATCCTCCGCATCTCCCAGTCGGCGACCTTGAGGTCGTCCGCCAGGAGCTCGTGCTGATCCATGAAGGCCGGCCGGTCGATCGGCTTGATGCGCAGGGCGGACGCGTTGAAGTCGCCCCAGCGCAGCCCTTCGCCGTAGCCGCGCACGTCCGCCACTAGATCGGCGTTCTTGGGGTTGGCGGCGCCGCAGCCGGCCGCCGCGAGGACCAGGACCAGCATGACCTTCATGACGCCCCCTTCTTTCGCTTCAGCACGCGCGACAGCGCCGCGAGGTCCTCGCGGCCGAACTCGCGCAGGACCACCAGAGCGGCGAGGAACGTGATGCCGACCGCCGCCGCCTCGACGAGTGTCCCGAGCGGCGTCTTCATCGGCAGGAAGCGGCCCACCGCCATCGCGGCGGCGGCCGCGATCACCACCCGGACGGCGCTGGCCAGCGGCAGGAAGGCGCCGAGCTTGCGCCGCAGCACCAGGCCGCCCAGGACCGCGCCGAGCAGCATGGCGCTGGCCGTGGCGGTGGCGCAGGCGGTGAGCAGCGCGCGGCCGGGCACGAACATCGGGATGGCGATGAGGTAGGCGGCGGTGGCCGCCACCAGAGTGACCACCGCGATGAGGATCGCTTCGCGGGTCATCCCGGCGCCGTTCAGGATGGTGCCGACGATGGCGAACAGGGAGAAGGCGACGTTGCCGAGCGACAGCGCGATGAGCGCCGGCCAGCCGGCGTCGGCGTAATCGGTCTGGAACGGCAGGTCGAGGATGGGCGCCGGGTTGGCGGCCAGCACCACGGCGATGGCGGTGGCGAACACCAGCGAGTAGCGCATCGTGGTGTGGATGTAGCGGGTGGTGGCGGCGCGGTCCTGCTGGAAGGTGGAGCGCGAGATGAGCGGGAAGACGACGAAGGTGGCGGCGATGATCGCCTGGTAGGACAGGCGCGCGAGGGTCTGGACCGCGCGGTAGTAGCCGACCTGGCCGTCGGCGGCCTGGGCCGGATCCACCTGGGTGAAGCCGGGCAGCGCGTCCTCTGGCAGGTAGCTCTTGAGCGCGGCGAGCGCGGTCTTGCCGTGCTCGACGAACCACTCGGTGGACAGCCGCTTGAGCAGCAGCTGGTCGGTCACCATGATGAAGTTGAGCAGGATGAGGTAGACCGCCACCCCGATGAAGAAGGTGACCATCGGCCGGAGCGGGATCGCCTCCTCGTCGGGCCTGGCGCGGCCCGGCAGGCCGACCACGAACAGCGAGATGGCGAAGATGGTGATCGAGGCCGCCGCCCAGCCGCCGATCGCCCCCATCAGGCCGAACCCGGCCATCGCCATGGCCAGGATGCCGCCGACCCGGAGCGTCGCGGCGCCGATGTCGAGGCCGGCCTGCTTGTGGAAGTCGCGCCGGCCGTTCGCCGTGCCCACGAAGACCGCGTAGAAGGAGTAGGTCCCGATGATGAGCGACGCGACCATGATCGGCCCGGTCTTGGCCGAGTCGTAGAAGAAGCCGGCGGTGATCGGGGCCAGCGCGGCGAACAGGATCGCCATCGGCAGGCCGAGGTAGAGGTGCATGCGCAGGCCGGCCCGCTGTACCGCCCGCGCGGTCTCCGGCTTCTGCGACGAGAAGCGCGACACCGCCTGGATGGTCCCGGTGACCAGGACGTTGTTGAACGGCGAGACCAGCGAGTTGACCACCCCGTAGGCGCCGTAGACGGTGTTGCCCAGGACGGTCGGCAGGCGGAACTCGAGCACCGCGCCCGACACCATGAAGTAGAACTTGGCGAAGGCGATGTAGATGACACCGCGCCCGGCCCTGGCCGCGTCGCTGGTCGCCTCGCCCGCTTTCACCTCGTCGGACAACGATTCTGGGTACCACCGGGCGATCGGCACGGCAAGATTCGAGCCGCCCGGACAGCGCTAGATCGACCGGGCCCAGGTGACGCGCGGCTGCCCTGCCAGGTCGGCGCGCGTCTCGGCCGGCGCGAAGGCGCCGGTGGCGTCGATGAGGGCGCGGACCGCCGGGCCCTGGTCGAAGCCGTGCTCGAGGGCGACGAGGCCGCCGGGCGACACCAGGTGGCCTGCCGCACCGGCCGCCAGCCGGCGCAGGTGGTCGAGGCCGTCCGGCCCGCCGTCGAGCGCGGCGCGCGGCTCGCGGCGCACCTCGGGAGCCAGGCGGTCGATCTCGCCTGACGCCACGTAGGGCGGGTTGGAGGCGACGACGTCGAAGCGCTCGGCGTCGCCCAGCGCGGTCAGGAGGTCTCCCTCCCGGAAGTCGATCCGCTCCGACAGCCCGAGGCGGGTCGCGTTTTCCTGCGCCACCGCCAGCGCGTCGGCCGAGCGGTCAGTCGCCACCAGGCGTGCGGCGGGCAGCTCGCGGGCCAGTGCCAGCGCGACCGCCCCGCTCCCCGTCCCGATGTCGGCGATGGCCAGCGCGGCGGCGCGATCGACCCGATCGAGCACCAGCTCGACCAGCGTCTCGGTGTCGCGGCGCGGCACCAGGACCCGCGGGTCGACCGCCAGCGGCAGCGACCAGAACTCCTGGCGCCCGGTCAGGTAGGCGACCGGCTCGCCGGCCAGCCGGCGCTTGACCAGGTCGCGGTAGCGCCCCAGCTCCTCCGGACCGAGCGGCTTGTCGTGCTGCACGTAGAGCTGGACCCGATCGATGCCGAGCGCGTGGGCCAGGAGGATCTGCGCGGCCAGCCGGGGGCTGTCGATGGAGGCGTCGGCGAAGCGGCGCGTGGTCCACTCGAGCAGCCGGAGCGGCGTCCACACTTCGCTCATGTGCGTCTCTACCACGCCGATCCGCGCGGGCGATACCGCCCACCGGGGCAGCCTGCCTCGCTCCGGCCGGCGGCTGCCGCCACATCCGACCGGTCGCTCGCGGCACGGATCCTGAAGCTTCCCCGCTGGACGGAGGAGGCAGCGATGAGAGAACCGTTTCGTGCCGACATGGAGCTGATTCGGAAGCGCGCCCGCGAGAAGATGGACCAGGGCGCCGTGACGTCGGCGTACCTCGCCGATCGCGACCAGGTCGTGGCGGTCCTGAACGAGGTCCTGGCCACCGAGATCGTCTGCACGCTGCGCTACAAGAACCACTACTTCATGGCGCGCGGCGTCCACGGCGACAGCGTGGCGGAGGAGTTCCTCCAGCACGCGCGCGAAGAGGAGATGCACGCCGACCAGGTGGCCCGCCGCATCACGCAGCTCGGCGGAGTCCCCAACCTCAACCCGGAGGGGCTGGCCAGCCGCAGCCACGCCGAGTACCGCGAGACCACCGACCTCGAGGAGATGATCCGCGAGGACCTGGCGGCCGAGCGCGTCGCGATCGCGACCTACTCGGAGATCATCCGCTGGCTGGGCGACGACGATCCCACCACCCGCCGGATGATGGAGGAGATCCTGGCCAAGGAGGAGGAGCACGCCGACGACCTCGCCATGCTGCTCGAGCCGTCGCCGCGCACCCAGGCGAGCGCTCAGGTCAAGGCGATCCCGGTCGGCAGCAAGCGCTTCCCGACCCGCTAGTCCAGCACGGCTTCCCAGTCGAAGGCGGCCAGCGCCGGCAGCGGGAAGCCGCGCAGCTCCTCGATGTCGCGCCGCGACTCCTCGCACAGGAGGCCGGTCTCGCGGTCGACGGTCTTGACCGTGCCGCCGGCGTCCTCCATCAGGCAGCCGGTGACGTCGTGGTGATCGAGTCCGAGCGCGTGGCCGAGCTCGTGGTTCATCACCTTGACCGCGCGCATCGCCTTGCTGCGGGCGCCGACCCGGCGTCCCAGGCGGTGGGTGGACACCACGCCCGACGGCCCGCCGATCCAGGCCAGCCCGAGGATTCCCCAGTCCGGGTGCTCGTCCTTGGTCGTGGAGATGTCGACCGAGGTGAAGCCCATCACCAGGTCGCAACCGGAGCCGGGCAGGACCTCGGCGTCGAGGTAGGCCAGGAGCTTCTCGGCCCGGTAGCGGCGGCGCGGCGAGTACCAGGCGGAGCTCGGCAGCGCGCGCGGCTCGAGCAGCCTGACCTCGAGGTGGTAGAGGTACTCGATCCCGCGGGTGACGGTCGGCACCATGCTCTTCTCGTAGCCGCCGAGCGGGACCACGCACACGATGGGCCGGGCCGCCGACCAGGCCACCGCCGGCTTGCCCTCGGCGACGGGGGGCGCCGCCGCGCACAGGAGCGCCGCCACCAGAACAGTCTCCGCCAGCCGCATGGGGTCTCCAGTCTAGCTCGCCCAGGCCAGGACGAGATCACAGTGATTGACGCCCGTCGGGCCGGTCAGGATCTGCGCACCGACGGCCGCCAGGGCGGTGCCGGCGTCGCAAGCGGCGAGGTGGGCGTCGGGATCCAGTCCGCGCGCGGAGATGGCGTCCCAGGTGGCACCGTCGACCACCGCCCCGGCGGCCCCGGTGTTGCCGTCCATGCCGTCGGATCCCGCGACCAGGACCACGGTGTCCGACCCGCGCACCTCGCGGGCCAGGAGCAGGGCCAGCTGGTGGGCACGGCCGCCCAGCCCGGCCCGGTCGGGCAGGACCACGGTCGGCTCGCCGCCGGCGATCACCACGGCGGGCGATCGGCCGATCTGGCCGGCCAGATTCCGGGCCACGTCGCCGACTTCGCCTTCGATGCGCTGGTCCACCACCTGGACCGGCAGCTTGCGCGCGAGCGCCGCGTCCACCGCCGCGCCGACCAGGGCGTCGAGCCCGAGGATGAGGATCGCGCGGTCGTCGGGCCGCTCCCCTTCCGCCAGCCCCTCGCGCCGCTCACCGCGCAGCCCGGCCTCCAGGTGGGCGCGCACCGGCGGCGGGATGCCCTCCCATCGGCTCCAGCGCTCGACCACCGCGCAGGCGTCGGCGAACGTGGTCGGGTCCGGCACCGTCGGTCCGCTGGCGATCTCCGACAGCCGATCGCCGATGACGTCCGACAGCGCCAGCGTGGTGACGCGGACCGGGCTGGCCAGCGCCAGCCGGCCGCCCTTGAGCGCCGACAGGTGGCGGCGCACGCAGTTGAGGTAGGCGATGGGCGCACCCGCTGCCTCCAGGCGCGCGATCGCCTGCGCCTTGTCTGCCAGGGTCAGCCCCTCGGCCGGCACCGCCGACAGCGCCGAGCCGCCGCCGGAGACCAGCGCCAGCACCTCCTGTCCGCGGCGCGCGGCGGCGGCCGCCGCCAGGAGCGCGCGACCGGCCGCCTCCGAGCGGTGGTCGGGCACCGGGTGCGCCGTGGCGAGGAATCCCGCCCGCGTGCCCGGCACGCTCGGCGCCACCACCACCCGGGCGACGATGCGGTCGCCCAGCGCCGACTCGGCGCCCGCCGCCATGCCGAGCGCGGCCTTGCCGGTCGCGAGCAACACCACCTCGGGCTGGAGCTCGATCCCCTCGAGGGCGCGCTGGGTCGGGCCGGCCGGAGCCACCCGGTAGAGCGCCTCGGCGAACAGCTCGCGCAGGACGTCGCCGCGCTTCGGTGCGTCGATCTTCTCGGTCATGCGCCGAGCACCCGCAGCACCCGGTCGATTCCGTCCTCGAGCGTCGACCGGGCGACCGAGGTGAAGCACAGGCGGGCCCAGGAGCGGAACGCGTGGCCGAAGACCGCGCCGGGCGCCAGGAGCACGCCGGCGTCCGCCATGCGGGTGAGCAGACCCAGGCAGTCCTCCTCGCCGGGGCCGCGGAAGCGGTCGAGGTCGAGCCAGAGGTAGGTCGCGCCCTCCGGCCGCACGCACAGCTCGGCGAGCCGCCCGTGGGCGAAGTCGCGGGCCTCGGCGTAGTCGCGCCGCGCTCCGGCGAGGAACTCGTCGCCGTGCTCGAGCGCGGCCAGCGCCGCCTTCTGCATCGCCTTGGGCACGCAGTAGACGGTGTGGTTCGACATCTTGCGCACCGCGGCGGCCGCCGAACGCGGCGCCACCACGTAGCCGACCCTGAGGCCGGCCTGGCCGTAGCTCTTGGAGAACGAGAACACGGTCACCGCGCGCTCGCGCATGCCGGGCAGGCTGCCGATCGAGCAGTGCTGGCGGCCGTCGTACACCAGATCTTCGTAGACCTCGTCGGACAGGATCCACAGGTCGTGGCGCTCGGCCACCCGCGCGATCGCGGTCAGCTCGTCGGGCGTCAGCACCTTGCCGTCCGGGTTGTTCGGGGTGCACATGTAGAGCCCGGCGGTGTGCGGGGTGACGTACTGCTCGATCAGCTCGTCGGCCGGGATGCCCTTCTGGCGCAGGAGCTCGTGCGAGAACGGGACGTCGACCGGGCGCACGCCGCTGGCCACCGCGATGCCGCGGATGAGCGGCCAGTAGGGGGCGAGCAGGAGGAGCTGGTCGCCGGGGTCGAGCACCGAGCGGACGGCGCACGACAGGGCGTGGGTGGCGCCGGCGGTGATCTGGACGTGGTTCGCGTCCGCCTCGGCGAAGCGGTTGCGCGCCGACAGCTTGGCGACCACGGCGTCGAGCAGCTCCTGCTTGCCGGGCGGCGGCGAGTACCGGTAGAGGTCGGGCGAGGGCCCGGTGGGAAAGTCGAGCGAGCCGAGCCGGCTCTGCTCGGGCGGCGGCAGATGGGTGTCGCCGATGTGGAGCGGGATCACCTCGCCGTGGTAGGCGGCGACCCGGCGCATCAGCTGCTCGAAGATGGAGCTGGGGAGCGCCTGGGCCGGGCTCGAGAGCGTCGGGAAGCGAGGCACTGCCGCGCGATCGTATCACGGTGCGCGCACCCACCCGCTGCCGGAGCCCGGGTATGCTCGCGCGCCATGGATGTCCGCGATTCCTACCGCGCCGCTGCGTCGGCGGCGCTGGCCGAGCTGCGCGAGGTGCCCGGCATCGACTTCGCCGACGTGCGGGTCTCCCGCGAGGAGCGCCGGGCGGTGTCCCTGCGCAACCGCGACCTCGACGAGCTGTCCACCATCGCCTCGGCCGGGGTCGGGGTCCGCGTGCTGCGCGGCGGCGCCTGGGGCTTCGCCTCCGCCCCCGACCCGACCGAGGAGTCGGCGGTGCGCGCGGCGCGCCGCGCGGCGGAGATCGCCGGCGAGGTGGCGCGGGCGCAGAGCGACCCGGTGCGGATGGTCGAGGAGGAGCCGGTGGTCGGCACCTACGCGACGCCGCTCCTCGAGGACCCGTTCGCGGTCCCGCTCGAGCGCGTGCTCGGCGATCTCGGCGACGCGGTCGGGGTGCTGCTCGGCGGCGGCACGCCCTCGGCGATCCGCATGGCGATCGCGATGGCGCGCTTCTGGCGCAGCCGCAAGCTCTACATGAACAGTGAAGGCTCAGATATTTGGCAAGAAACGACATTTGGCGGCGCCGGAATCAAGGTGGTGGCGGAGGCCGAGGGCGGCGGGACGGTGCAGCGGACCTGGCCGATGGACTTCGACGGCGGGCTGGCCGCAGCCGGCTACGAGAGCGTCCGCGCCCTCGACCTCGGCGGCAACGCGGCGCGGCTGCAGGGCGAGGTGCTGGCGCTGACCACCGCCCCGCCCTGCCCGGCCGGCCGCGCCACGCTCCTGCTCGACACCCCGCAGCTGGCCCTTCAGATCCACGAGTCGTGCGGCCACCCGACCGAGTCGGATCGCGCCATCGGCGAGGAGATCTCGCTGGCCGGCGCCAGCTTCCTGACGCCAGATCGGCTCGGCCGGTTCACCTACGGGGCCACCCGGGTCAACCTCACCGCCGACGCGCGGGCCGACGGCGGTCTCGGCACCTTCGGCTGGGACGACGAGGGGGTGCCGGCCCGGGTCACGCCGCTGGTGGCGCGCGGCATCTTCGTCGGCTACCTGTCGTCGCGCGAGACGGCGGCGCGCCTGGGGCTCGGGCGCTCGGCCGGCTGCATGCGCGCCGAGTCGTGGAACGTCCCGCCGATCATCCGGATGATCAACGTGTCGCTCGAGCCGGATCCGCAGGGGCCCTCGTCGCTCGAGGAGCTGGTGGCCGACACCCGCGACGGCATCCTGATGAGCCAGAACCAGAGCTGGTCGATCGACGACCTCCGGCTCAACTTCCAGTTCGGCTGCGAGGCGGCCTGGGAGGTCAAGCACGGCAAGCGGACCCGCATCCTGAGAAACCCCATCTACACCGGGTCGACGCCGAGCTTCTGGCGCGGCTGCGAGGTCATCGGCGGACCGGACGCCTTCCGCCTGTGGGGGCTGGCCAGCTGCGGCAAGGGGGACCCGGTGCAGGCGATGGCGGTCGGCCACGGCTGCGCGCCGGCGCGCTTCGCGGGCGTCGAGGTGGGGGCCTCGCGATGACCGCCGCCCGCCCGCTCGATGTCGCCATCGCCGAGGCGCTGCGGCTCGGCGCCGAGGACGTCGAGGTGAGCCAGGCCTCGACCACCACCGAGTTCGTGCGCTTCGCCCACTCGCGCTTCACCCAGGTCGGCGAGAGCCGCCACGACCTGGTGCGCGTGCGCGTGCTGTCGGGCGGCCGGCTCGGGGTCGCCCTGTGCGCCAGCCTGCAGCCGGAGGAGCTCCGCACGGCTGCCGCGCAGGCCCTGGCGATCGCCGAGCGGGTGCCGCCGCTCGAGGTGGCGATCCGGTTCGCCTCCGAGGGCGGTCCGGCCGATCCGGAGCCGCCGCCGCCGATCGAAGGGCCCGATCTCGGGCCGGAGGAGCTGCGCCGCGCCTTCGATCGCTCCGCCGGGGTCGCCTTCTTCGGGGCGCTCAAGCGCAAGCGGCGCCACATGGCGGTCCGCACCGCCGGCGGCCTCGCGCGCGCGCACGCCGACCAGGTCCTCCAGGTGGACTTCATCGCGCAGGTCGCCGACGGCTCCGGCTGGGCCGGGTGGTACGGGCCGACCGGCCGGCCGGTCGACCTCGGCGGGCTGGCCCAGCGAGCGGCCGACACCGCGCGCCGGGCGCGCGACCCGCTCGCGCTCGAGCCGGGAAAGCGGGATGTCGTCCTCGCGCCGGCCGCGGTCGCCGAGCTCCTCGAGTGGATGGCGCTGGCCAGCTTCGGAGCCCGCAGCGTGCTCGACGGCACCAGCCTCCTGGCCGGGCGGGAGGGTGAGCTCCTCACCTCGCCGCGCGTGACGCTGTCGGAGGCGGTCGGCGCCGGCGACGTCCCGTTCGACAGCGAGGGCGCCGCCCGCCAGCCGGTCGATTTCTTCCGGGCCGGGCGGGCCGGGCGCGCGGTGACCGACCTGGTGTCGGCGGCGCGGCTGGGCGGCGGGCGCGCCACCAGCGGCCACGCGGCGCCGCTCACCCCGCAGATGGACGCGACCGATCCGGTGCCGTCGCACCTCGCCCTCCAGCCGGGCGACCGGAGCGAGGAGGAGCTGGTCGGGATGGTCGAGCACGGGGTCTACGTGACCCGGCTCCACTACGTCAACGGCCTGCTCGACACCCGGCGCGCCACCATGACCGGCATGACCCGCGACGGCACCTTCGTCATCGAGGGCGGCCGGCCGGGCCGCGCGGTTCGCAACCTCCGCTTCACCGACAGCATCCTCGACGCGCTCGGCGACGCGCGGCTGGGCGGGATCGGCCGCGAGGCGGCGTGCCTGCCGACCTGGTGGTCGTCGGCCGGCCAGGTCGAGACCCCCGCCGTGCTGGTCAAGGGCTTCCACTTCACCGGCACCTCGCGGTGATAATGTCGAGCTCGATGGCAGTTCCGCCCGACGACGTCGTCGCCCCGCCCGCGGCCGAGGGCCCGGAGGCGCGCGTCATCAAGCCGCGGCCGAACATCCTGACCGCGCTCGCCGCCCGCATCCAGCGCTACGAGCTGGCCATCGTGGTCGCGCTCAGCCTGCTCATCCTCCTGCCCGGGCTGTGGTCGTTCCAGCTCATCGATCCGTGGGAGACCCACTACAGCGAGGTCGGCCGGCGAATCCTCGAGGACGACGACTGGGTCCACCTCAAGTGGCAGAACGAGGTCTTCCGCTCCAAGCCGGTCCTCACCTTCTGGCTCATCGCCGGCTCGATGAACGCCATGGGGGTGGCCACCGACGGCGGCTATTCGGGCGAGCTGGCGGTCTCCGACCTGGCGGTGTTCGCCGCCCGGCTGCCGTTCACGCTGTTCGGCGCCTTCGGGCTGGTGATGCTCTGGTGGATGCTGGCCAGCCTGGTCAACCGCCGGGTCGCCTGGATCGCCTTCGGCATCACGCTCACCTGCCCGATGTACATGCTGGTGTCGCGCCAGGCGATCACCGACATGCCGATGGTGGCGTCGCTGATGGGCGCGGTCGCGCTGTTCGCCATGCACGTCTTCCGCGGCAAGGAACCGCTGGTTCCGTTCTGGAAGAAGGTCAACGCCCACCACGTCTTCGTCGCCTGCCTGGCAATCTTCACCCTGCTCCAGGCGGTCTACTACATCCTCTACTTCCACTACCGGCCGGAGCTGGCGCGCGGGATCAGGATCCCGCAGCCCGGCCTGTTCCTCGGCGGCGGGATGATCGCGGTGCTCGCCGGGTGGATCGCGTGGCTGGTGGTCCAGCCGGTCAAGACGCGCGGCGCGGTCTGGATCCACTGGGCCTTCTTGCTGGTCGCTATCGGCGTCCTGGCCAAGGGCCCGGTCATCCTGCTGGTCTTCGCCATCGCCGGGCTCTACATCTTCCTCACCGGCTGCTGGCGACTCCTGCTCGACTGGGAATGGCTGCGCGGCGTGGTGGTCGCCGCCCTCGTGATGCTTCCCTGGCACCTGGCGATGTACCTCAAGGACGGCCTGGCCTGGTTCAACGAGTACTTCGAGTACCACATGGGCAAGCGGCTGGTAGAGGGCGCCCACCAGCAGGACGCGAAGACCACGTTCGATTACTTCTCGTCGGTGCTCGGGGTCGGCATGTGGCCGTGGGCGGTGCTGGTGCCGGCCGGGATGATCGCGGTCGTGTGGAGCGCGTCGAACCGGACCCGCGAGGCTCAGGTGCGCCTCCTGTGCGGCATCTGGGCCTTTGCCGGCTTCGCGCTGTTCGCCTTCTCGCAGACCAAGTTCCACCACTACGTGCTGCCGGTGGTGCCGGCGCTGGCCATCCTGGTCGCCTTCTGGATCGACGACGCGCTCGACGGGCGCGGCGGCCGGGTCACGCTCTACGCCCTCTTCGCCGCGGCGCTCTCCCTGCTCATCACCCGCGATCTGCTCGGGGAGCCGAAGCAGCTGATCGAGCTCTTCATCTACCGCTACGATCGGCCGTGGCCGGGCGGCAAGCCCTGGTACGTCGACGTCAGCCAGGGCTTCTTCCTCTTCGGGGTGCTGGCGGCGCTCGCGCTGGTCGCCCTCGCGGTCCCGCTGCGCCGGGTGCGGCCGTGGGCGTTCGGCGCGCTCGGCGCGGTGGCGCTCTGCCACTCGCTGTGGGCGGCCAACGGCTACATGCGGGAGGCGGCGCCCCACTGGGGGCAGCGCGCGCTGCACCAGAAGTACCTCGCGATGCGCACCATCCACGGGGTCGAGATCAAGTACTGGAGCCTGCGCGACCTGGCGGACCAGTGGAAGGACGCCGGCGACGAGTACCGCGTCGAGAGCGTGCTGCCCGACGGTTTCAAGACCGGGCTGCCGATGACCATCCGGCTCCTGGTGCCGGGCGCCGGCGTCCCGGGAGACAAGGTCGAGCTGGCCGGCTCGGTCTCGCGCATCGGCGACGACGAGTTCTGGATCAAGGTGCCGGCAGCCGAGCGGGCCAAGCTGAAGGAGCTCATCGCGCGCGGCGTGAAGTACGCGCGCGGCAGGAAGCCCTGGGTCCAGGTCGACGCCGACCGCCTCATCGCCTGGCAGCTCAACTGGCGCGGCGAGAACTTCTGGTCGTCGGGAGAGATCTGGGGCGAGACTCCCGACACGCACACGGTGTTCATCAACACCAACAACGAGGAGTTCTTGAAGTACGTGAAGGACCCGACGCGCGTCGGCCGCACCTTCTACGTCATCACCGAGGCGCCGCGCGCGGGCGGGCTCAAGAACGTCTTGCCGACCAAGCGCGGAAAGCAGTCGGCCGAGATCCTCGACACGTCCTGCAACAAGTTCACCCTGCTCCGTTTCACGCTGTAACCGACAGTTAAGTTGCGAAGCAGATCGAGCGGAACCCCCGCGGGGTAGGTTCGCGTCGCACCCGGTTGCCTGAACCAGCCGCTCGATTCGCGCGTTGGATGGAAGACAGCACCGACGTGGCGAGTTTCTACGAGGTGCTATGCTCGTGAAGAAGCGGGCGGCGGTATAGCGCAAATGGCCGATACCTCACGAATCCATTCCCTCGTGGCCGCTGCTCGCCGGCGGCTGAAGTTGCAGTCGGCCCTCGAATCAGCGGTGCTCGCCGTGATTCCCGCCGCGGCGATTGCCGCCGGGGTGGTTTTCCTGGTCAGGAGCGAGACCCTGAGCGAGACGATCGGTCTCGCCCTGCTCGCCTCGGCCGGCGGCCTGGTGCTGATCGGCGGCCTCCTCGGCTGGATGCGCCGCGTCCCCGGGACCTACGTCGCGACCCGCATCGATCGCGCCTCCGGCCTGTCGGACCGGCTGGCGACGGCGATCTCGTTCGAGGACGAGCTCCGGCGCGGCGGCGACCTGCCGGAGGAGACCCGGGCGTTCATGGAGGCGGCGATCGACGACGCCATCCGCTCGGCACCGCGCGCCAACGTGAAGGCGGCGACCCCCTTCGCCTGGCCGCGCGACAGCCGGGCAGCCGCCGCCTTCGCGGTCGCCGCCGCGGCCATCTCGCTGGTCTATCTGCCGCCGGTGGCGCGGGATCCGTCCATCGCGCTGTGCGAGCCGGCGGCGGCCGCGCGCAGCGCCGACATCGAGATCCGCGGAACCCGCCTGAGCGAGGCGGGGACGCTCCTCATCGGCGCCGCGCCGGCCATCATCGTCGAGTGGCACCCGGACCATATCCGCGCCCGCGTGCCCGACAAGGCGGTGGTCGGCAAGACCGAGCTGGTGGTCCTGGCCGACGGCCGCCGCTCGAAGCCCTACCCGTTCGAGGTGCTTCCCGACGGAATGCGGCTGCGCGACAAGAACGAGCCGCTCGCGCTGGCCGAGGACGACATCGACTACACCCGCGACCTGCTCGACGACCTCAAGCGGACCGCCGAGGCCAACCAGGATCCGGAGCTCGGCGACCTCACCAAGCAGATCGAGAAGCTGCTCGACGAGGCCGAGATGGGCAAGCTCAGCCGCGAGGAGCTGCTCGACAAGCTGCAGGACGCCCACGACAAGTACATGCAGGGCGGCAACGAGAAGATGCTCGAGGAGGCGGTCAAGGACCTCCAGAAGAGCGGCAAGGAGCTCGAGAAGAGCGAGCTCACCAAGGAGCTCGGCAAGGCCCTGTCGCAGGGCGACATGGACGCGGCCAAGAAGGAGATGGAGAAGATCGCCGAGAAGATGGCCAAGGGCGAGGTGAGCGAGAAGCAGGCGCAGGAGGCCGCCAAGGCGATGGAGAAGGCGGCCAAGGAGATGGAGAAGCGCCAGGCCGAGCGCGAGAGCTCGGCCGACAAGAAGGTGGCGCAGGCGGAGAAGGACGTCGCCAAGGCCGAGGAGAAGGTGGCCAAGGCGAAGAACCAGACGGAGAAGGAGCAGGCGGAGCGCCGCCTGCAGGACAAGAAGAAGCAGCTCGATCAGGCCCAGAAGGACAAGAAGGACCAGCAGGCCTCCGAGGAGAAGCGCACGCTCAAGCGCCTCCAGCGCAACATGAAGCAAGCGTCAGAGCAGATGCGCGACCAGAATCAGGAGAATCGGCGGATGGCGTCGCGCACGATGGAGGACATGGCGCGCGACACCGGCAAGGTCGACTCCGATCAGCGCAAGATGACCAACCAGAAGAAGGTCGCGTCCCAGCTCGACGACCTCAAGGAGGCGATGCGGCGGGCGAAGAAGGGCGGCTCGCGCGGGGCCGAGGACCGGTTCGGCCGCAACAAGCGCAACGCCGACTTCCAGCGGCGTGCGCGCGGCGGCAAGGGATCGCGCACGGCCTGGAAGCCGGGTCAGGGGCAGAAGGGGCCCGGCCAGGGCAACCAGCCCGGCGGCAAGGGGAACCAACCGGGCGGGAGCTCCTACGGCGACGAGCACGACCCCGATCTCCTGGGCGACCCGACCAAGCGGCTGGGGGGCGACAAGGACGAGTCGGTGTCGGGCATTCACGGCAAGGGCCCGTCCATCAAGGAGACCATCGTCTCCGCCGCCCAGAAGGGCTTCGCCACCAAGGCCTACCAGGACGTCTACGGCCGCTACAAGCCGGCCATCGAGGAAGTCATCAACTCCGAGAAAGTGCCGAGCGGCTACAAGTACTACGTCAAGAAGTACTTCCAGAAGATCAAGCCGCACTCCATGGATTGAGTGTCCCCAGGTGAAAACGACATGAACGAGACCGCCGCCGACTACGCCCGCCCGCCCCAGCAGCAGTACGACGCCCGCGAGATCGAGGCGATCGTCGGGACCTTCTGCACCGACCTGAGACGGCTGCGCGACGAGATCGGCAAGATGATCGTCGGGCAGGAAGAGATCGTCGAGGGCGTCATCACCGCGGTGCTGGGCGGAGGCCACGCGCTCCTCGAGGGCGTCCCCGGGCTGGGCAAGACCATGCTGGTGCGGACCCTGGCCGAGTGCATCCACGCCGACTTCTCGCGCATCCAGTTCACCCCGGATCTCATGCCGGCCGACATCGTCGGCACCAACGTCATCATCGAGGACGAGCGGGGCGGCAAGCACTTCGAGTTCCAGCGCGGCCCGATCTTCGCGAACATCATCCTGGCCGACGAGATCAACCGGGCCACCCCGAAGACCCAGTCGGCCCTGCTCGAGGCGATGCAGGACTTCTCGGTGACGGTGGCCAAGCACACCCACAAGCTCGATCAGCCCTTCTTCGTCCTGGCCACCCAGAACCCGCTCGAGATGGAGGGGACCTATCCCCTGCCCGAGGCGCAGCTCGACCGCTTCTTCTTCAAGCTCAAGGTCGAGTTCCCCGACCGGGCCGAGCTCCACACCATCCTCGACCGCACCACCAGCGACGAGGAGCCGAGCCCGCAGCCGGTGATGGACAAGCGGCGCATCATCGAGATGAAGCAGCTGGTCCGCCGGGTGCCGCTCTCGCGCACGGTGCAGGACTACGCGGTCCGCGTCCTCGAGGCCACCCACCCGGACCGGAGCGCGGCCACCGACCTGGTGAAGAAGTTCGTCCGCTACGGCGGCTCGCCGCGCGGCGTGCAGACCGTCATCCTCGGGGCCAAGATCCGGGCCCTGCTCCAGGGGCGCTACGCGGTGTCGATCGACGACATCCGCCACGTGGCGCCGCCGGCGCTGCGCCACCGCATCCTCCTCTCGTTCGAGGGCGAGGCGGAGGGCATCGACCCGGACCAGATCATCGTGGACGTCCTCGCGCGCACGCCCGAGGCGGCGGCGCAGTAGACCCGGTCGTGGCCAGGACCCAGCCAAGGCGCGAGGCCGCGGACGATCGGCGGGAGCTCTTCGACGACGAGTTCCTGAAGAAGCTGGAGTACCTCCACATCGTGTCGCGCAAGGCCTTCACCGGCCGGCTGCGCGCCGAGCGGCGGACCAAGAAGGTCGGCTCCGGAATCGAGTTTGCCGACCACCGCAAGTACACGATGGGCGACGACTTCCGCTACATCGACTGGAACGTCTACGGCCGCATCGACAAGCTCCTGCTCCGCCTGTTCGAGGAGGAGGAGGACCTCCACATCTACATCCTGCTCGACGCCTCGCGCTCGATGCGGATCGGCCAGCCGCTCAAGCTGCACTACGCCATGCAGGTCTGCGCCGCGCTGACCTACATCGGCCTCGGCAACCTGGACCGGGTCGGCATCGTGCCCTTCTCGGATCGGCTGCACGAGCCCCTGCCGCCGGCGCGCGGCAAGCGGCGCATCTTCAGCGTGCTCGAGTTCCTCCGCGGGGTCGAGGTCGGCGGGATGACCCGGCTGGGCGAGTGCATGGACGCCTTCGTCCACCGCTACAAGCGGCGCGGCCTGGCGGTGCTCATCTCCGACTTCTACGACCCGCGCGGCTTCGAGGAGGGCCTGAACGAGCTGCGCTACAACAAGTTCGAGCCGTTCGTCCTCCAGGTGTTCGACCAGAAGGAGCAGAACCCGGCCCTGCACGGTGATCTCACGCTGGTCGACTGCGAGACCGGCGAGACCAAGGAGATCACCGTCTCGCGCTCGCTGCTCGAGGCCTACAAGCGCGAGCACGAGAAGTACATGAGCGAGCTCAACCAGTACTGCACCCGGCGAGCCATCCCGTACTTCCGCACCGACACCCAGGTGCCGTTCGACGAGCTGGTGCTGCGCATCTTCCGCCAGGGGGGATTCCTCCGGTGAACTTCCTCGCCCCCATCCCGCTCGCCACCATCGGGTGGATCGCAGCGGTGGCCGGCGGCCTGACCGTCACCGCCTACATCCTCAAGATGCGGCGGCGGCGCTTCGAGGTCCCGTTCTCCACCCTGTGGCACCGGGTGCTGCGCGAGAAGGAGGCCACCTCGCTGTGGAAGCGGCTCAAGCGGTGGCTGTCGCTCTTGCTGGCGCTCCTCATGCTCGGCCTCTTGCTGTTCGCCGCGCTCGAGCCGGAGCTCGGCGAGGCGGACGACGACGCGCAGAACGTGGTCATCCTGCTCGACGCCTCGGCCTCGATGAAGGCGATCGACGAGGGGGAGGACGGCAAGGCGACCCGGATGGACGCGGCGATCGAGACCACGCTGGACCTGCTCGGCTCGCTGGGCGGCGGCGACGCCGCGATGGTCATGCGGATGGACGGCCAGACCACGCCGCTCACCCGCTTCGAGAGCGACATGCCGCGCCTGATGAAGCTGGTCCGCGAGGTGGAGCCGAGCGACACGCCGGCCGACCTCAGGCGCGCGCTCGGCGCCGCGGCCGACGCCCTGCGCGACCGCCCGAACCCGCACATCATCCTGGTCGGCGACGGCGCCTACGACGAGGAGGCGCTGAACAGCGTGGTGTGGAAGAAGGCGCCGGAGGCGGCCGGCGGGCGGCTCGACGGCATCGACCTCGGCGGCATCGACGTGCGCTACCTGTCGGTCGGCACCACCGGCGAGAACGTCGGCATCATCGCCTTCAACGCCCGCCGCTACGCCGCCGACAAGACCTCCTACGAGGTCTACATCGAGGTGCAGAACTTCGGGAAGAAGGCGGCGAGGAGAAAGCTCGTCCTCTACAACGGGGACGTGGCGACCGACGTGCGCACCCTCGAGCTCAAGGCGGGCGAGAAGCTGCGCCAGATCTACAGCCGCGGCGGCGGCGAGGACAGCGTCCTTCGCGCCTCTTTGGAGGTGGAAGAGACCAAGGGCGGGGCGAAGGCCAAGCACGACGCATTCCCGCTCGACGACGAGGCCTGGGCGCTCCTGCCGGCGCGGAGGAAGCAGAAGGTCCTCCTGGTCACCAAGGACAACCTGTTCCTCGAGGCGGCCATGCTGGTCTACGACAACGTCGAGGTCGACAAGCTCCTGCCGGAGGAGTTCGACGCCGAGGTCGCCAAGGGGACGCTGCCCGAGTACTCGGCCATCGTCCTCGACGAGCATGCGCCGGCCAACCTGCCGCCGCCGCCCGCCGGCCTGGTCTACTTCCACCCGTCAGGTGAGCACGCCCCGTTCAAGATCAGGAGCGAGGTGGAGAACCCGCACATCACCGACGTGAGCGAGGACCACCCGGTCATGCGCTGGATCTCCATGGGCGACGCCCACTTCGACAAGACCGACGTCTTCGAGGTGAACCGGGACAAGGGCCAGGTCGTGCTGGCCAGCTCGGTCAGGAACCCGATCATCGCGGCGATGCGCACCAAGGAGCGCAAGATCGTCGCCGCCGGCTTCAGCGTCGGGGGCACCGACTTCGTGCTGCGGGTCGGCTTCCCGCTCCTCCTGGTCAACGCCTTCGACTGGTTCGCCGCCGACGAGGCGGACCTCATGACCACCTACCCGACCGGAAGCCGGGTGCGGGTGCCGCTCGACGGAGTGGTCGGGGTGGAGGAGGCCGAGGTCACCTCGCCGACCGGGCGGGTCTCGCGCGCGCCGGTGGCGGACGGCTTCGCCACCTTCTACGCCTCGGAGGTCGGCGTCCACCGGCTGGCGGCCAAGGACGGCAAGAAGGTGCTCGCCGAGGTCAAGCTGGCCGCCAACCTGTCGAGCCCGACCGAATCGGATATCGCGCCCTCCACCGAGCTCAACGCGGGCGGACAGGCGCTGAAGGCGCCGGACGCCTTCTCGGCCAGTCACCGGCGCTCGATCTGGATCTACCTGGTGCTCGCGGTGGTCTTGCTCCTCTGCATCGAGTGGGTCACCTTCAACCGGCGGGTCACGGTGTGATGCGGCGCCCCTCCCTCGGCCTGATGATCAGAATCGCCGCCGGCCTGGTGGCGGCCGGGCTCCTGGCGCTCGTCATCCACCTCGTCTGGGCGCCGGAGGAGGGCGGCATCGCGGTCTCGTGGGGTGGGCGGACCGTCGACTTCTTGACCCCGAGCTGGTTCTACCTCGCCGCGATCATCCCGTTCTTCTTCGTGGTCAGGACCCAGTCGCTGACCGACGTGTCGCTCGCGCAGCAGTACCTGGCCACCGTCATCCGCTCGTGCCTCATCGTCGGGCTGGCCACCGCGCTGGCCCGGCCGGTGTGGACCACGGTCGACGACAAGGTCGCCACCGTGATGCTGGTCGACGTCAGCCTGTCGATCCCCGATCAGCAGGTCGAGCAGGCGAAGCAATACGTCGCCCAGTTCGAGAAGGCGAAGCGGCCCGACGACCGGCTGTACGTCATCACCTTCGCGGAGCGGCCGCGGGTGGTGCGGATGTCCGAAGGCGACAAGATCGAGCGGCACGACAAGCAGGGCGCCGGGTCCAACATCCAGGCGGCCATGCAGCTGGCCTACGGCCTCTACCCGGACGGCTACGTGCCGCGCATGGTGCTGGTCACCGACGGCAACCAGACCGCCGGCGACGTGCTGGTCGAATCGTACCGGGCGGCCGAGCTCGGCGTGCGGGTGTCGTGGAAGACCTTCCCGCCCCAGCAGCGGCCCGAGGTGCGGGTGCTGGGCCTCTCCTTGCCCGACGAGGTCAAGGTCGGCCAGCCGTTCGAGGTCAAGGCCGAGGTCTGGTCGACCCACGACCAGGAGGTGACGCTCGCGCTGAGCCAGGACGAGTTCCCCAACGCGCGCGAGCCGCGCAAGACGGTGAAGCTCAAGGCGGGCGAGAAGACGAAGGTCACCTTCGCCAGCGAGGCGAAGCGGGCCGGCCACACCACCTACAAGCTCCGGGTCGCGAAGTCGGAGAAGGACACCGAGGTCGCCAACAACGACGCCGTCATGACCGCGCCGGTCAAGGGGCGCCCGCGGGTGCTCTACGTCGAGGGCGGCGTGATGCGCAACCCGGGGGTGGCCGGCCACCTGCAGCGCGCGCTCGAGACGGAGAACATCGAGGTCGAGGTGCGCGGGCCGCGCGGGCTGCCGGCCTCCGCCAAGGAGCTGGAGAAGTTCGATCTGGTCCTGGTCTCCGACGTGCCCGCCCATTTCATGGGCCTCGGCCAGATGGCAGCGCTCGAGAGCTACGTGCGAGACCTGGGCGGCGGGCTCATCATGGCGGGCGGCGAGGACTCGTTCGGCTCGGGCGGCTACCAGGGGACGCGGATCGAGAAGATCATGCCGGTCCGGTTCGACTCGGACACGGTGCGCGAACAGCCGGCGGTGGCGCTCGGCGTCGTGATGGACCGCTCCGGCTCGATGTCGGGGCCCAAGCTCGAGGCGGCCAAGGAGTCGGCGCGGGCCACCGTCGAGGTGCTGTCGCCGAGCGACCTCATCTCGGTGGTGGTGTTCGACAACCAGCCGAGCACCCTGGTGCGCCTGCAGCGGGCCTCCAACCGGCTGCGCATCTCGACCGACATCTCGCGGCTGGTGGCGGGCGGCGGCACCAACATCCAGCCGGCGCTGGCGGAGGCGAGCCAGATCCTGCAGTCGGCCAACGCCAAGGTGAAGCACGTCATCCTGCTCAGCGACGGCCAGGCGCCGTACGAGG
>Ga0111538_10001869_pt1 | contig 29556 bp, 24 predicted proteins | sample SoiMethybrSBSTD1_FD_79669 | JGI IMG/M metagenome (GOLD analysis project Ga0111538, IMG submission 79669) | Bulk soil microbial communities from a Populus tree surrounding site in Tennessee, USA - Soil MetaG P. TD hybrid SBSTD1 (version 2)... | ecosystem: Environmental > Terrestrial > Soil >... | reverse complement strand
TACGATTGGATCGGAATACAGTCAGGGGTTGGATCCGGCGACAGTCTGGCCGGGGCCGGCGTTAATGACGCGTAGCGGCAACTGGGACGCAGGCGCCTATGCGCGGGCCTCCACGGTCGCTGTAGACGATCCTGATGAGGGTGGTACCGGAGGAACGACACCCGATCAAATATCCCAGGTCTCTCTCGTGAGTCGAACGACATCACAAGCGACGATTAAATGGAAAACTAACGGCGCCAATACATTTTTGGAGTATGGGACGACGAGAAGCTACGGTCAAAAAGCTTTTCCTGGATCCTTTGGGGGAGGAGCCTACGGCGCGACTCTAACCGGACTCGCCCCCAATACCACCTACCACTTCCGCGTCGGTGCGCAGGGGGTGAACGGCAACGTCATAACGAGCGAAGACCAATCATTTATCACGTTGTTCTTTATCGGGAACCTTGGAGTACTTTCACGCGCCACCGGTGGAGAGGGCGGCTTGGTCACGGGTTATGCACAAACATTGACATATTTCGGTACAGCTCCCACTGGTTTGGCGATTTTGCGAAACAATCAATCCGGTGTTCTCGTAAACGAAGTCGCAATGCCAGCTTCGCCGCTCCTGACAAGCGGTCGCGTGTACGTGGAAATAAATGACAGTGGGATGTTGAATACTCGTATTGGGATCGCCAATCCTAACTGGGAAGATGCCACGATCAACTTCGATCTCAGGAGTGCCGATGGCGTCATCTACCGCAGCGGAACTCTTGCCGTGAAGGGCAACTCTTCCTGCGAAGCAGGGAGCATTTGCACTCAATTCTCTGGGCTTGCCGAGGAAGCACCGTTCCTTGCGGGAAGGAACTTCACGGGCACCCTGAGCTTTACTTCGACAGCTCCCATATCTGTTGTTGCCCTCCGATCTTTCGTTAACGAAAGAACCTCTCCGGATCTGTTGTTGACGAATCTTCCCGTCTCCGATCTATCAGGAAGTCCCGAGACGGGAGTGCAGGTTGTTCCCCAATTCTACGTGGGAAGCGGCATGAAGACTCAAATCGTGTTGGTGAACCCCTTTGGTAGAGATTTACACGGTGCGATGAGCTTTTTCGATTCCTCAGGCTTACCTGTGTTTTTAAAAAATGGCGGCGATTACGTTGGGAGTCTGAGCTACTCCATCGGCCCGAATGGTGTACAGAAGCTTGTCCTCTCGGAGGCCCTGCTGCCTGTTGTGTCCGGATACATATCGATAGTCTCGGCGGACCAAAACCCGACACCTGCGGCGATCGCGATTCTCAGCCATACGCCCGGAGCGGTCACCCTATGGGAAACAAGTGTGCCCGTGACGATGGGAACAGCGTTCCGGATGTTCGCCGAAAAGTCGGGAGAGATCAGCCCAGAGCTTGCAGTCGTCAATCCCAATCCAACGAGCGGCGTTGTGTCGCTATCATTGACTAATCCTGATGGTGAATGGATTGCGGGCGGGTCCTGGACTCTTCAAGGCGGTGGACAACTAACTGGTACTCTGGATTCCCTGATACCTTCGCTGGCGAATCAATCGGTGCAGGGCCTCCTCCGAATTACTACGGATTTGCCGAGTCTTTCGGTTACGGGATTCCGCAAGAGTTTCAGCTATCGGCAGTCCACACCGGACCTGTTAGTCACGACGATTCCTCCAGTTCTCGAGGATGACGTCACATCTCAGGATCGCCTTTTTCCTCAATTCGTAAACGGAGAGAACTACACGACGCAGTTCATTCTGTACAGCGGAACGGCAGGCCAAATGTCATTCGGCGAACTGATGCTTGTTCGATCCGACGGGACATCATTCCTTCTCGATATTCATTAGTTTGAACTCCTTGACAGAACCCACCGCCGAAGGGACCATAGCTCGGATTCAACCGGCAACAGGGAATACGCGGAGGGCTTGAAAACGATGCCGGCGCAATTCCAGTCGCCTCAGTCTTCGGAGTTTGTCAATCCGATGCAGGCGCCACAGTGGAATCTCACTCTCCAGCAGTTTCCGGGCGCGACGATCTTCCACACGGCGCAGTGGGCCCAGGTTCTGGCTGAAGCATACGGCTATACGCCACACTATCTCCTCAGTAGGCAAGGGGATCGAACCGGGGTGCTCCCTCTGATGGAAGTGCGGAGCGCTCTGACAGGAAACCGAGCGGTCTGCCTTCCGTTCACGGACGAGTGCTCTCCCTTGCTGTCCGAAGGCAAATCCGCTGCCGACCTCATCGGATCCGCTCGTGAAGTCGCCCTTCAAAAGCATTGGGATTATGTCGAGCTGCGTAGCGATCTTGCTCAGGGCTTCGATGGCGCTCAACTCTCCCAGGAGTTTTTTGTTCACCATCTGGCTCTCGAAGCATCCGACGCGCAACAGGTGAAAAAACTGCGCGGCTCTACAATGCGCAACATACGAAAGAGCGAACGCGATGGAGTGGTGGTCAATCACCTGGACTCGACAGACGCAATGCATGCTTTCTACGATCTCCACTGCCTCACACGGCGCCGCCACGGACTTCCGCCACAACCGCGGCGATTCTTCGACTTGATTCACCAGCTTATTATTCAGCCTGGCCTTGGCTTCGTGACGAGCGCGAGATTCCAAAACAAGTGGATCGCCGGCGCTGTCTATTTTCAATTCGGCTCTAGTGCGATCTATAAGTTCGGTGCGTCCGATCCGGCCTATCAGCACCTGCGTGCGAACAATCTGGTTATGTGGAGTGCGATTCAACGGTTGCAGCAGAAGGGAATCCGGGAACTCTCGTTTGGACGAACGGATATCGACGACGAAGGATTGCTGCAGTTCAAAAGGGGTTGGGGGGCAGTAGAGTCGACACTCCGCTACTACAGGGTTCTTACGGGCTCAAAGGCCACACGCACACCTTCAGCAGCACGCCAAGGCTACGCCTTGACGCGACGCATCGCGGAGCACTTGCCACTTCCCGTTCTTCGTTGGATCGGAGGAGTGATCTACCGCCACATGGGATAACGAGACTACTCGACGGCGACTAGCGTCTTCTCGTTTATCGCGCTGTGGCACCGAGGGCAATTGGCGAAGCGGCACATGAGGTACTCGGTGAGACGAGGATCACATCCAGTCAGGGCATCTAAAACGTAGTCGAAGGGAAGAGATGCTCTTTGATCGCAGTTATAACAGCCTGCTAAATAGCACTCAGCTCCCACAACAAGTGGGTCATCTATGAAGGCTATATCGATCTCTAGTGCAGAAATCTTTCTCATCCAGCCCATCCGTTCAGCAGGGATATTGGACCCCACATGCACCACCTATACGCAATCCCCATGCCTTTATCGTTCGCTGATTGCGGTAAATGTAACTTACTGAGAAATATAGGGCCGAGACATCTCCTGTCAAAACTAAATTCAGGGCGGGCACATAAAGTTTCTGTAGTCAAGCCCGACAGAGATTTCCTCGACGTGCGATGTAAAATTTTTATTCTTTTGAAATCAATCTGTTAGAGCATCCTCCACCCAACTTCCGAAATTGTAAGGTGCACCAACGCCTCGACGATTTCAGGGGGGTGCCTCCCGTCACGTTCGAAAGTGCCACGACGTTCGGGCCGTACACCTCCGATCGATTGGATGGCACCTGCCGGTCACCGTACGATGCGCCATCAAGATTCAACGGCTCGACGAAGCCGAGGAGGAACGATGGCGAAACAAGGATGTGCCTTACAGGCGACGGAAATTCAAAAGATCGTCACTCTATTAGCCAGGACCGAGATGTCTCTGATGGACATCGCAAAGCGAACCGGATGTAGTCGGGGAGCCATCGCAGCCATCAACCGGAAATACCAGGTTCGGGACTATGCGGGACGGCGCACCACGTGGGCCGTGTTACCAGATTTCCAGACCCTACCCGAATCCCGCGCATGAACGCTGTCTGGCGAACAGAACAGCCGATCGGAAACAGGGCGGCCCCACAAAGGGCCGCGTTCTTTGGCTTTCGCTTAATGTCGCATAAGAAGCATTATGTATGCTTTGTGGGTTCGCTCTTCCAATGTTCGCCTTCAAACCTGTGAAAATCCCTGTGGAAATCTCCCGAACCCCTTTTCAAACCAAGCTAACACCCAGTGGGCGTGGGACTTGCCACCCATCGGCGGAAACGCGCTCCTGTTGAAAACTCTACGCAACCTCGCACCTGAAACGCCCGTCAGCACTGCGTTTCAAGGCAGGTATTGATCAGGAATCCCGATTTGACGGGCATTTGCGCTGCTAAGGCAATTTTCTATTCAGGCGACACTTCCAGTTTCAAGCTTCAAGTTACAGACTCTAGAGGAATAGTTGCATCTGCCCACTAGCAGTCTGTTCGTGTGCGGGCCTCAGATCCAGAGTGGATGGGCCTTTCCGTTCTTTCCAGGGCGCAGATCCCCGTCTGGCTTGTCTTCCGCGCAATAGGACTCGCATAATGCCCACGTGGCACGGGTCCGGGTCGGTACGTCAGGTTTCAGCTACAAGGAATGGAAAGGGCTTTTCTACCCTGAAGAGCTCTCGGATCAGCGGTTCCTCTCGTACTATTCGTCGCGGTTTCAGACCGTGGAGATCGACTCCACCTTCTACCGCATGCCTGCGCCAAAAACCCTCGAGACGTGGCGAGAATCCACCCCAGACGATTTTCAGTTCACCTTAAAGGCGCCGCAGCAGATCACGCATCGGCAGCGACTGAGAGTGCCCTCCGAGGCCGTAATGTACTTCATTGGCCTCGCTCCCGGGCTCGGGCCGCGGCTGGCCTTCGTGCAGTTTCAGCTACCCCCGTTTATGAAGTGCGATGTCGATAGACTGAAAGCATTCCTTGAGGTTTTGCCGGCGGACTTCAAGGCAAGTTTTGAATTTCGGAATGACTCGTGGTTCATCCCAGGCGTCTACGACCTGCTCCGACGTCATGACAAGATCCTTTGTATCCACGACACCGACGAAGGCTGCACCCCCATGGAAATAACAACCGGCTCGACCTGCGTCCGGCTGCGCCGGTCGGAATATACCCCCGGAGAGCGAGAACAGTGGCGGCGTCGCTGGCGTGAGTGGGCCGCTGATGGCATCGATGTGTATGCCTACGTTAAACACAAGGAAAACCCCAACGCACCCCTCATCGCGTTGGAGTTTGCGGACGGATTCTGAGGTTCAGTGTCGGATCTCGAGCGTGAAGTTCTCTGGGCTACCATGGGGAATGTTGAAGCCATGGATGAGAAAGGTCCACGTTCCTCCCGCGGGGTTCTCGATCGTCACGCGTTCCGGCGACGCTAGCGTCGCGGCTCGCCTGTCCCCAAGGGCTCTGCAGTCGGCGATCGTGCTGGGAATTGCCGGTTAGCACACAATGAGGTCCACGTCGCTGGTTGGGTAATGCGCCCAGTCGTGATCCCACTTCAGGAGAAAGTCCAGTCGTGCGGTGCCCGCGTTGACGTTTTCCGTGAATAGCTTGATGTCACTATTCTCGATGGTGTCCGAAACGGTTGTTGTTGGCGCGCCGGATCCGGCAAGGACGGTGTCGACCGTAACCTCGGCATCCACGGTGCCGGCGTTGAGAGTGTCCGGGTTCAAAGTAATTCTCAGGATTCCCGTATCGGGATTCATGATGAAGAACTCGCCACTTCCACCGTTAAGAAACAGGTGCTCATTGACGCGATAATCGCCTGATCCTCCAACAGATGTCCTTGCACTGTGAACGTAGAGGAAAAGACGGTCACCTCCAAAAAAACTGTTCTGTGCTGGCCCATTCATCACGACGTTATGGACGCGCACTCGGACGTAATCCGCGTGCAGCGGGACGTCATAGAGTATTTCCGCGCGTTGACCCGGCTTCATATTCACGAACGACTTTCCGTACGCGCCGGACTGAACCACAAGGTTCGTGTTGTCTTCGATGTTGTCTCGTACCAGCGTATGAAGGGGTGGAAGAGGCGGCAGATCATCATCCGACACCGACCCTCCCTCAAGCAGCGTATATGCGACATCCGCGTTAGGAAGTCCGTTACCTCGATCCAACACATCAAAGTAGGGCTCTATGGCTCCCGTCTGGCCGCTGGCAATGATGGCTTTTCTAATTTGATTCGCCGACGCGTTCGGAAACGCCTGAACCAACACCGCTGCGATACCCGAGACGATGGGAGCGCTAAACGATGTACCGCTGCCGATGGATAGGCGCTTGAAGCACGCGTCCAGGATCTCGTTCGGACAATAACCCTGGCTGAGATTGCCGACGCCATTGGCTACGACGTCTGGATCCAGGCGTCCATCCGAACTTGGTCCTCTGGAACTGAACCACTGAACCTCTGTCCCTGAGAACGGCCGAATGGCGGCGCCGATACCGGGATAAAACTCCTTCTGAAACTGGGTAGCGTACTGTACCTCATAGAGGATGCGTTCATTGACAGCGACGCTTGAGGCGCCAACAGTCAAGGCACTATTCGAAGTGCCTGGGCTGAGGTTCGTCAATGTCGATGGTCCGGTATCGCCGATCGAGATTACCGGGACAATACCTGCTTCCAGCATGTCGTCTATCGATTCGTCGAGAAGCGTTCGCCCGGCTGCCAGCGTGGATATTCCCAGACTGAGGTTGGCCACGTCGATCTTGATTCCCTGTCGTCCGCCGCTGCTGAAATAAAGTTGTCGCTGCTCGATAACGTGGTGAATCGCGGCAAGAACCGTCGATACCCGGGCTCCTGCATCTCCGAAGACGCGGACCACATAGATCTTGGCGTCGGGAGCGGTGCCAATCAAGGGCAGGTTTCCGTTGACCAGCGCGCCAGGCGCGTATCGCAACAACGCCTGCTTCATGGCTTGATTAACGCTGAACGTGTAGTTGCCCGCGATCAGACCCGCGACGAATGTTCCATGCCCGTCGTTTGACGATTGTTTCCAGTCGGCTTGACCATCGGCAGCGGAGCCCGGCGCTCCATCGTCGACGAAGTCGATGCCTCCGATAACGGCATCCTGGATCAGCTTGAAGCCTCCTCGAACGCCCGAGTCGATGACCGCAACAGTCGTTCCCTGACCCGTCAGTCCCCTGGCATGCAGCGTTTCGATTCGTGTTCCCGAGTTGTTGATGGAATAGCTTGGAGATGTGACGGAAAGTTTTGCGAGGTCTTTCGAACTGACTTTACCGACAGGTGTCGAAGCTTCGGTCGACACCGACGGATTACTTACCCCGCGCGTTGATGCCATACTGCTTGGCTTGGTAATCACTTCGTCCCTGTAAACGGCCGAGACGCCGGGGACCGAGCTCACCGCGACATAGCCTGTCTCGGGAATCTCGGCTGCTATCGCGTTCACGTACGCGTACTGGTACGTGACGCGCCCGCCGAGGGTCTCAATAGCACGAACGACGTTATCGTAGGGTTTTGGGGTTTCGATCAACACGCTCTCAAACGCAGCAATGCGTTGGGCGTTCGAATAACCTGGAAATAGTGAGAGGAGTAAGAGTGCAAAGAGGCTGAGTCGCATACATCCTTGTTGCATTACAGAAGTCCTTTCTGCGTCCTTCAATAGACCCTTTTCAGCCAGCGTCGAAAGTGAGGTACTGTTGATCTTTTGTCAACGAGCACCAGGGTGGTACGGACGCCTATATTACTGAGTTGTCGCGTCAAAGGCACTAGTTTAGAGGAATGTCGTGGGGGTCTGTTATGATTCTTAGTCTCTCGTTCGGAGGTTGCTGATTTTGATACGAAAACCGTTACTTCTCCTGCCCGGACCCATGCAAGTCCCGGATCATATCCGTTCCGCTGCAGACAGGCCCCTGTTTTCACACCGTTCGCCTGCCATGCTCGACCTTCTAGACAAGCTGGAGACCGGCGCTCGTCCCCTGTTCGGTACGGTTTTTGACGTGTTGTTTCTGGCCGGTTCCGGAAGCGGGGCTATGGAGTCTGCCATCGTCAATCTGACGTCACCCGGAGATGAGATTCTGGTAGTGGTCGGTGGCACGTTTTCCGAGCGATGGAAGAGTATTGCTGAAGGCTACGGCCTCACGGTGCGCGTGGCTGACGTGGACTGGAAGTACGGGGCGACGCTGGAGGATATCCAGAATGCTCTCGCAAAGTGGCCGAACGCGAAAGTCGTCTTCATTACATGGAGTGAAAGCTCCACCGGGGTTCTTATCGACCTTGCTGAGATTGGGAAGCTTGTCCGCAGCCAGAACAAGATTCTCGTGGCGGATGCTGTGTCGGGTTTGGCCGTATCGCCGATGGAAATGGATTCATGGAACGTGGACGCTGTGGTCGTCGGATCGCAAAAGGGCCTGATGATCCCTCCCGGCGTCGGCGTCGTTGCGGTTGGACCGCGTGCATGGGAGAAGCGCGAGTCTTCGAAAACGCCTCGCTTCTATTGGGACTGGGCGAAGTACAAGAGGGCAGTTCCCTTCACCCCCGCGCTGTCCCTGCTGTTCCAGTTGGACGCGGCATTGGACTATATCCACAAAGAAGGCAAGGAGAAGATCTTTGCTCGCAGGGCCGCGGTGGCGGATCGGATCCGGGAACTCGTGCGCAGGTCCGGTATGCAGGTCTACGCAACGAGGCCCGGGAATGGCATCACGGGTGTGATCCCCCCGTCGGGCTTCGATATCGAGGGATTGGTTCAACGTCTTAATTCGGAGTTCGGAATTCAAATTGGCGAAGGGCTCGGACAGATCAAGAAGTCGATATTCCGGATCGGTCATGTCGGATATCTCACGGACGAAGAGCTGGACTACTTCTCAGACTGTTTTGCGACGTGCCTTCGGGAGCCAGTCCGTTCCTGAACCATGGAGAAGAAACGCTTTCCAGGATTGCCTGATCGCATTTCGAAACTGGGCACTCTGGCCCGCAACCTGGAGTGGAGTTGGAACAACCGTTCCCGTCTGCTCTTCAAGCGGCTGGATCCGGATCTTTGGCGTGATACCCAGCACAACCCCGTAAAGTTATTGAACGAGATCCGTTCCGACCGATTGAGGCATATCGCCGAAGACCCCGACTTCCTGAGAGATTATGACGCGACGCTAAAACAGATCAGCCGTAACGGCCAGGCGCCTCGCTGGTTTCAGAAACAGTTTCCAGAACTCAGTGGAACAACGATCGCCTATTTTTCCGCTGAATTCGGAATTCACACTTCCCTTCCGATTTATTCCGGCGGCCTCGGCATTCTTGCTGGCGATCACTGCAAGGAGTCTGCGGATCTGGGTATTCCACTGGTCGGTGTCGGTTTCGCGTATCCCCAGGGCTACTTTCATCAGCGCCTGCGCGCGGATGGATGGCAGGAGGACATCTACGAAAAGTTGAAGCGCGAAGACGCGCCGATGGAATTCGCCGGTCCGGACATTAATGATCGCTATGTCATTGAATTCAGCGTCGGCGATCTTCATGTATTTCTGGAAGTATGGCGAGTCAGTCTCGGCGCCCTGCCTATTTATCTGATGGACACTGACGTCGACGAAAACACGCCATCCGATCGCGAACTCACAGCCCGTTTGTACGGCGGGGATAAAGACCATCGCATTCGCCAGGAAATGGTGCTTGGAATCGGTGGATTGCGGGTTCTTCGGACGCTCGGGATACGGCCGGCGGTGTTCCATGCCAACGAAGGCCATACCTCGTTCATGATTCTGGAACGCGTCAGAGAACTCGTGACGAGCGGGAAGAAGTTCAGTGAAGCCGCCGAAGAAGTGCAGGCCACGACAGTCTTCACGACACACACGCCTGTCGCTGCGGGCCATGATGCGTTCCCTTTTGAAATGATGGACAGACATTTCAACGGGTATTGGGACGAACTCGGTCTTACTCGCGACGAATTCATGGCGCTGGGTGCTTATGAGGGATCCTTCAACATGACGGTCCTCGCCATGCGTATGGCGCGGTGGAAAAACGCGGTCAGTGAACTCCACGGTCGTGTCACCCGACGCATGTGGAAAAGTATTTTTCCTAACGAGGAAGACGTCGTTCCGATTACGCATGTGACAAACGGTGTTCATGCGCCGACGTGGATTGCCAGCGACCTGGCGCAACTGCTGGATCGACATCTGGGCCCGGAATGGGTCGAGCGGCACGACGACGTCGCGTTCTGGAATCGCGTAATCGATATTCCCGATGAGGAATTCTGGAACGTGCACTTGCTCCTGAAGCGGAAGATGTTGACGTTTGTTCGCGAACGCGCGCGCAGTCGCTGGTCGATCGACGGCGTCGATCCGAGACAGGTGATCGCGATGGGCACGCTGCTCGATCCCGAAGCACTGACAATCGGATTCGCCCGACGCTTCACGGGTTACAAACGCGCATCGTTGATCTTCCACGATATGGAGCGCATCCGGAAAATCCTTCTGAATCCCTGGAAGCCAGTGCAGATCCTTTTCGCCGGCAAGGCACATCCCGCTGACGACTATGGGAAGCATCTGATCCATGAGATCTATTCGATCGCAGCGGACAACGGTTTCGCCGGTCATGTTGCATTCATTGAGAACTACGAAATCCACACAGCCCATTTCCTGACCCAGGGTGTCGACGCCTGGCTGAACAATCCTCGGCCGCCGCTGGAGGCCTGTGGCACAAGTGGTCAGAAGGCGGGAATGAATGGAGTGCTGAACGTGAGCATTCTCGATGGCTGGTGGTATGAAGGACACAACGGGAATAACGGTTGGGCTATTGGTGATGCTCCTTCGGATCTAGAGGTGAGAACCGACGACGCGGCGGATGCCGAATCCCTCTACCGGCTTCTTGAGGAGCAAATCGTTCCGCTCTACTATGACTCCGACCAGAATGGGATTCCCCACGGCTGGGTTCGAATGGCAAAAGAAGCATTGCGATCCATTGTTCCTCGCTTCTCAGCAAGCCGGATGCTGAAGGAGTACACAACGCGGATGTATGTTCCGGCCTGCAAGGGTGTCTCTGACATTTGATAAGGATTGAGGCTTATGAAAAGAGCGGTACTGGGATTACTCGTTGTTCTCTCGTTGTCGCAGGGATTGTCCTTCGCTCAAAGAAAGGGCTGTGATGAACTGAAGAGCGAAATCGCAGCAAAGCTGGATGCCAAAGGGGTGAAGAACTATACCCTGACAATAACAGCACTCAGCGACGTCAAGGAAAAGGACACCGTGGTTGGAAGCTGCGATGGCGGGACAAAGAAGATCGTCTACACGCGCGCGTAGGCTTGTCTTGGCTACAGGTGGAGCGCCCACAGCGTGCGTCGTTCCGGATCAAACCCCGCTGTTTCAAGAGCGCGCTCAATAGCGGCATTGCCCGGATGAACCTGTGACGTGAAGCGGCGAACGCCCCGGCTGCGCGCATGGTCAATCAGCCGTTCCAGCAACGTCCGGCCTATGCCTCGTTTCCGCCAGGAGTGTTCGACGAAGAGTTCCACGAGGTCCATCGTTTCGCCGCCGTACTCGGATCGCCACTCGTAGCAGGCGTACGCAAATCCGCAAAGGCTCCCTTCGCTTTCTGCGACGAGAATAACGCCCAGGTCCTGAGACTTCAGGATGCGCTCGTAAACGCGCTGCGCGTCTCGCGCGGTCGTACGCGCGTCCCACTTATGCAGCAACTCTTCCACGAACTCGCACAGTCGTGGAACATCGCCGGCACGCACAGGCCGCACTTGTACTGCAGAAGTGTTTGAAGCTTTCATCCTGCGGCACATTGTAGAACTTGAATTCAGAATTCCCAAACAGGAATTCGGCGTCTATAGTGCTTTAATGCTGCGCAAGTCCATCTATGGCGCTTCCCTGCTCGTCCTGATATTCGCCTCGGTATTCCTTCAACAGCGTCTCGACGCGCCCCTGGCCGCTGCGGCGGACATACAGATATCGTCGATCCAGTTTGCGAAATACATCGAAGAACTGTCCGAACCTGAAGGTTATTTCGATACCGACAACTTCATCTCGAACGAGACATCGTATCTGCACGTCATTCCGGAATTAAGAAGAGTCGTCAAACCCGGATTCGTTTATATGGGCGTGGGTCCCGATCAGAACTTCGCGTATATCGTTCATTCCCGGCCGGCTCTTGCGATCATCACCGATATTCGCCGTCAGAACATGCTCGAACATCTCCTGTATAAGGCGCTCTTCGATCTCAGTTCGAGCCGCGCCGAGTTTCTGGCCAACCTTTTTTCGCGAGAGACGCCTGCGGTGGACTCTCGGCTTTCGCTGCGGGATTTGCTGCGGTCGATCCGGGCCGCCGGTTCCAGCGAAACACGTTTCAGATCGAACTTCGCAGCCGTTCGTGACCGGTTGAACCGGAAATTTTCGCTCGGGCTCAGCGCCGAGGACCTCAGGAAAATTGAGTACGTCTATCGAACGCTCTTCGACGAAGGGCTGGACCTGCGTTTCTCGAGCCTCGGTCGCAACAATGCTATGAACTATCCGACGTTCGAGAGCCTTCTTTTGCAGACCGATCGCGCAGGTCAAGTGCAGGGGTACCTCGCGACTGAGGAAGGGTTTCAGTGGATGAAGCGCTTCCAGGCGGAGAACCGTCTTGTGCCCATCGTGGGCGATTTTGCCGGACCAAAGGCGTTCAAGAGCGTCGGATCATTTCTGAAGAAAAACGATCTGGCGGTATCCACCTTCTATACCTCAAATGTGGAGTATTACCTTTTCGAGAGCGGCCAGTGGCGTCGCTACCTCGAAAACGTTCGTGCCCTGCCGGTCACCGATGATGCCGTTTTCATTCGGGCGTACTTCTCGAATGCAGGCGGTGTGCACCCACAGAACGTCCCGGGGCACCGCTCGACTACGCTGATTCAGAGTATGCGTGATTTTCTGCGAGACGCAGGAACAGGGAGACTTGGCGGATATTCGGATCTCGTGTTTCGATAGTCGGCTGGAAGCAACAGCAAACGGTTGCTAAAAGCCAGCCCCTCTCTCTGCCAGAATCTCGAAGTATCGTTCGAACATCCTCATTCCCCCCGAGGCCTGCTCCCAATCATAGTTTTCATTCGGTGCGTGATAGCCATGCTCCGGCAGGCTGAGCCCGAGAAACACGATGGGAACCTTGAGGTGTTTCTGCATTGTCACAACGGCACCAATCGATCCACCTTCGCGGACGAACGCCGGCTTCCTTCCAAACGCGAACCGCATTGCCTCCGTAGCGGCATCGATATACGGACCTTCTCTCGGTCCCAGGAAAGGGCGAAGGAAGGACTCCGGAAGTACCTGCACGTCCGGGTTCAACTTCTTGATGAACTTGCGTACGAGCGCCAGCACTTTGTCGGGATCCTGGTTAGGAACCAGCCGCATGCTCAGCTTCGCTTCGGCGGCCGGCGCAATGGCGGTTTTTACGCCGCTTCCCGTATAGCCGCCGACCATTCCGTGGACTTCGAATGTGGGTTGTGTCCACAGTCTTTGCATGACGTCGCGCGCCGTCCCCGGACGGATATGTTTCAGTTCGTGAGCTTCTTTGAAGCGATTCACATTGAATCCTGAAGACATGAAGCCCTTCAGTTCCTTCGTCGACAGCTTCGCAACATCCTTATAAAAGCCGGGAATCTTGACGCGTCCCGTCCGCGCGTCATAACACGCTGCGATGACCTGGCACAGTTCCCCTATCGGATTGCGCGCTGCACCGCCGGTTGTGCCGGAATGGACGTCTTTGGTGCCCGTTTCCAGAACTAATCGGAATGGCGCCAGACCGCGGAGGCCGTAGCCGACGGCAGGTTTTCCGCGCGCGATCCAGATTGTGTCGGAAACAACAACGGAGTCTGTGCGTAGTAGAGAGACATTCGCCTTAACAAACTCTTCGAAATTCGGGCTGCCGATTTCTTCCTCTAGCTCCCAGATGAATTGGATGTTGATCGGGAGCTTTTTCTGAAAGGCGAGTCGTGCTCCAAAGAATGCGGAGAGCGCGGGTCCTTTGTCGTCGGTGGTCCCGCGGCCGTAGTAATGGCCATTCTCCGAATGAAAGAGAAAGGGCTCGCGTTTCCACTGGGGTTCGTTGGCTGGCTGAACGTCCAGGTGATTGTAAACAGTGACCGTTGGACAGTTTTCTCCTGCCTTAAAGCAGCCGACGACCACGGGATTCCCGAATGTGGCGATCTTTTCGGCTGTTCCGCCAGACTCCCGAATATACGCGACGGCGTTGTCGGCCAGCCTCTCCACATCGCCGCGGTGTTCTGCTGCGGCGCTAACACTGGGTATCTCGACCCACTCTTTGAGTTTGGTTTCGAATTCGTTTTGCACGCCGAGATTGTGCCACAATCTTTCGATATGACTTGGCGCGAACGCACCCAAACCTACTTTGAAGGCTTGCAGGACCGCATCTGCCGCGGGTTGGAGACGGCGGACGGGATGTTCTTCCGCGAAGACCTGTGGTCTCGCGAAGGCGGTGGTGGGGGCCGCACCCGGGTGCTTGAGAACGGCGGCTTTTTTGAGAAGGCCGGAGTCAATTTCTCTTCCGTTTCGGGCGATCTTCCGCCGGAATTTGCTGAAAAAATTCCACGCGGGACGGGCACGAGCTTCTTTGCGACGGGAGTCTCCCTGGTGCTGCACCCTGCGACTCCGATGGTGCCAACGGTGCATGCCAACTTCAGGTATCTCGAGAAAGGCGATGCCGCCTGGTTTGGCGGTGGAATGGATCTCACGCCGTACTATCCGCACGCTGAAGACGCCGCGCATTTCCACAAGACGATCAAGAGCGTTTGCGACAAGCACGATGCCGACTTCTATCCGCGGTTCAAGAAGTGGTGTGATGAATACTTTTTTCTCAAGCACCGCGGTGAGACGCGGGGCGTCGGGGGCATCTTCTTTGATTACCTGGAAGGAGATCGAGACCGGAATTTCGCTTTCGTATCGGAAATGGGAGACGCTTTCCTGCAGTCCTATCTTCCCATCGTCGAACGTCGTAGGGATCTCCCGTTTGGTGAACGTGAACGTCAATACCAGTTGTACCGGCGCGGACGTTATGTGGAGTTCAACCTTTTGTACGACAGGGGAACAATTTTCGGACTCGAGACACGCGGGCGAACAGAGTCCATCCTGATGAGCCTGCCTCCCGTTGTCCGTTGGATCTACGATTACAAACCTGAACCTGGTTCGCTGGAAGAGCGAAACATGGAGTTTTTCAAGCCGCGAGACTGGGCCTGATGTTTTGCCGTTATTGTGGGGCGCATCTTCTGGACGACAGCGTTTTCTGCGCGAAGTGCGGAAAGAAGCTGGGCCGAACCGTAAATCCGCGGCTGGAGAAAATCAGTCGGGTCCTTCACCTGCGGACACCCTATCCATACGCGGTCTTCCTTTTTCTTGCCGCCGCAATCTGGGTGATGACGCCGCATGCGGTGCCCGTGGATTATTCGGGCTTGAAGTGGACCCTGCAGGTGGACCGCAAGCTGGACAATCCTGACGAAAAGTTGTTCCAGCAGGGATTCTCGTTGGTCATGGAGAATACGGGATCGAAGGCTGTTAAGGAGATTCCCGTGGAACTTCGGGCAATAATTGAGCCGCGGCAGCCGGCCGAAATTGCAGCCACCTTCCTCGGACGCCGGTATCTGATCATGGGTGCCGGTAAATCCCTTCCCCTCATCGTCATCCTGTCCGACGAGGTACAGCCGGGAGGCAAGCGCAGCTTCCTTCTTGAAGGCAGCATCCAGGCAGATCCTCCCTTCAAAGCGACCTATGAAGTGCGCCAGGAGAACTCGGCCACCGTCCTCGCGAGCTACGTAGTAGAACGTTGATTTTATTGTCCCCTTGTTATAATCCGCCATCTATGGAGACAGCTGCAAAAGCCGCCCAACCGTCCGGACGATCCGCTGATCGAGTATTGGAAGCGCTCGCAACTCTGGCCGCGCTTCTGGATCGATCAATGAACGAAGTGAAAGCACTGGACGGCGACTATCAGATCCGCTTGATGGAGGCCGTGCACAAGACCGAAGAGTCGCTGCAGGCACAGGCGGCCCAGCTTGTCGAAAAAGCCCGTCACGAAGTACGCGACGAACTCACGCAGAAATTCGATACGGAACTGAAGGCGGCTATGGAATCCCTGCGATCAGAGTTTCAGAAGGAACGCGAACGCCTGGGTTTCGAAACCGAAGCGGAACGTGAAAAGTTCAATCAGGAAATCAACCAACATGCGAGTACGGTATCGGAGCTGCAAACCGAGAAGTCGAGACTGGCAGCCGAGATTGAGAGCCTGAAAGAAGCCTCCGAGGCCGAATTGAAACGCGTCAAGTCCGAAGCCGAAGCTGCCGTTGCCGCAGCAGTATCTTCCATCCCTGAACACTCCGCCGATGATGAAATTGCGCGCGTCGAGGCAAAACTTGAGGCAGTGATTCAGTTGGTGGAAGACCCCGCAACGGAATTGTCGGTTGTGATTCGAAAGAACGTGGAGAAGCTGGAACTGGAGGCGTATCTGAAGGGTTTGCGTTTCGCTAACGGCAGCTGACCGCTACATTTTGTACTTACCGAAGTCCTCGTCGTTGATATTTTCGATCCACGGTTTGTCTTCCTTGCCCGCTGAATCTTCACCCGGAATACTCGCTTTGGATGCCTTCAGCACGGCTTCTTCTACGAAGATCGGACAGTCGATTCGCAGAGCCAGGGCAAACGCGTCGCTCGGGCGCGAATCGATCGAAACCAGCGCCCCCTCGCGATCGATCCAGATCACTGCATAAAACGTTTCATCGCGGATGGCGGTGACCACCACCTTATGCACGTACGCATTCATTCCCAATAAAACGTTTTTTAGAAGGTCGTGCGTCATCGGGCGAGGAGTGACGACGCGTTCGATTTCGAGGGCAATGGCGTTGGCCTCGTGAACTCCAACCCAGATGGGAAGGATCCCATTGCCGCAGGCTTCCTTCAGGATGACAACAGGTAGATTCGTCATGGGATCCATCATGAGTCCCCGGATTTTCATCTCGATTTCCATTGGAAAGAATCCTCCTGCTGCCTCATGCAATGTATATACCCCGGAGGGGATATTGCAACTGAGGAATGCTGAAAACAATGGACGTTGGTTCCATATCCAACATCCGATGCACCCGTCCGATCCCTACCGTTTCGCAGCCAGCATCTCCCGAATATGTTGCCTCGCCGCATCGGTCACTCTCGACCCGCTCATCATCCTTACCAATTCGTCCACCCGCGCCTCATCCCCCAGTGGTTCCACGCGCGTCACAGTACGTCCGTCACGGACGGATTTCTCGATCCGGTAATGATGTTCGGCGCACGCAGCAATCTGGGGCAGGTGGGTTACACACAGAATCTGATACCGTCGCGAAAGCTCTTGCAGTTTCTGCCCTACCGTTTCAGCGGCCTTGCCGCCGACACCGGCATCCACCTCGTCGAAAACCAGCGTTTTGGCGGCATCGTCCATTACAAGGACGGTCCGGAGAGCCAGCATGATTCGGGAGAGTTCGCCGCCCGAGGCAACTTTGACGAGCGGCCGCACGTCCTCCCCAGGGTTTGCCGATATTGCAAATTCCGCGTTGTCGATCCCCTGGGCTCCGCCGGGATCAAGGTCCGACCAGCGTACCTCAAAGCGTGCGTTCGGCATCGCAAGCGACTTCAGTTCAGTCTCAACCCGGCGTGACACTTTCTCTGAGGCTGCGCGACGCTTCCGGCTAAGTTTCGCCGCAGCCCTGTCGTAGTCTTCACGAAGCGCTGCAACTCTTTGTAGCAATTTATCTTTTTGCTCTTCGGCGAGACCCAGGCTGTCCATTTCCCGGTTTAGGTTGTCGAGGTGGCCCAACAGGTCCGGGCCATATTTTCGATGGAGTCGCTCGAGTTCGGCGAGACGCGACTGAAGCCTCTCGAGTTCTCGGGGGTCGGCTTCGATTCGAGCCGCATAGTCCCGTAACCCGGAGGCTATCTCCTGAACCTGAATCCTCGCGCTTTCTGTTTGGGTTGCAAGAGGTTCAAGTCTCGGATCGTGCTGGGCGGCGTCGCGGAGTGCTCGGCTGGTCTGCGCCAAAGTTGAACTAATCGACGTGTCCGAGTCGTAAAGTTGTTCATAGCCCCGGTTGGCAGTGTCGAGCAGTTTTGTTGCATGCGAAAGGATCGCAAGTTGTTGCTGGGCGGCTTCGGTCTCGCCGTGTTTGGGATTGGCTTTCTGGATTTCGTCTCGCTGAAACTGGATCAGATCGAGACGCTCAATTTTTCGGGCATGATCGGAGAGAAGTGATGCAAGTTCCTCCTGGGTCTGTTGCATGGCGTCGTGAAGATCACGAACTCCTGCGGCGAGGTCGCTGGCACCGGCGAAGGCGTCAATCAAAGCCAGTTGAGTGGAGGAATCCAGAAGGGTCTGCTGCTCATGTTGTCCGTGAATGTCGAGCAGTGAAGACGCGAGATCTTTCAGCGCTGAAAGCGTCGAAGGTTGGCTGTTGATGAAAACACGATTACGGCCGTCGCTGGAGATTTCGCGCCTTACGACGACCTGGTCGGCGTTGGCATCAAGGCCGAGTGTTTCAAGTTCCGCGCCGATATCGGCTTCGAACACTGCTTCGATGACGGCTCTCGATTCGCCGGTCCGGATGGTGTCTGACGAAGCCTTGGCGCCGGCGATCAGGCTGAGCGCATCGACCAGGATGGACTTCCCTGCACCGGTTTCACCGGAAAGCAGATTGAAGGCATTTTCAAAGTGTATTTCCAGTTGATCAATGAGCGCGAAATTTCGTACTCGGAGAAAGCGCAACATACACCGCGGTTATAAGGCATTAAGGTTGATCTTTCAACGGACAAGGGGGTAAGGTTCGATCGATGCTTATTCAGAGTGAGATTGGTCTAGTAAGCATGCTGCAGAAAACCGGAACGACTTCCCGGATCGTTCTGTTGATTCTGCTGGTTTTGTCCGTCTGGTCCTGGGGCGTTATCCTCAGTAAGGCACTCCTTTTAAGAAAGGTTCGTGCCGAATCCAACACATTCTGGCGAATTTTCAGAAAGGCCCGCAACCTGTCTGAGATCGCCACTGCTTCGGAAACACTTCGATTTACACCGCTGGTCGGCGTTTTCAATGCCGGATTTTCGGTGGCGTCGAAGAAGACTCCGAACGTTTCGATGCTCCAACGTGTATTGCAGCGGGCTGCGACCGCCGAAATGACGATTCTGGAAAAGCGCCTGACGTTTCTGGCGACGACGGCATCCGCGGCGCCGTTCATTGGACTGTTCGGTACAGTCGTTGGGGTATTGACGTCCTTCCTTGATTTATCTAACGCTGAGAGTGCGTCGCTCAAAGCGGTAGGTCCTGGCATTGCAGAGGCGCTGTTGGCCACGGCGATCGGATTGTTTGCAGCGATTCCGGCTGTGGTTGCTTACAACCAGTTTGTCAACCGTCTCCGTAATATCGCGGGAGAAGTGGATGAGCTTCAGGTCGAAATGCTGAACATTGCTGAAGGACGAGAGGAATATGGCTATCAGCACGCAGAACGGTAAGACGCAGACCGTACTCTCGGAAATCAACATGGTCCCGTTTATCGACGTAGTCCTCGTGCTTTTGATCATTTTCATGATCACGGCGCCGGTTATTCAATCCGGGCTGGAGGTGAATGTCCCGAAGACGGAGGTCGTGAACGAACTGTTAACAGAGTTGCCGGTGGTCACGATCGACGCGAAGCAGACTCTGTTTCTGCAGGATGTCCCAGTCAATATCAACGAACTCGGGGATCGCGTCAAAGAGAAGCTGGCACGAACTACAAGCCAGAGTGTTTATTTGGCGGCAGACGCGGACGTGAACTGGAGTACCTCGACGAGGGTTATTGAGAAGTTGCAGCAGGCGGGTGCGAAAAACATAGTGATTGTGACGCAGCCGTTGGAGAAGAAAAGATAGCCGCGAAAAAGAGGGATCAATCGGATTTCGCGGATCACTACTATGCACACCGCTAACGACAAATTGAGTTCGTTCCTCGTCGCCTCTGCAGCGTTGCATGGATTCCTGTTCTTTGGCGTTGTGTTCGGACCGAAACTTTTTCCAACGCGACCGCCCCTATCCTGGGGTACCAGCACGGATAAAGGTATCAAGGTCGGTATCACATCCAGCCTTCCCGGCATCCCGCTTCCCTCTCCGCCCGTTGTGCAGGAGAACGCGCCGGCGACGTCGTCAAAAACGCTGAACCCCGCTGAGGCGGTGCCGAAAGCGAAGCCGACGCCGAATGTGGCCGACATTAAGGTTCCAACGGGAAAAACGAAACCGGAGAAGAGCAAGCCACCACAGGTGGCGTCTAACGTCCAACCGGGCAAGGAAGCGCCTGCGCCGACGAACGCCGTTCCCGGTCAAGGTGGGCAGGCGGCGTTGCCCTACGGCGGAACTGCAGGAGGATCAGGTCCGGCGTCCTTCGGTGACGGAACGTTCGGTTCTCGATTCCCGGAGTATGTACGAGCGATGACGACTGCACTCAGAAGCTCCTGGGAGAGCAACGCAGGATTTCAGCGCGGAACACCCCGCGTTTATGTGATTTTCACTATTGGCAGACGGGGCGAAGTCAGCGATCTGGAGGTAGCTCAGGGAAGCGGCTCGTCTCAACTCGATAACTCCGCGAGGCGCGCGGTTCTGACGGCCAAGTTGCCGCCATTGCCGCGAGAGTACTCCGGTTCCAGCGTCGAAGCGAGGTTCTACTTTGAGTACACGCGCTAGTCTGACAACCATTGTCATCTTTCTGCTGCTTTGTGTTCACTTGACGGGCGCCAGTCCCCAACAGGATCGGATCGAAGGCGTAGTGGGTACCAAAGGGCCGAATAAGATTATTCTCGCGATACCGGAGTTCCGAGCGACAACTCCGGGAGACAAAGCCGACAAACTCGCGAAAGTCTTCAACGACACGCTCTGGGCTGATCTCGACTTCTCCGGCAATATCGAATTGGCAAGTCGAAGCTTCTACCCGGCGGGCTCCTTTGTCCTTCCGGGCGATATCAAGGTGGACGACTGGAAGGCGCCAGGAATTGCGGCGCAGTATGTGGCTTACGGCAGCCTTTCGATGGCCAACAACAGATTTGCCGCAACGGGAAGATTGCGCGATCTTTCTGCACAGCAGGAGTCGATTGCCAGCACTTTCCCGGGCTTCAACGACGAAGAGGAAAGCGCGCGCCTGGCAGCGCACAACTTTGCGGATCGCATCCTGGAAACGCTCGGTTTCGGACGCGGCATCGCCAGAACACAGATAGCCTTTGTTTCCGATCGAAGTGGAGCGAAGGAAATCTATGTGATGGACTACGACGGGAAGAATCCCCATCGACTGACCGCGCATGGAACGATCGCGATTGCGCCAAAATGGTCGCCCGTCGATGACAGGATTGCCTATACGGCATGGCGGCCAGGTCCACAAGTCACGATTGTGTCGGCCTCAGGAGATCGCCACACGTTTAACCAGACTGCCGCCGTTGCGAACTCCGTTCCCGCTTGGTCGCCGGATGGGAAACAGATTGTCTTTTCCAGCCGCCGGGATGGCGATACAGAGATCTATGTTGCCGACGCGAACGGAAGTAACCTGCGGCGTCTCACGAACTCTCCTGGCATCGATACTTCCCCCGTGTTCAATCCGGCCACGGGTCGCCGCATCGCGTTTGTTTCACAGAGAAGTGGAACTCCACAGATCTACACGATGAGTTCTGATGGAACCGACGTCCAAAGGATCACGGATGAAGGGGGCGATGCGCAAAATCCTGCATTCTCTCCCGATGGCCGCATGATAGCTTTCGCATGGCAGAAACCAGAGACCAGCGGATTTCAAATCTACGTCTACGACATGGCATCGCAGAAATTCGTGCAACTGACGGACGATAAGAGCAATAATGAGCGCCCAGTCTGGGCGCCGGACGGCAAGCACATCGCTTTCCAGTCGAACAAGACGGGAAGCACGCAGATTTATTCGATGACTCTGGACGGCAAGAAAACGATTCCACTCACCACTACTGGTGCTAACGAAGGACCGACCTGGTCCGGATTTTTGATGCCCTAACCCTGGAGGTTTGAGGATATGAAGCTGATTGCCTGGAAGCGATTTTCGCTTCTTGTTTTGTTGGTCCTTGTGATGGTTTCTTTCGGATGTTCAAAGAAGGTGGCGGCACCGCCCCCACCACCCGCACCGGCTCCACCACCACCGCCGCCGCCCCCTGCGCCGACGGTGACATTGAATGCAGATAGAACGACAATCACCGCGGGTCAATCGCTGACCCTGACGTACAGCTCGCAAAATGCAACGGCCATGACCATCACCGGAATTGGCCCGGTGACGCCACCTGCTAATGGAACCCGTCAGGTTAGCCCTACGGCAAACACGACGTATACGGCCACGGCAACAGGCCCGGGAGGCACCGCGAACTCTGCGGCAGTAAGCGTCACAGTGAATCAACCGCCGCCGCCCCCGCCGCCTCCGAAAGTCGAACCCCAGCCGCCGGCTCCGAAAGGGCCATCAATTGATGAACTTTTCACGCGGACGATGGTTCCGATCCTGTTCGATTACGACAAGTACAACATTCGCACGAGTGAAGAGCCCAAGCTCCTCAGCATCGCGGCATGGCTGAAGCAGAACCCCACGCTGCGCTTCGCCACTCAGGGACATGCTGACGAACGTGGCAGCCAGGAGTACAACATCGCTCTTGGGGATGAGCGTGCTGCAGCCGTCAAGAAGTATCTCGTCGGCCAGGGTATCGCCGATTCCCGGATCACCACGGTAAGCTTTGGCGAGGAACGCCCGACTTGCCGAGTCTCCAATGAAGACTGCTGGCAGCAGAATCGCCGATCGGCGTTTGAACGGATCCCGTAGTTCCGTCTAGGAGGGAGGTCACCATGAAATCATCGGCCGGACTGCTCTTAGTATGTGTCTTGGGGATGGTGCTTGTGGCGCCTCCCGCCTATCCGCAGAAAGTCAGTGAGAGGGATCTGCTGCAGAACCTGAGCGTGGATATGATCAATGTGAAGGCCACGCTCAAACAGATGCAGGAGGTATCGGAAAACAAGAATGCCGAAACGACGAAATTGCTTCAGGATCTCCTGAAGGAAGTCTCAACGCGTTTCGCTACCATTGACACCACCGTCCAAAAACTGAATGAATCTCTCTCGGGAATCAAAGCGAGCGATGATAAGTCTCTGAAAGATATTCAGGACGCTCGAATCTCCCTCGACGCTCTCCGGAAAACCGTCGATGAAGGGTTTGTTCAGTTGAACAACAAGTCCAATTCCCTGACTCGGGAAATCAACAGCCTGAAAACCGCCGAACAGCCTCTGCCCGGTGCCGGGCAGGTTTTTCAGCAGGCCTTTGGCGAACTCGAGGCGGGCTTCCCCGACCTTGCGATCGCGGACTTTAGAGAGTTCCTAAAGAACTATCCTGGCGATTTACGAGCCGCGTTTGCGCAGTTCTACATCGGCGACGCGTTGTTCTCCCAGAAGAAATACCAGGAAGCGCAAACGGAGCTCGATAAGGCCTTGGAAAACTATCCCATGAGTGATAAAAAGTGTGTCGCCCTTTACAGAAAAGGCCAGACCCACGCTGAGCTGAAACAGACTCCCCAAGCCAGAGGCGCATACCAGTCTGTCGTGAAGGAATGTTCCGGCACGCAGGAAGCTGCGCTTGCGGCCGCTGACTTGAAGAAGCTGCCGGTGAAGTAACGGGAGTTGGCCTTGGGAGAACCGTATGGGAAAGTCGATCAATAAAGTAATTCTCGTGGGACGGCTCGGCCGTGATCCCGAAATGAAGTACACGGCCAGCGGAACACCGTTTTGCCGTTTTTCCATCGCCACGGATGAAGGCTGGACGGACAAGTCGTCCGGAGAAAAGACTGAGCGCACCGAGTGGCACAACATCGTGGTCTGGGACAAACTCGCGGAAATCTGTAACAACTACCTCGCTAAGGGACGCATGGTCTATATCGAGGGGAGCCTTCAGACACGCGAATGGGACGATCAGGAAGGCAACAAGCGCAAAACTACGGAAGTGCGGGCGCGTGACATGGTGCTTCTGGGTGGACCGCCGGGCGGTGGCGGAGAGGGTGGCGGATCGAGACGGCCGCCGTCGGGCCCGGAGCCCAGTGGGAGTGGCGGCACCGGCAGCCCCATCACGGACGACGACATTCCGTTCTAGAGAAACATAACCGCGGATTACGCGGATTGAATCCGTTTCAATCCGCGTAATCCGCGGTTACCCTTCCCTTGTCGCTCGGATCAACGCTTCCATATGCTGAAGGTAGATCTCGAGCGCACGCTTCCCTTGTGGCGCCAGCCGATACGAGGTACGAGGCATTCGCCCCTCAAACGACTTCTCACACAAAACGTATTCGTGCTCTTCGAGCTTGCGCGCGTGGACGCTCAGGTTGCCGTCCGTTGTTCCGAGAAGCTCCTTCAGTTCATTGAAGGTCATCGACTCACAGCTCGCCAGGGCGCTCACAATGCCAAGACGGATCGGCTCGTGGATGATTCGGTCGAGTTCGGCTGCGCGCGACTGCGCGGGGCGATTCCGTTGGACTTGCTGTCGACTCGCATGATGGCTTTCCGCCTTGTGTGTTGCTCTAGCCACCGTGCCTCCTGGCGATGATTGTGCCAAAAATAATTTGCAGTCCGCCGAATCCAGCGGCCATACACCACTGCGCCCATGCCCATGGAACCAGTAGCGCGAATGTGCCAATGGCCATGAAGCCCGCACCCATCAACGGCACGACCTTCACGGAATAGGTCCCTCCGCTCATGATCGCAACGCCGTACAGCAACAACCAGACGCCTGGCATCAGGTCGAACAGCCGATTCTGGTAAAGCACGCCGGTGAGAACAACAGCGCCGGCCAGCGCCGGAAACAGGCTCATCGTAAACTTCCGCCCGGGGCCCTGAATAAGGGTCGCGGGGATCCGCGTCTTTCGGAGCATCGCAAGCACGCCGATAGCTCCTGCCAGGGCAGCCTCCAACATCCACGCCACAAACCACACATCTCTGGACTCAATGCGACTGGTAAGGAAGGTCGCCAGAAGCGCCGTTCCGCCCATTACGACTCCACCCCAGCCGGGTACGGCGGTAAAGGAGCCGGCTCGCTCCATCGTCTCGCGAATATAGCGGAGGTCGCGGGCGGCGCGATCGTTCATGGAAACGACTTTAAGAGGTGCCTTCACGCCCCGTCAGAGTATTACAAGGACTTTGTATTGTAAAGAAGTGGTTGCCCTATTCGGCGAAGGCACCCATCGCGCGGAACTTTTCGTAGCGCTGTTGGACAAGGACATTCACTGGAAGCTTCTTGAGCTCTGAGAGTTGGGCGCAGAGAGTCCGTCCGAGGGTTTGCGCCATCGCCAGATGATCGTTGTGTGCCCCGCCCTCCGGTTCCGGGATTATTTCATCGATCAATCCAAGACGCCGCAGATCCTCAGGAGTAATCTTCAATGCGGCGGCAGCCTCCGCCGCATGATCCTGATCGCGCCACAAAATCGCAGAGCAACTCTCGGGCGCAATGACCGAGTAAATGGAATACTCCAGCATGTTGACCCGGTCGGCAACCCCTATGGCAAGTGCTCCTCCCGAGCCTCCCTCGCCGGTAACTGTCGCGACAATAGGAACGCGAATCTGTGACATTTCTCTCAGGTTCACGGCAATTGCTTCGGCTTCCCCGCGCTCTTCAGCGTCAACACCCGGATAGGCGCCTGGCGTGTCGATGAAGGTCAGGATCGGGCGACCAAATTTTTCGGCGAGTTTCATCACCCGAAGAGCCTTGCGGTAGCCTTCGGGCTTTGGCATTCCGAAGTTACGGTAGAGCTTCTGCCGGGTATCTCTTCCCTTCTGATGTCCTACGACGCAAACAGACTGGCCCTGAAAGAGGGCAAAGCCCGTCACGATAGCGGGATCCTCCCCGAACTTACGATCGCCATGAATCTCGATGAACTCCGTACTCAGATACTCGATGTAATCGAGAAAGTAAGGACGTCTGGGGTCACGCGCAAGTTTGACCTTTTCGTAGGCCGAAAGGTGTTCCATTTAGGATGGCCGCTAACTCAGGCGAACGGTGTTCGGTCCGCAGATTCGTTCAACAAACTCTACAAATTCGCGGTCCGGCGCAATCTTCACATAAGGATTAGGACGTACCAGCGCCGTGTAGCGGCCGGGAAATTCTAGCTCAAAGATAATCTCGGCAGAGCCTCTTTTTTCGTCAATCAGCGGTTGGAGCCGTTCCGCGAGGTCAGATGGCGCTGTCAGAGCGTCAATCCGGATCGTGACGGTGCGGCTTAGCACCTCTGCAGCGCGCTCGATGGGATAGATTTCACTGGCGAGGATCTTGACGGTGGATTCATCGTTGTCGAGCTTCCCTCGCACGATGAGGGGGGCATCGGCGTCGAGCAGCCGCTGAGTTTTCGCGAACGTGTCCGGGAATACGACGACTTCGACGATGCCCTCCCAATCTTCCAGCAGCACGACCCCCATGGGGTCACCTTTCTTTGTGCGTGTGACGCGTAAGGAAGAAACGATACCCCCAATCGACACATCAAAACCGGAAGGCTTTTCAGACAGAGTACTGGTGGTGACGTTGCCGTACGCTCGAACTTCCGCTGCGTATTTGCGAAGTGGATGACCCGTAATGTAGAACCCAAGCGTTTCCTTCTCATGCTTCAGCTTCAGTCCCTCAGCCCAGGCCTCAGCCGTTTCGAGCGCATGATCGTCGCCATTCTGGGCCATCATTCCAAAGAGTCCGCCCTGCCCGATCTCGCGTTCGCGCTGCTTCTTCTGGCCGAGTTCGATGGCTCCATCAACGTTCGCATAGAGCAAGGCGCGATTGAGATGAACGCTGTCGAAAGCCCCGGCCTTAATCAGGCTTTCGATGACGCGTTTGTTAACGGTGCGCGAATCGACACGGTCGCAGAAATCGAACAAGGTGCGAAAGGGCTTCTGCGTGACGATCGAAGAAATAGCGGATTCACCGACATTCTTTATTGCCGCCAATCCAAACCGGATACCGGGGCCGGCCGCCGTGAAGAAAACATCGCTGACGTTCACATCCGGGGGAAGGATCTGGATATTCATTTCACGGCATTCGTTGATGTACTTCACGATCTTTTCCTGACTTCCACGCTCACTTGTGAGAATCGAGGCCATGAAGTAGTTCGGATAATGCGCCTTCAGATATGCCGTGTGATAGGCGAGTACCGCATACGCCGCGGAGTGAGACTTGTTGAAGCCGTAGCCGGCGAATTGCTCCATCAAATCAAAAAGCCGGGTGACCTTCGCCTTATCCTCAAAGCCTTTTCCCCTGGCCCCTTGAACGAAACGCTGGCGATGCGCCGCCATCTCTTCGGCCTTCTTCTTGCCCATCGCGCGTCGCAGCAGATCGGCTTCACCCAGAGAATACCCCCCGATGATGTTGGCAATCTGCATGACCTGTTCCTGGTATACGATGACGCCGTAGGTCTCCGCCAGGACCTGCTTCAATTCCGTAAACTCGTATTCGACCTTCTTCGCTCCGTGCTTTCTCTTGATGAAATCGTCGATCATGCCTCCGCCTATCGGGCCCGGCCGATAGAGCGCGTTGAGTGCCGTGAGATGTTCGATGCTGGAAGGTTTGAACCGCCGCAGGATGTCTTTCATGCCGGAGCTTTCAAACTGGAACACTCCGCTGGTTAATCCGTCGGAAAAGAGTTTGTAAGTCTTCTCGTCATCGAGCGGAAGACTGTCCATGTCGAGCTTGATGCCTTCCTGTTGCTGAAGCGCTTTGAGCGTATCGTCGATGACGGTCAGCGTGGTGAGCGCCAAAAAGTCCATCTTCAGCAGACCGATTTTTTCGACATCGGTCATCGGATACATCGTCGTGATTTCATCCTTGCTGGACTTGTAGAGCGGAACAAAGTCCGTCAGCGGCCTGGGAGAAATCACGACGCCCGCGGCGTGCGTTGACGCGTGACGGGCAAGGCCTTCAAGGCGCTTTGCCGCATCGATCAATTCCCTGACCCGGGGATCGCTTTGAACGAGAGATTTGAGGTCGGGGTTTTGCTCGATCGCCTTGTCGAGAGTGATGTGAAGTTCCATTGGAACCATCTTGGCGATCTTGTCGACCTCGGCATAGGTCATTTCCATACCGCGGCCGGTGTCTCGAATTACGCCGCGCGCGGCCATCGTTCCGAAGGTGATGATCTGCGAGACATTTTCGCGGCCGTATTTGCGTGTGACGTACTCGATGACTTCGCCTCGTCGATTCATGCAGAAGTCGATGTCGATATCGGGAAGTGTCACGCGCTCCGGGTTTAGAAATCGTTCGAAGAGCAGTCCATATTGGAGCGGATCGATATCCGTGATTCTCATGCAGTAAGAGACCAGGCTGCCTGCGGCGGAGCCCCGGCCTGGTCCGACGGGGATTCCCTGGTCCCGGGCAAATCGGATCAGGTCCCACACGATAAGGAAATACCCAGGGTATTTCATGCCCTGGATAATGCGGATTTCGTCGTCGATCCTCTTTTCGTAAACCTCGATGGCATTCTTCAGAGTGCCGGCGTCGGACGACCGCCGAAGCTGGCCCAGACGGTCTGCAAAGCCGTCGCGGACGACCTTTGCGAAATAGGAATCGATGGTGAACCCGGGAGGCACTTCGAATTCGGGAAAGGGGTTGTCCACCTTCTGGAGTTTGAGGTTGCAGCGTTCCGCGATCTCCACGGACTGGTCGAGAACGTGGGGAATTTCGCCAAAGACGCGATCCATTTCCTGCCGATTCTTGAAATAGAACTGATCGGTATAGAACTTCATTCGGTTCGGATCGTTGACGGTCTTGCCGGTCTGGATGCAAAGCAGCAGGTCGTGGGCCCGGCAGTCATCCTTTTGCATGTAGTGGCAATCGTTACTTGCCACCGCGCGAATGCCCGTTCGTTCGGAGATCTTCAGCATGTCCGGGATGATCTTCCTCTGCTTTTCGAGACCATGGTCGTGAATCTCGAGAAAGAAACGATCCTTACCGAAGATGTCCTGATACTCGACCGCCGCCTTTTCCGCCTGATCGACGCGTCCGACGAGAACATTCGCGGACACCTCGCCATTGAGACACGCGGACAGTCCAATAAGTCCCTCGCTGTGTTCCTGGAGCAGCGCTTTGTCGACGCGTGGCTTGTAATAGAAACCGTCAAGGTAGGCCTTGGAGACGAGCTTCACCAGGTTCTGATAACCGCGCTCATTCTCACAGAGGACGATCAGGTGATGCGGTCTGCCGCGCGACGGATCGCGATCTTTATGATCCGTTTTCGCGACGTACATTTCACATCCGATGATCGGCTTGACTCCCGCTTTCGTTGCGGCGTCGTAAAAGCCGATGGCGCCGAAGAGGTTGCCGTGATCGGTGACCGCCACCGCAGGCATGCCGTACTTCGCTGCGGTCTTGGCAAGCACGTCATGATCGATAGCGCCATCCAGCAGACTGAAACCCGAGTGCAGATGCAAATGTACAAATTGAGACATTATGTTGTTACGAAACTACTCCCATTCAATCGTGGCGGGTGGCTTCGACGTGATGTCGTAGACAACCCTGTTGATTCCCTTCACCTCGTTCACAATGCGATTCGAGATCACATTAAGCACATCGTAAGGAAGCCTTACCCAATCGGCTGTCATGCCGTCGGTGCTGTGGACCGCGCGAATCGCGAGTGTGTGATCATAGGTTCGGTAGTCTCCCATGACGCCGACACTTTTTACCGGCAGCAGGATGCCGAACGACTGCCAGATATCCCGATAGAGC
>Ga0111538_10001867_pt1 | contig 29590 bp, 25 predicted proteins | sample SoiMethybrSBSTD1_FD_79669 | JGI IMG/M metagenome (GOLD analysis project Ga0111538, IMG submission 79669) | Bulk soil microbial communities from a Populus tree surrounding site in Tennessee, USA - Soil MetaG P. TD hybrid SBSTD1 (version 2)... | ecosystem: Environmental > Terrestrial > Soil >... | reverse complement strand
GGGGGCGGGAGAGGGCCGGGGTGAGGGCGGCCGCGGATACGATGAGGCCGTGAAGCGCTGCGCCCTCCGCATCTTTCTGTTCCTAATCCTCGGCGCGATCGTCAACGTTGCTGTGGCGTGGGTGCCGCTTCCATCGTGGTTGGTGAACAGCAGCAAGCCATCGTTGGCAAGAACTGACACATGGGTCGTTCAGCGCTTCACCAACGATCCCAATCGGACTATCTGGGCATTTCGTTACATGCCTGCGACCGTGATCTTTCCGCCTGAATACCAGGTTCAGCCGGTTGAGGATGTCCTCGCGCCTTACGGCGAGGAATGTTTGACGCACATCCGGCGACTGCAGGATGAAGAGTCATACCTCCTGATGGGATGGGCCGGTGCCCAAGGGTTTCCAATGCTGGCACTCCGCGGATTTGCCACCGAGACCCGGAAGCCGTCATACGAGGGTTCGCAAAGGGTCGATCTCGAGACATTCGGACTGTTGGTGTCAAAGCGCGTCCGATTCGGCGAAGCGAGGCCCTATCCTCTCATACCCATCTGGCCCGGGTTCGCGATCAACACGGTGTTCTATGCGGTCGGATTGTGGCTGCTGTTCGCCGCGCCGTTCGCGCTGCGAAGGTGGCGACGCATCAAGCGCGGCCTGTGCCCGAAGTGTGCGTATCCGGTCGGCACGAGCACGGTCTGCACCGAATGCGGGGCGGCGCTCGGCGCTAGAGTTGTCTTGTCCCATGAGTGACCTGCAGACCAGTTCGCAGACGTCCAAGTTGTGTGCACACTGTGGATACGACCTGCGCTCGCAAGCAGCCGGCGTGAACGATTGGCAGGACTTTCGATGTCCCGAGTGCGGGCACTTTCCTCCAGTCGAACACGTTCCCGAGTGCCGTGATCCAACAATCTTGTGGCACGCGGGCATGGCGCTGTGCTTCGGAGTGCCCCTTGTCTTGACTGCACTGGAATCCGCGAGGCAAAGAGTCAGTCATGCCTCTGGAGGCGCGGACTGGGCACCAGGCTGGCTACCCCTTCTCGACCTACTTGGGTTCATTGCCATCGTGTGGGGAACGATGACGCAACTTCGCTTCGCTCGCAATCGCGATACGTTCATCGTCTGCGGCATTCTGTTCATCCTCGCGTACGTGTTCGCGCTACTCTTCGCCAGCGCTGGCATCGAGTGGGGCCGATATCGCGTCTGATGAGCGCGTCAAAACGCCCTGAACCACACCGGCTGGGGGCGGCCGCGCGGCCGATTCACGTTGCGCGCGCAGGCAGACGCTGCTGCATTTGGCTCACCGCCAATTCGAGATCGACGGTGTCGTCCACCTCGAAGTAGTACGTGTGATCGACGTGCCGGTTGGGATCGAAGACCCACACCGACGCCCGCCGCGTCAATTCTTCAATGGTGAGGCAGACATACACCGGCATCGGCCCCAGCGAGTCGATCTGCCAGCGGCACGCGTTCTGGCCTTCCAAAACCGTCGGCTCGCCATACAACTTGATCAGGTGGCCTTTCAGGGCCTGGATGTGCACGACGCGATTGTCGCACGATCAGCGGCCACAAGCAATACGCGGTGCTCGATTGAGTGCCGGACGGCTGGGCTCAGCCACGTCGAGAGAAGTGTAGCGGCCGGCCCGCAGGATCATCTCGGCATAGCGGGGGCCGGCTGGCGGATGGAGACGCATGACGCAGCCCCTCGCCGATAACGTGACCGCAGTGCACGCGGGGACGTCGCAAGTCGTCGCGATGCCGGTCCCGAGTGCTCACCGCGTACACCGTGAACGTGGTTTGCGCGGCCAAATGGCGCTTCTGTGAGCGCTGATCGCGCGCCTCTGAGCGCCGATTGCGCTGGTGCGCATGCGCCTGTGTCTGGTGCGCAACCCGGTCGGCCAGGTGTGAAACGCGAAGTTGCGGCTGTGAATCTCTCATTTGCAGCCCGGAATCGTCGACTTGCGGCGTGGAAGTCGCCAATTCGCGCGCCCAAGTTGCAGGTTCCGGCGCTCAAGCTTCAACTTCGCGCGCCCAGTCTTCAAATTCACAGCCTCAATCTCCAAGTTCAGCGCCGCAACTTGCAATTTCACAGCCGGAAGATCGAGTTGGCGCGGCACGTGACCGGGTTGCGGCGCGCTCATGCGCGCCTCGTGCGCAGCGCGGGAATCGTCAGGTGAGCGTGAACCGGCGCGCGACCGATCGACAAATTCTCTCGCGGTGATGCTCACGGCTGCCTTCAGATCGACTCGAAGCGCGTTGATCTTCACGCCTGCGTTTCGCCCGTGACACGGCATGCGACATGTGAGCCGGCAGCCGTGGGCGCGGGGGATGTGTACTTCAAGTGCATCTGGGGTGTACTTCAAGTCCGCCGCCGCGGCGCGGGAGTTCCGTGACCGCTACCTGGATGAGGTGAACAGCGGGCGGCACGTGCTGGAGGCGCAGGGCAAGTACGACGTGAGCAGGCATCTTGAAGCAGCACCGGTGATAGAGCAGGTTCCACTGCTCGAAGCCGCTTGATAGTCTGGTGGTACAATGACGGCTTCAGTACTATTGCTCTCGCCATCGGCACAGGAGGTTCGAGGCCAATGCCCAGCCCACGCTCACTGTTGCTTCCGTTTCTCGGCGCTGCGATTGCCGGCGGTGCGGTCAATCACGCAACCGCGCAAACGCGGGGGAAAATACCGTGCAACTCCCAAGGCGGCTTCTATCTCAATCAGGCCATCTTCACCAGCCACTGCGCCCAACTGGGGCTGGTTGAGTCAGCCTCGTGGACTTTCCTGCCGCACGACCTTGGCGCGGGCGCTTCGGCGATGCTCAACGATCCGCTGAACATCAATACGCACGCAGCCAACCCCAGCGATCCGTGGAGCAATGGGACGGTGAACACCTGGCCGACTGCGCTGAACAATGTGCAGTTCACCGCCAACACCACGCCCCTCGGCGCGCTGACACCGCGCGGGGTCAATGGACTCACGTTTGCGTCAGCCGCCGGGAACGCGAGCGATGTCCTGCTCAAACCCACGGTCGCCGCCGACAGTTTCGCGATCGTGTGCGAAGCCCCGAGCGATCGCATCTGCGACGCGATCGCGCTGCAGATCGTTGGCCCGGCGACCATCAGCGCCGTGGTCTACTCCCGGTACGACCGCCAGGTTGTATTGTCTGGCCGGCTGCCCACCCTCAACGTGCCGGCTGGCCAACAGGCATTCCTGGGCGTGATCAAGCATCGCATGGTGAGGGTGGACATGTGGAACACGGTGTCGGGAGCGGAGAACATCCGTGCCGTCACGTTGTACCGCAGGCCCTACTACCGGGACCTTGCGGGCAATGACGGCGTGGCCGACGTCAACGATCTTCTGGCAGTCATCACGCAATGGGGTCCGTGCCCTCCAGACCCGGCTCCGTGCGCGGCGGATGTCAACGATGACAACACCGTCAGCGTCAATGACCTTCTGGCGATCATTACTGCCTGGGGGCCGCTGCCGTTCGCGACTTGCCTCGGCGAGGATCCCTCCTTCCGCAGCTGTGCCAGCAACCTGAACTGCACGTTTCCCGATTTTTGCGATGACTCATTCTGCGTTCCAAGCGCGTGCAGCTGCGTGCCCATCCCGGGCGCAGCCTCTGGCGGCACCGTACCGGGCAACTGGCTCTACACGGATGACTGTTGCTGGCTTTGCCACTCCTAGCCTCGGAATGGTGGGGGGGACCGTGCTGAGAGTCGCCTGAATGAGCGAGGCCGGCCGTGGGCGCGGCGGATGTGTACTTCAAGTCCATCTGGGGTGTACTTCAAGTCCGCTGCCGCGCGGGCGGGTGCTGCGTATCACCACCTGCTGTCAGGCGCGACCGACCATCGGCACGCCTGCATCAGCAGCAGCAACGCCCTCAAGGAGCACGCGATGTACGACATGAAGAACCTTTCCAAGTTCAAGAAGCTCGGCGAACTCGCACCGGAAGCCTTCAAGGCCTTTGTGGCCTTCGATGAGGCGGCGGTCAAGTTCGGCGTGATCCCGCTCAAGTACAAGGAACTGATGGCTGTCGCGGTCGCCCTCACGACGCAGTGCCCGTACTGCATCGAGATCCACTCGAAGAAAGCGAAGCAGGCCGGCGCGAGCGAGCAGGAACTGGCCGAGACCACGCTCATCGCCGCCGCCCTGCGGGCTGGCGGCGCCATGACTCATGGCACGCACGCGCTGACGTGATCAAACCGTGACGATGCGCGGATCCTGCCATCAGCACTCGATCACTTGCAGCCGGGCCACGATCTCCTGCTCGGTCGGCACGCCTTGGGGGTACTCCCTGCAACCCGGCAGTTCGCCCGATGCAGGAGGCCACCCCATGCCGAACAGGTCGCGGCCGTTCACCAGCAGGGTGGGCGATGGCCAGCAGCGGCGAGCATCGCTTTCAGGCAGCGCATCCTGTTCGATGTACGCGACAGTCGCGTTCAGCCCGATCACCTGCATCGCCTTCATCAGGTTGGTCATCGTCGCAGGCAGCTTCGGGCAGCTGTCGAAGGCGATCACATCGATCCTCACCGCACCTGCGTGCTCGGTCGGCCGCGCATGGCCCTCGGCCTGAGAGCGCAAGCGTACGGAATCTTCGGTCAGGCGCGCAGATTCGGCGTGCACTCGGTCCGCCTCCCGCAAGAGTTCAGCCAGATCCGGCCTAGAAGGCGGCTTGTCGGTCATCAAGGTACGGCTACTCCCTGCACGCTTCGTAGTCCGCCCTTCACACGCTGAGGCTTAGGCAGGGGCAGCAGCGGGGGGGCGCTCAAAGCTCGTTGCCGGACCGACGCAATGCAGCGTCGTAGGGTCGGGTCGGATTGAACTGAGCCTCGCGCCTCTTCGCTTTCTCCGCGGTCTCATCGAGCGGGCCGACGGCGTCCTTCTGGTTGTCATCGCCCTGGCCCGACTGCACCGGGATGTCCTTTGCCCGGGTGCCCGGAGCCGGCGCATAGGGATTGGTGCCCTGCCGCGGCCCGCCCGCTTCGTTCAGATTCTCGCGCCTTGCCCACGGCATCGGCGAAGAACTCGACGGCGCGTGTGCGCCGCCGCTGCTGCTGAGTCCACGGCTGTTCTGTCCGGTTCCATTGGCCGCATCGGGCTTCCTGGCCTTGTTGTCGATCGGTGCTGGCATGGCCTGTCTCCTGACGCGGATGAAGGTTCAAACTCAAAGGAGCCAGCCGCGCGGATGACACATCTGAGGCACCAATGCAACGCTAGGTCGGTGGCCCCGCCCGATCCATAGGGAGTTTGTCTCGATAGCCTCACGCGAGCAAGAACAGGCGCAGCGCGCGTGGGGCGCTTGCTTGCCGCTCACAGTTTCGCGGCCTCCTGTATACTTCGCCCAAGCCCGGGAGACCTTCTGCGGCCGAAGCGGCGTTCACGAACGGCAATGGCACCGATCGTGGCCGCGACGTGGCTGGGTCGCCTCCCCGTGCGAAAAGAGCATGGAAGTCATAAAGGGCATTCCAGTTGCGCCCGGCGTGGTCGTTGGCCGCGCCTTCGTGCTCGAGGACCTCCTCGAGCGCGTGCCTTTCCATCCTGTCGCCAAGGCGGAGGTTCCCAACGAACTCAATCGATTCTCGACCGCCCTGCAGGAATCGATTCACGATCTGCAGACCGACCGCGATCGGGCAGCCGCCAAACTCGGCCCCGAGCCGGCCAAGATCTTCGAGTTCCACCTGGGCCTGCTCAACGACAAGACGCTGACGGGCCAGATCTGGGATCGCATTCAGCAGGGCAAGGGCAGCGCTGCGTACGCCGTGGCCGAGACCTTCCGCGCCCTGGCGGACCGCTTCAGGGCGATGGGATCGGAGGTCTTCCGGCAGAAGGCCAACGACGTGATGGATCTCGATCGGCGGCTGCTGGGCAAACTCGTCGGCCAGTCGCGCGATCGACTGGCGAAGATCACCGACCAGGTCGTGGTGATTTCGCACGAACTGACGCCCGCGCAGGCAGCGGCGCTGGATGTGAACAAGGTCATCGGCTTCGCGACCGATGCCGGCGGCCGCACGAGTCATACATCGATTGTCGCAGCGGCGCTGGGAATTCCCGTCGTCGTCGGTTGTCACAGCGTCAGCCGCATGGTGAATGATGGCGATCTTGTGGTCATCGACGGCAAGACCGGCACCGTCATTGTGCAGCCTGATGAGGAGACGCTCGCTGAGTACCGGGCCGACATGCAGCGGGCGGTGGGGGCGGCGGCGAGCCTGCGCGAGATCGTGCACCTGCCTTCGGTCACATCCGATGGCGCGCACATTCACCTGTGCGGCAACATCGAGTTCCCGCACGAGGTGCGCAACCTGCTGGCCAACGGCGGCGAATGCGTGGGGCTGTATCGCACGGAGTTCCTGTATCTGACGAATCCGACCGAGCCGACAGAGGAGGAGCACTACCAGAGTTACCGGCATGCGGTGGAACTGCTGCGCGGCAGGCCGCTGACGATTCGCACGCTGGACCTGGGGGCTGACAAGTACACGCAGGAACGTCAGGAGGAGCCGGAGCGCAATCCGTTCCTTGGTTTGCGGTCGATCCGATACTGCCTTGCGAACCTGCCGATGTTCAAGACACAGTTGCGCGCAATTCTGCGGGCCAGCGCGCACGGGCCGATCAAGATGATGTTCCCGCTGGTTTCGACGCTGATGGAACTGCGTCAGACCAAGATGATCCTCAACGATGTGATGGAGGAGTGCGAGGAGGAGGGGATCGACTTCGATCGCAGGATTCCCATCGGCATCATGATCGAGGTGCCCAGCGCGGCGATCATGGCCTCGACGTTCAGCAAGGAAGTGAACTTCTTCTCGATCGGCACCAACGACCTGATCCAGTACACGCTCGCGGTGGACCGCGGCAACGAGCGGGTGGCGAACCTGTACACAGGCGCGAGCCCCGCGGTGATTCACCTGATCAAGAGCGTGATTCGCGCAGCCAAGCGCTTCAACACCGAGGTGAGCCTGTGCGGCGAGATCGGCGGCGACCCGCAGTTCACGATGCTGCTGATCGGGCTGGGGCTGCGGAATCTCTCGCTGGTGCCGGCCCAGATTCCGCTCATTAAGCGCGTGGTGCGGGCGGTAGATGTCGCCACGTGCGAGCGCCTGGCGCGCAAGGTCGGCAGTTTCGACAGCGAGCGGCAGGTGCTCAATACGATGCGCGCGGAACTCAATCGCGTGCTGCCGGAGACCGGCGACGGGGAGATCGAGCGGTAAAGCGCGGCTTTGCCGCCGCGCCTATACTCATCAAGTCATCGGCGGCGAACGCCGATAACGACATTCGCGGCGATGGACCGGCATGGTCGATCGCGTGCATTGATCCGCGGGCTTCAACAACCGGCGGATGCCAGAACTTCAGGAACGAAGTTGCTCTCGCGTCGCCCCGGCGGATGGTCCGCCGCTCCCACACACTATGCAATGTCGTGGGGGGACGGGTCGCAGGCGCGGGAGAGTTGATGGAATATCGGCCGCGAGCGCAGCGGTCAGCAATCAGCTATCAGCGTTCAGCGGCGCCTCGGCAATCGTCGAAGCGGATGCGGACAGCGATGAGCGGATGCGGACCCGGTTGGCGAGTCGCGGCCGCCCGACGAGTTACTCGCGGTGCGATTGGATAATCAGATGCGAACGCACACACCGCCCAACCCCGGTCTCGCCGGTGGGTTGATGGCGTCTGTGCGAAACGACCGCGTCATCAATGATGAATGCAACGCGCTGCCCCCCGGCAAGGCCGGGGGCTGATGGAGCCTCTTCGGGCGAGCCCCAAGGAATGGAGCACGCCCAGTGTCGCCAGCAAGCAAGAGCAGGAAGCAGACAACTACAGACGCACCCGAGGTCATGATCGTCAACGACGTTCCCGGCGAGGAATGTCGCATCGCGATCCTGCAAGAGAACCACCTCGGCGAGTTGTACACCGAGCGCCACGCCACCGCGACGGATGTCGGAAGCATCTACAAGGGAAGAGTGGTCAACGTCGAGCCGGCGATCCAGGCCGCGTTCATCGACTACGGCCAGGGCAACAACGGCTTCCTGCACATCTCCGACCTGCATCCCAAGTATTTCCCGGGCGAGGAGCGAACCGAGCGCGTGGGCAAGAAGATTCCTCGGCGCGAGCGGCCGCCCATTCAGGCGGCCCTGAGGCGCGGCGATGAGATTCTCGTGCAGGTGCTCAAGGAAGGCATCGGCACCAAAGGCCCGACGCTCACGTCGTATCTCAGCATTCCCGGCCGGCTGCTGGTGATGATGCCCGACATGGATCGCGTGGGCGTCTCGCGCAAGGTGGAAGATGAAGAGAAGCGCCGTGAGATGCGCAAGATCCTCGACTCGCTGAATCTGCCGGAGGGCTTCGGCTTCATTCTGCGCACGGCGGGCTTTGGCAAGACCAAGACAGAATTGAAGCGCGATGCGGCGTATCTCATGCGCCTATGGAAGGTGATGGAGAAGCGCATCAAGGGCATGGGAGCGCCATGCGAGCTGTACACCGAAAGCGATCTGCTGATCCGCACGATTCGCGATGTGCTGCGGCCTTCGATCAGCACGATCGTGGTCGATTCGGAATCGGCGTTCGATCGAGTGAACATGTTCCTGAGCGTGGTGGCGCCGCGCTCGGCTCCGAAGGTCATGCACTATCGAAGGGCCGCGCCCATCTTCCACACCTTCGACATCGAGCGGCAGATCGAACTCATTCACGCACGCGAAGTCCCGCTGCCTTCGGGCGGCAGGCTGGTCATCGATCAGACCGAGGCGCTGGTGGCGATCGACGTGAACTCCGGACGCAGCCGCAGCGCTCGCGACAGCGAGACCAACGCGTACGAGACCAACATCGAGGCCACCGACGAGATCTGCCGGCAGTTGCGTCTCCGCGACCTGGGCGGCCTGATCGTCAACGACCTGATCGACATGCGCTCGCCCAAGCATCGCAAGGCGATCGAGGAACGCTTTTTCAACAACTTCAAGCGCGACCGCGCCCGCACGACGACCGCGCCGATCAGCGAGTTCGGCATCCTGGAGATGACGCGGCAGCGCATGCGTCCGAGTCTGCGCAAAGCCCACTTTATGGATTGCCCGCACTGCAACGGGCATGGCGAGATTAAGAATCCCGATTCTGTTGCTGCCGATGCGGCGCGGCATATCGGCTACCTGCTGCAGTACGAGCGCGTGCGGCGCGTGGAAGTCGCCTGCTCGCCGCGCGTTGCCAGCGTGCTGCTGTCGGCCAAGCGCCGCGAACTGGTGCGGATGGAGGACGCCAGCGACAAACGAGTCGATGTGCGCGTGAGCGAAGCGATCGCTGCCGATCGCGTTGACTACTACGGGTACGACGACCGGAACGCTGACATCGACATCACGCGCTTGCCGCCACTCGAGCGGCCGTCGATGGCGGAGCTCGAAGCCGAGCAGGATCGGCCGGCGGTTACGGTTGAGGACGAGACCGAAGTGGTGGAAGGTGGCGGTCGTCGTCGGGGCCGCAAGCGTGGCCGACGCGGACCTGCGGACGCCACGGCCATCGCGCTGTCAGGCGATTTCGATGAGGAACTCGAGGCGCTGGGCTACGACGAGGAAGAGGACGATGTCATCGCCGGCGAAGACGAGGATGAAGCCGAGGAGCAGCCGCAGGGCGAGACTGTTCAGACGCAGCCTGCACCGGGAGCGGAACATCCTCACCATGAGCATGCCCACGGCCAACCGGGTGAAGGCGGCAAGCGGCGCAAGCGACGTCGACGCGGGCGGCGCGGGCGCGGCGGTGGGGGGCAGCAGCGCTTGGGTCCCGAAGGCCGGCCGCTGCCGACGGCGCCGAATGGCGAGGGGGCGACAGCGCAGCCGTCATCGGGTGCGCAGGATGTCGATGTCCAGAACGTTCGCGTGCATGAACTCGCGCGCGAGTTGCGCGTGTCGACCAGCGAATTGATCAATCGTGTGGAGCCCGAGCCGACCGTCCATCATGTGACCAGCGGACTTTCATCGGTTTCGGCCGAGGAAGCGGATGTCATTCGGCACATGTTCGCAGGCGATACGTCGCTGGCCGACGAGCCTCTTCATGCTGATGATGCTGGCCCCGCCGCGGGCAGCGATCAGCAGCAACTGCAGCCTGAAGGCAACGGCAGCCGGAAGCGTCGCCGGAGGCGTCGCGGCCGGCGAGGGCGAGGCGGCAATGGGGCTCAGCCGCAGCCAGTAGGAAGCATGAGTGCTCAACGGCCGGCAGCGGAAGACGAGACCGACGATTCGGGTGGCGACGCGCCCACGACATCGGTTGAATCCGTCGAATTGGGTACCATGAATGCACACAGCGGCGACGCTGATGCACAAGCCGGGAACGGGTCGCGCAAGCGGCGTCGCAGGCGACGGCGCGGCCGAGACAAGGGCCACGGAGCGTCCAGCGACATGAATTCCGGCACGAGCAACCGGCAACCAACTGACGGCGCGGCGCAGCCGCAGGCTGCTGACGCCTCGCGCGCTGATGTCGGAACGGGTCCGAGCGCCCCGAAGCCCGGGAGCGCCCCACCCGGGAAGAGACCTCGCCGTGCGCTTTATCGCGCCGGCCGGGTCTCCGTCTCCTCGCGTGCCCGCGAAGGCGGCAGCGATGATGAATGACCGACGCCGATCGCGCGACGCTGCGCAGATATGATCCGGCGATGCCTGAAGCAGCGAGCGCGACAACCCGGCGTCTGATTGTGCTGGGCTCCACCGGCTCGATCGGCGTGAGCACGCTCGAGGTCGTCGCGCACCTTCGCGCCATCGGCGCGATCCACTTTGAGATCGCCGGCCTCGCCACCGGCTCGCGGGCCGAAGTGGTCTGCGAGCAGGCCAGGGCGTTCGCCGTGCCGGCAATCGCTGTCGCCAATGACGTCGATCACCCGTGCCTGCGCGATGCAGGTGCACGCATCTTTCGAGGTCCTGATGCTGCTCTCGAACTGATTGAGACCGTCGCGCAGCCCGGCGACCTGGTTGTCGGCGCGATGGTGGGGTCGGCAGGAATCCCGGCGATTCTGGCAGCCATTGATCGGGGCTGCGACATCGCGCTGGCGAACAAGGAAACGCTGGTTGCCGCCGGTGCGATCGTAATGCCGCGCGTCCGCCAGAAAGGCGTGAACCTGCTGCCGGTCGATTCGGAGCATTCGGCGATCTTCCAATGCCTCGAAGAAGGCGGCCAGGCAATCCGCCGCATCGTCCTCACTGCCTCGGGCGGACCGTTTCGCACGTGGACAGCCGAGCGCAAGGCACGAGCGAGCGTCGAGGAGGCGCTCAATCATCCGACGTGGAACATGGGACCGAAGGTCACGATCGATTCAGCGACTTTGATGAACAAGGCGCTGGAGATCATTGAAGCCCATTGGCTCTTCGACATGCCCGGCCACCAGGTCGATGTGATCATTCACCCGCAGTCGATCGTGCACGGCCTTGTCGAATTCGCGGACGGCTCGGTCCTGGCGCAACTCTCGCCGCCGGACATGAAGACGCCGATTCAATACGCGCTCACATGGCCCGGTCGATGCGAAGGCATTTCGAAGAGGCTCGACTGGTCATTGCTGAGCCGGCTCGAGTTCGAGCAGGTCGATGGCGAGCGATTCGCAGCGCCGGCGCTGGCGCGTCGCGCCATTGAAGGCGGCGGCACTGCTGGCGCGGTGCTCAACGCAGCAAACGAAGTGGCGGTGCAGGCGTTTCTCGAGCGGCGCATTCCCTTCAGTCGCATCGTCGAACTGGTGCAGGAGGCGTGCGAAGCGATCGAACCGCGCCCGCTGCATACCATGCAGGACGTCCTTTCGGCCGATCGCGCGGCGCGAGCGTTCGCGATGGAGCGTTTGGCGCAAGCGCCGGCGGCTGCCATACGCTGATTGCCCGAGGTGCGACCAGATCTGGCCGATATGTACGGTTGTTCATCGAACCTTGCCCCCACGGCAGAGCCGAGGGCGCACGGATGCGGACCTTGATCGCATGATTCAGACAGTTCTCTATGTCGTGTTGATGCTGATCGGCTTCGGAGCGCTGATCTTCATCCATGAACTGGGTCACTTCCTCGCGGCCAAGTGGGCGGGCATACGGACTGAAGCCTTCGCGGTGGGCATGGGGCCGGTCGCGCTCGCGTGGCGGCGCGGCATCGGGCTTCGCCTCGGCTCAACCGGCAAGGCAGTCGATGAGCGCGTGCGCGAGTACTTCAAGTCGAGCGGCATCTCCATCGATCTCGAGGGCGGCGATGAGATCGAACGCCGCAAGCATCTCTATCGCGCCATGGATGCGCTGAGCATCGGCGAGACGGAATACTCGCTGCGCTGGCTGCCCATCGGCGGCTTCGTGAAGATGCTGGGGCAGGAAGACGCCAACCCCAACTACGTCTCCGACGATCCGCGCTCCTACAACATGCGGCCGATCGGCAAACGCATGGTGGTGGTGTCGGCGGGCGTGATCATGAACCTGATCCTCGCGATCATCCTTTTCGTGATCGCGTTCGTGGCGGGCGTGCGTTTTCCCGCGCCGGTGATTGGCGATGTCGCAGCCATCATGCCCGCGGGACGGACGATGCCCGTCAATGCCGCGGCCCTGGGCGTCACCACGCCTGGCCTGCAACCGGGTGATCGCGTGCTGTCGATTGACAACGACCCGACGCGCACCTTCGCCGACATCCACATCGCGGCGGCGATGGCCCGGCCCGGCAGCACGCTTGCACTCAAGGTTGAGCGGGCAGGCGTTGAACGGCCGCTGGAGTTCAATCTCGTGCCGGAGAAGGACCCAACCGGCGGTCTGCTGAGCATCGGCGTCGCGCCGGGCTCCTCGACGAAACTGATTGGTGCCGGCGGTGATGACGACGATCGGCGCATCGTTCAGGAATTCCTCGAACGAGCAGGACTGGCAACGACGGGCGTAAAGCCGGGCATGACATTGACAGCGGTCAACGACCGAGAGGTCAGCGCCTACGGCCAATTGGCGCAAACGGCCCGCGAATCGAACGGGCAGCCCTTGCAGACGACATGGACGATGCAGGTGACGGATCGCACGACGCAGGTCTCATATGTTGCGCCGCTTAATGTGCAGCCGGATTTCGAGACCTATCGCACGCGCGACGCTGCGCCGGATGACGGCATCGCAGGCTTCACGCCGCTGATGCGCATCTCGCGCGTGCTGGATGACAGCCCAAACAAGGGCGCGCTGCGCGAAGGCGATGTCATCCTGCGCATCGACGATGTGTCCTATCCCCGCCTGTCGCAGATCTACAAGGCGTTCGAGGATCGGCGGAGCAAGGACGTGACCGTCCTGGTTCTGCGCGATGGCGAGCAGGTTCCTGTCACGTGTCACGTGAGCCGCGGCGGCAAAGTCGGCACCGAGTTGCGTCCGGCGCTCGACCTGATGATGACTGCGCAACCGATCGCGGAGTATTCGCGATACCGCACCGACAACCCCGCGCAGACTGAGGATGTGACGGCGCCGGCCGGCCGCGCCGGGCTGTTCTCGACCGGCGGCACGACAATTCTGGCGGTCGAAGGTCGCGACGTCGGATCGTGGTCCGAGTTCCGCGGCGCCATGGTCGAAGCTACGTCGGCGGCGCTGAAGGACGAGACCTCAGCAGATATCAAGTTGCTGGTGCAGCATCCGATTGCCGGCTCACCGCAGGAGACAGTCTCACTCGAACTGAATGCACCGGAAGTGAAGAGCCTGCACGATCTGAAATGGCACGTAGACCTGCCGAGTTACCTGTTCGAACCACTGTACACGATTCGCAAGGGCAGCCCGTTGCAGGCCATCGCAATGGGATTTGAAGAGACCAAGAAGATGGTCCTGATGACCTATCTGACGATCGACCGCCTCATCCGCCGCAGTGTGGGCGTTGATCAGTTGCGCGGGCCGGTCGGCATCGTGCACATCGGCACGAAGGTAATGCGCGAGGGCTTCATCTACTTCCTGTTCTTCCTCGGCATGATCAGCGTGAACCTGGCGGTGATCAACTTCCTGCCGCTGCCCATCGTCGATGGCGGCCTGTTCCTGTTCCTGATCTACGAGAAGCTCAAGGGCCGACCCCCGTCGCTGGCGTTCCAGAATGCCGCAACGGTGGTGGGGCTGGTGATCATCGGCACGGCGTTCGTCGTCACGTTCTACAACGACGTGCTGCGCCTCATTGGCTGATGCGGCGTCCACCTGCTCAATGTCCAAAAGAAAGCACCCCTCGCGCAGTCTTCTGAGCCGCCTGCGCGAGGGAGCCGAAACAGGTCTATGGAGTCTTCCTGGCGGCGGAAACGGCGAGGTGACCGCGTTCTGCGCTGTTGTTCCGACCCGGATGGCCGAAGTTGCAGCAGACATTCGCACAGATGGGCGGCTGCTGGGATTCTGTCGCAAAGCGCGGCCTTGGGCTACACTTGTTGCGCCTCGGGTTGATACCGGAGATTCTCATGCGCGCACGAACAACGCTGTCAATCATGGTGATGTCCACGCTCGCGCTGGCATCGAGCGGCTGTTATGAGGACGCAGGCACCCCGCCGCCACCTCAGCCAGAGCAGGCCGCCGGGACGCATGAGGGCCCGCTGACCGAGATGACTCGTGGCGGAGGCGGGGCGAGTCCCGCGCTGGGCAAGGCCAAGCAGACCGCGACGAACATCGCTGACCGCGCCGAGCAACGCTCGCGCGACATCGCCGGCCAGGCTGATGATCCCTTGAGCGACAAGCCCAAGAGCGATCCAGCCCCGACGGACGATCCGCGCTGAGCCATCGTGTGCAGCCACTCTGAGCGGGGAGGCCTGGCAGTGCATGCACAATACTTCAGCTATGTACTTGCAATTATGTACTTGCAATCAGCCTACCGATCAGTTCTGGGGTGAGATCGCGCAATGAATGCACCATCAACTGCGGCTGCAGACCTGCGAAGTCGGCCGCTTTGCGTCCGCGGCTGAGAAGTACGACGCAGGCCATGCCGGCGGCGTGAGCGGCCTGCACCCCCGCGGGTGCATCCTCGACCACCGCACATAGCGACGGAGGGACGCCGAGACGCTTCGCCGCAACCAGGAAGACTTCGGGGTCGGGTTTGCCGCGGTGCACATCCATACCGCTCACGATGGCGGAGAACGCATCGCGACGGCCGAGGCCATCAATCGCCACCTGCAGATTCTCAGGCGGGCCTGACGACCCCATCGCCAGCGCAAAATCTGCCGATTTCAGCGCATCGATGAGTTCGGTCGCACCGTCCATCACGGGAAAGTGGTCCGCCACGATCTGCCGGTAGAGCGACTCCTTGCGGTCATCGATTGCGCGAATGCGGACTTCATCATCGATGCCCCAATAGCGCTGCACGATCTCGCGGCTGGTGCGGCCGAAACTCGCTGCAAAATCGTCTTCGGTGAACTTCACGCCTTCCTCGCGCGCGATGCTCTGCCAGCTGCGCAGGTGCGCTTCGTATGAATCGACGAGCACGCCATCCACGTCGAAGATCACCGCCTGTCGTTTCGTCAAGGAATTCACCACGCAGACCTTATCATCCCTTCTCGCTCAGTGTCCTCCGGAATCGCCGTGGTGAAATCGCTTGCAGACCCTCTCGGAAATCCGTGCACTGCTCGCCGGGCGCGACCTTCGTCCGAAACATCGCCTCGGGCAGAACTTCCTGCATGATCAGAATCAGTTGCGCAGGTTGATCAACGCGGCGCATCTCAGTCGCGGCGATGTCGTTCTCGAGGTCGGCCCCGGCACCGGCACGCTGACCGAGGCCTTGCTCGAGGCCGGCGCAGAGGTCATCGCCTGTGAACTCGACGAGAATATGGCGTCGATCGTGGAGGAGCGGTTGCCAATCGAGGTGATCCGCGGCGATGCCCTTGTCAGGCAGCGAGAACTCAACCCGGCGATCGTCACACGGATCAACGGCCGGCCCTTCAAACTGGTCGCCAACCTGCCCTATCAGATTGCCAGCCCGCTGATGACGACGCTCCTGATCGATCACCCCAATTGCGTCGGCCAGTTCGTGACGATTCAGAAGGAGGTCGCCGATCGTCTCACCGCCGGACCTTCAACAAAGGCCTACGGACCGCTCAGCGTCATCGTGCAGGCGTTCGCCGACGTCGGGCGCATCGGCACGCTCAGCCCATCGTGCTTCTGGCCGGAACCCGAAGTGACCAGCGCGATGGTGGGGATTGCTCCCATTGACGAACGTCGCCGCGCCGAGTGGGGGGGCCACGAACGCGAGTTCGCACGCTTTGTCACCGAACTCTTCACCAAGCGCCGCAAACAACTGGGCACGATCATCGGCCGCGCGCATCCTGCATGGCAGGCGCTTGCGGGGCTGGGCATTACACCGCAGATGCGGCCCGAGGCGCTTCGCGTCGAACAGCACGTCGCCCTCTGCCGCCATATCAATACGTGAAGCCGGGCTCAGAATTCTGCGAATCCCAGCGATGCGCCCAGGCTTGTGTCATCGCGGATCTGGTCGTACTTGACCTGCAGCGTCAGATCGAAATCCGGGAAACTGCGCGTGATTCGGAAATTCAATGAGCGCAGGTCGCTGAATCGGAAGTCGTATTGCGGGGAGAATTCGATCCGGTACTTCGGCGCGACCTGATACTGCCAGTTCACGCCCAGCAGCCGCGTGTCGTCGACCTCGATGATGCGGTATTCGACGAACGTGATGAAGACCGGCGAATGCCGCAGTTCGACGCCGATCGAACTCCGTGCGACGCGCGACTCCTCCATCAGGTACACCGCCTCTCCGACAAGATTGAGCGAATCGCTCAGCAGCCATGATCCGGAGGCGCGGATGTGATTGCCGAACTGCGAATACTCGGGCCGGTAATCGAAGAACTGCGGCGTGGGCGATTCATCAGGGTCGTCCTCGCCGGTCAGGACCAACGCGCCGTCGAGGGTGATGTAATCGACCGAATGCCAGTTGCCCGCGCCGCCGCGTTGCGTTTGCCATGTATTGCGTAAGCCGACTTCCACCGCCGCACCGTCAGCGATCGACTCCACGTCCTCGTCGTACACCGGAAGGTCATCCTGGCTGACGCTCGAGTACGCGCTCCACAGTGTCATATACGGCTCGATCAAGTGGCGCAGGCGGTGCACATCGAAGAACTTGCTGTCCACGCCGTTGAGCACGCGCTGGATGACGGTATTGATGCGCACACCAGCTGCGCCGTAGAAGCGCAGGCTGTCGGCGTCCGATGAGAACTCGTCGAAGTCGTCGTCGTACGCCGTGAAGCGCCCGACGACGAACGGCGTGACGTCGAAGCTGCCTACTTGCATCGGCATGCTGATTTCGTGCCGGCTGTCGAAGCGATTGACCCAGTTCTGCCGCAGGCCGGCGAGTTCAAGAGCCTCGTCGATCTGATCGTTCTCGCCGATGCCGAACGCGCGGCCGCGCACGCCCAGTTCGCGCGGCGTGCCGTCCTGTAGCAACATGCGCATGTGCGAGACCCGGTTCTCCATGCTGTAGGTGAATCGATCGTTGAACAGCGAATCGCCGTAGCGGCGATAGCCGAGCTCCGGCAACTTGTCGACGGTGTACTGGCGGCTGGCCAGCAGATAATCGTTGGAGATGAAGTCCTGCAGCGAGTACTTGGTCAGGAAGGTGAACGCCGCGTTGTCCTTCTGATGCTTGAGGTACAGGGCCGTCTCGTACTCGCGCCGTTCAGTGAAGTCATCGGTGCGCCACGAGGTGATGTAGGTCGGATCGCTGATGACCGACAACTGAGCCTGCAGCGTCCAGTAGCGCGAAAGTTCGGCCTGGTACTCCATCAGCGCGACGCCGCGGAACGACTTGTCGGAATCGACGTCGAGACCGCTCGAGGTGCGGTCCTCGCCACTGTCGAACTGGCCATACAGGTCGATCGCCCCTTCGGCCTTGCCCACGTCGTAACGCAGGTCGAGGCCGGTGCCCGCACCGCGCTCGAAGAAGGCATCGGCTTTCCAATCGACATCGAGACCTTCGGGCGCCTCCTTGCCCATGAGCGTGTACAGGTCCCATGTGGTGCGCAGGAACAGCCCGTCGTTGCGATCGCTTCCCACCGACACACCGCGCAGCGGCACGTCCTGCACCGTGCCACGAAAGCGCGGCCATGGCACGACCGGGATGTTCGATACGAGCATCGAGTTGCTGGTTGCGTCGATGAACGTCTCGCTCTCACCGCCTTCAACCTCGGGCGGCCGATCCACAATCATCACTTGGCGCGCACCAATCGCCAGGTGCGGCGCAAAGAACTCGCTGGTTGAAACCTTCACATCGCGCGCCTCCCATTGGTTCTCGGCGATCTGCCGCATCTCGGCCGCGCGGGCGTGCACCGGAATCTTCGTCTCGCGATTCTGCAGTCGCAGCCACGAATCGAGCATGATGGCTTGTCCGCGCCGGAAGTCGTAATACGCGCGGGGAGTGCGCACCACGTACTCGCCGCCCTGCGCCACCACGGAGACGTTGCCTTCGAGGTAGATGCCGCGGATCGCGCTCGCCTCGAGTTGCGAGGTCGACAGTTCATCCAGCGGCCCCGGAATGGTGAAGATCACGGCGCGCTCGGCCCCGAGCGTCAGTTGCGAGAGGTTGTCGGCCCGCCGCTCGGCGACGAAGTCGATCACGATCGAGCCGTCGACGGTGACGATGTTCTCCGTCTCGCCGCGCGTGATATCAATGCGATCGGCGGTCCAGCGCACGATGCCCTCGGGATCCTTGAGCCATTCGCTGGTCGTGCCGGCAGGGAGTTCAACGCGACGGGGCAGTTCCAGATCCTGCTCGGTGACGCGGCCGCCGGGAACGGGAACAAAGGTGACTTCAGGCGGCGGGGGGGCGGGTCGCACATCTGGCCGCTCACCGAGCGTCTGGTTGGTCGCGGCAAGATGTTTGAGGTGATCGGCAAGTCGCGCCTCGGCTTGCTTGATCAGGGCCGGCTTCTTGGGCGATTCGCTGGTGAGTTGTGCGGTCTCGAGGCGCACCTCGCCGCGCGTTGAGGCGGTGATGAGCACGTTCTCGCCTTCAACGCCAAGGCCAGCCCGCTTGGTCGGGTCGCTGACCTCGGGGAAGTACAGCGCGATCTGGTTGATCTCGCCCTGGCTGCTTGGCAGGCGGTTGATCCAGATCATGGCCTGCTCGGCCGTGAAGCGGTAGCCGCCGAGCGTGACCTGCACATCGCCCTCGAGCAGCAGGCGCTGCGTGTCATCCACATCCCAGCTCCAGGCGCGAAGCGCGTTGAAGCGCACATCGGTGTGCAGCGGCGCAATCGGCAGAATGAATCCGCTGAGCCTGTCGCCGGTGATGTTGACGGCCCGCTGTGCCAGCGCGCGGGATGGGCTGCCGTAGAGGATGCTCAGGACGATGCATAGCGTCATCGCGGGCATCCATGCCGGCGATCGGGCAGCGATCGGCGAGCGCAAACGGCGCATCGCCGCAGCGTTCGGCCGTGTGTGAGGCGTCCAATCCACTTCGCGGCGGATGATAAAGCAGGCGAGCGCGATGAGCAACGAGCGCAGCGTGATGGAATCAGCGTTTCGCTACTATGTGCGCGTGCGCCGCTCGCTGCTGCGGATCATCACGGCGATTCAACTCACGCGCTTGACGATGGCCTTCGGCGCCGTCGCCGACGTCTGGTTCGTCATCCTGCTCACCAAGTATCACGACTCGCACTCGATCTACGCGTACCTGCCGGTTCACGACATGAACCTGGCGGCGGCGCTGTTCGCGGGTGCGACGGTCGCCATCGGCCTATTCGCCTATGGCGCTTCGCTCAACGACATCCTCGATGTGCGGCACGACACGGCATTCAGCCCTGAGCGCCCCATTCCCGCCGGGCGCATTCGCCTGGGGCAGGCGATCGTTGTCACTGTCGGCGCTCTGATCGTCGCGATGCTCGGCAGCATGGCGATGGGCAAAGAGGCAGGTATCGTCGCGGTGATCACCGCAGCGATCGTGCTGTTCTACAACGCCACGGGCAAGTACATCCCTGCGGTCGGGTTGACGACGGTGGGGGTGATCCACGCGGCCCACATGCTCATTCCCAACTACCAGTTGGAGTTCACGTTACCGGTGTGGCTGGTGATGACGCATTCGATGGTGATCGCGGCCATCGTGCACAGGCTGGAGGACAAGCGGCCGGTGCTGTCGCCGCGGTCGATCGGGGCGTCACTCGCAGGGTGGGGGGCGTTGACGACGCTGCTGATTTGGGCTGGTGCACGCCACGGCGAAGGGCTCTGGCCTGACAGCAGCGCGGCATTGGCGGCCCTTTATCCCATCATGGCGGCAGTGGGATTCGTGTTCGTTGCGTGGTGGAAGGCGACGGGAGTGCGAGGGAAGGCCGCTGCCGAAAAACTCAAGCGCTACAGCGCGATGTGGGAAGGCGTTTATGGCGCAGCGTGGCTGCTGGCGCTGAACATGCCCGCCCAAGCGGTGTGGCTGGCGCTGTTTTCGGTGGCGGGCTTCGCGGCGATGACGGCGATCAAGGAAGTGACCGGTCTCTCTGATCGGCCGGTGGCATATCGCTAGAGGGGCTCAGAGCCGCGCGCAAAAAGAACAGCGGCTCTCGCGAATGACCTCTCCTCCGGGGTCACTCTCGAAGAACCGCTGAGCCAAACAGCCTACCGCGAGTTCGGCCAAGTGCAACCGCAAGATCAGAGTTTTCAAGCAGTTGCCGTTCTGCGCGTGTAAAAATGGGCAATACGACCAGCGCGCGACCGGACCCTTACGAATGTGCCGGGGAGTCCGGGAACGGTGTTGCGAAAACGCAACATGCGGCTTCAGCGAGTGGAAATGGGCGTCGATGAACTCGCTCATGCCACGGTCGCCGAAGAATCAGACCTCACGCACGAAAAAGCACGGCAGGAAGACGCCTGTTGCGGATGCGAAGGTGGCGGCTGCGACACGTTCTGCGACGACCGCGCTGGCTCCTGGCCCATCACTGCGGCAATTGGCGCACGAATTGAATTCCCTGCTTGACGGCTCGATGCGCTGCGTGGGACTGGCACGGACATCACTGCAGCAGAACGGCGCGAAAACGACGGCGCCCTCGATTGATGATGGGTTGGGCAAGGCCCAGGCCGCCATGAAGCACATGGCAGCGCTGCTGGAACGGGCCATGCGGCAGGCAACCGCGGAATCGCCAGCGGCGGGGGCCGCTGTGACGGCCATGTTCGATTCCCGGCAAACCTTGCAACAAGTGTCCGCGGACCTCGCGGACCTGCTCCGCCCGCACGCGCAGTTGGCGAACGCGACACTGCAATTCGACATCGGCGATGACTGTGCAGATCTGCCGGCGAGCTCGCTCGGCCCGGTGCTCATGAATGGCCTGCGCAATGCACTGCAGGCGTGCGAGGCCCGCTCCGATACATCGCCAGCGACCGTCGCCACGGTGATCAAGCGCGACAACGGGGCCTTGAACATCGCTATCAGCGGCCCGACGGCCAGCAAGCCCGCCGGTCATCGCATAGGGCTGTCGCTGTCATCGCAGATCGTCAATGAACTCGAGGGCGAACTCGGACTGCTTGCGTCCGGCGATGTCGCGACCCTGCGTGTGTGCGTGCCGATTGCGAACCTGCAGAGCCATGCGTGAACGCGAGAAGGGCAAACTGAAGTTGACTGAGGCGGCGTCGCGAACGATCGAAGCGGCGCCCGCATCCTCATGGCCATCGCCAGCGGTGCTGGTCGTCGATGACGACGCCATCGTCGCCGAATCGATCGCGCAATACCTGGCTGGCATCGGCTACGCATCGCAATGGACGCACTCGGCAGAGGAGGCGCTCGATCGCATCACACGCGATGGTGATGATGAGCACCCCGCCATCACGGTGCTGATCTGCGACGTCTCGATGCCGGGCATGGGTGGAATGGAACTCGTTCGCCGGGCCAGGGAGAAATCGCCGGAGATCGCGTCGATCGTGATCACAGGCTACGGCACCATCGAGGCAGCGGTCCGGGCCGTGCGCATGGGCGCGATCGACTACCTGACCAAGCCGCTGGTCGATGATGAATTGCGGATCGCGGTGGAGAAGGCGGTACGGCAGCACGCGCTGCTGTCGGAGAATTCGCGTCTGCGCAAGCAACTGGATCGCCGCTGGGGGCTCGAGAACATCATCGGCGACGACCCGCGCATGCGCCGCCTGTACGACACGATCGCCGCGGTCGCGCCCAGCAGGGTCACGGTCCTGATGACGGGTGAATCAGGCACGGGCAAGAGCCTGATTGCCCGGGCGATTCACCGCAACTCGCCTCGAAAGGATCGCCCCTTCATCGAGATCTCATGCGGCTCGATTCCCGAGACACTGCTGGAATCGGAACTGTTCGGGCATGTCAAGGGCGCGTTCACCGGCGCGCACGCCGACAAGCCCGGTCGCTTTCTTGCAGCGCACACCGGCACACTGTTCCTGGACGAGATCAACAGCGCCTCGCCCGCGATGCAGTTGAAGTTGCTGCGCGTGCTGCAGGAGCGAACCTTCGAGCCCGTGGGTTCCAGCAAGCCGGTCGAAGTGGATGTGCGCGTGATTCTCGCCAGCAATCAACCGCTGGAGGCGCTGGTGGCGCGAGGCGAGTTCCGCCAGGATCTGTACTACCGCATCAACGTGGTGACGATCCACTTGCCGCCGCTGCGGGACCGCATCAGCGACATTCCCATTCTGGCCGAGCATTTCCTGAACGAGAAATCGAAGGATCTCAATCGGCACGTCGTCGGCTTCAGCCCCGAGGCGATTGAGGCCTTGCGGGCGTACGGTTTCCCCGGCAACGTGCGGGAACTCGAGAACATCATTGAGCGCGCGGTGGTGCTGACGCGCAACAATCGCATCGGCGTCGATGATCTGCCTCCGCAGGTGATGGGCGCGCAACCGATCGTTCCCGCGAACGTCGCTCGATCAACGGACAGCGGCACGCCATACCTCGGTCTGCCGCTCGCCAAGGCGCTTGAGGAACCGGAGAAGCAGATCATCCTCGCGGCGCTCGAAGCGAACGCGTGGAATCGGCAGAAGACTGCCGAGGCGCTGGATATCAACCGCACCACGCTTTACAAGAAGATCAAGCAGTACGACCTGGAGCAGTACGGACGGACGGGCTGATCGCTGAAGCGAACGACGTCAATCCGTGACTCAATCGTTCAGTCTGCCTTGGCGAGGGTGTCCTTCTTCGCGTCTTCCTTGGGCTCGATGTCGCGCGAGACGCCGAGGTATTCGAGCGTCTGATCAACCACATCGCGCACGACCGGCCCCGCGATCGCGCCGCCGAAGTGCCCCTTGGAACGGTCGGGATCATCGATCACACACAGCACGACGATCCTCGGATCCTCGTAGGGCGCACCGGCGATGAAACTCGCGACGTAACGGTCCTCGTAGTAACCCTTGCGATCCTTGCGCGGCAACTGGGCCGTGCCCGACTTGCTGAACATCGTGTACTTCTCGCTCTGGGCGGCCCGGCCGGTGCCTTCCTCCATCACGCCTTTCATCGCCTCGCGCGCGATGGCAACGACCTCGGGCTTGAGTACTCGGCGAAGCATCTTCGGCGGCTGGCCCTCCTCAAGCAGTTGCCGTTCCTCCAGCGCGTCGTAGGCGGTGATGCGCAGGTTGGGGATCGTGCCGTCGGCCCGCGCGAAGACGCTGAAGGCACGCACCATCTGCAGCGGCGTGATGGCGATCTCGTGCCCGAAACTCACCGAGCTCTGCGTGTACTTGGTCCATTGACGCGGCGTGGTGACGATGCCCGTCGTCTCGCCCTTGAGTCCGCAGTTGGTCCTGCTCCCGAAGCCAAAGCGGCTGATGGCGCCCTGCATTTCGCGGTGGCTCATGCGCTCGGCGACGATGGCCATGCCGGTATTCATTGATTTCACCAGCACCATGCGCCACGTCGACGGGCCGTAGTAGTGCGTATCGCGAATCAGACGTCCGTACGGCGTGCGCCAGCCGGTCGATTCAGGTGTAGGCAGCGTTTCGTCCGGCCTGGCCTTGCCCATCTCGGTCGCGACTGACCAGATGAAGGGCTTGAACGTCGAGCCGGGCTCGTAGGGATCGGTCACGCATCGATTGCGACCGAGCGCCGGGTGAACCTTGCGGCCGGGATCGCTGATCGCCTGGGACCAGCCCGGGCGTTCATTGAGGAAATCGGTCATGGCGAGGATCTCGCCGGTTCGGGGATCGACCACCATCATGCGTCCGCCGCCGGCGTTGAACTCCTCGATCGCCTCGCGCAAGCGCTTCTCGCAGAACTCCTGCACAACGAGGTCGATGCTCAGGCGAATGTCCTGGCCATCACGCCCGGGCTGGTAATCGTCGGGATCGATCCACAGCGCGCGGCGGCCGACGTCACGCAGATATGTCAACTCGCCCATCGCCGGCTGCATCTGCCGGTCGAAGATGAGTTCATACCCGCCTTGGCCGCTGTGCTCGAAGCCGACCTTGCCCACGGCTGCCGCCGCCATGTCACCGTGTGGATAGTGGCGGACGAGGCGCGGCTCGAGGCCGACGCCTTTGAGGTTCGCGTTGCGCACCGCTTCCACCTGGCCATCGTTGAGCAGTTCATCGACAACGATGTAGCGGCTGTCGGGCCGCTCGGCGATCTTGCGATCGATCGCGACCGGGTTGAGTCCCGCGATGTGCGCGAGGTCGACGGCGACCGTATCAAGGTCCTTCACCTGCTGCGGATCGACAAAGAGCTTGTAGCCGACAGTGCTGGTGGCGATGACCCGGCCTTCGTGATCAAGCAGGTCGCCGCGTCGATTCATCTCGACGCGACTGGAGACGGTCGAGCCGACCGCTGGCGCCAAGCGATCGTCTGGCCACAACTTCAGCTGCACGACGCGGCCGAGCAGGCACGCCATCGCGACGACCACGGCGATGAGCATCCCCTTGCCCCATGCCTGCACGCGGATGGCTTGCTGCTGGCGAACCTCACTGAGCGGCGGAGGAATCGTTGACATGTGACTGTGTGCGCAGGGGAGCGACCGTATCTGGTTGCGAGTTCAATGGCTGTCCGACAACGTGGCGCCCGCCGTCTTCGTCTGATTGGCGAAGCGGACGTCGGGTTGCTGCGACGGCGGCATCTCAGGACGTGCCGGAAGAGCAACCCAGTTGATGTCGAGACCGTTCATCGCAAGCCGAACCTGCGACGGCCTGCAGCGCTCGGCGATCTCGGCCCGCATCTCCCAGAGCGTTCGTTCATGCTCCGAGAGCCGCTTGTGCGTCTGCGTGATCTCGTGGAACGTGTCGATGCGCTGCTGGCGAATCACCAGCAAGGCGCACGCGACGGCGCCGACTACCACGATGATGAACAGCAGTTTGGCGAACATGCGGTTATCCGAGCTTCAGAACCGTGCCGGCCCTGATGTTGTCGGGATCGTCGATGACCTTGCGATTGATGCGGTGGAGGTCGCGCCACTTCTCACGATCGCCGAGGAATCGCTGCGCGATCGCTGAGAGGCTGTCGCCGTGCTTGACGGTGTAGGTTTTTGCGGTTCGCTTGCCCTGATCGCCGGGCTTGGGCGTGTTGGCCGCGACCGCGGTCGGCCGCAGAGCCGACGACTTCGACGGCGTTGCCGGCGATGGCGCCGCGCGCGACTTGCCGCCGAGCGATTCAGCCGTCGGGATCATGAGCCGGCGTCCGGCGCGAACCTGCGCCGGATCATCCATCTTGTTGAATCGCGCGAGAGCCTGCACCAGCGACGTGTCACCGTAGTACTCCTTGCAGATGGCGAACAGCGACTCGCCGCCGCGCACATCGTGGAATTGGACATCCTTGATGTTGACGGCGGCGCCTTCGTCGACCGGCACGAAGCCTGGGATCTGAATCTGTCCCTGATCGCGCGAGGTTATGGCGGTGATCTCAGCGCTTCCGGATTGCGGCGCGAGCGTGTTGATCGGCTGGACATCGTGAAGCCCAGGCTGCGCCGTCTCGGCGCCGCCGCGCTGCTGCAGGCCGACGTTGCGATCGACCATTGATCGCTGCTCAGGCGACATCGCTTCGATCGACTGCGGCGATCCGCCTGCAGCAGCCATCTGCGAGGTGTTCATCGCGGGATCAGCCGGCTGCAGCATCGGTGTCGTCGGCTCGGGCTTGAGTGCAATGAGATCCGGCTCATTGCGCGTATGCGCCACGAGTGGGTCCTCGATCTGCCGATTCGTCAGGTTGGCCGAGGCCTGGTTTCGCGCAACGGAGAAGTGATCGGAGATGAGAATCCCGATGAACAGGATGAGCCCGAAGCCGACCACCAGCGCCAATTTGTTCTCACGTGTCATGCGATGCAGCGTCCTTGCGTGCTTGCCGTCGTGCAGGCGAGTTCGCATCCTTGCGAACCCGTCGTGATTGAAATGCGGAACGTGTCGTCTGTCAAATCATTCCGGCATCGGGGGCGTGCGAGCAATCGAAATCGCGCGAAACTTCGCTGAGCGTGCGCGAGGGTTGGAGCGAATCTCCGTTTCGTCCGCCGTCACCGGCTTGCGCGTCAGTCGCTCCGCGAGGGCGCGCTTGACGAGATCGGCGAACGCGTGCTTGACAAGTCGATCCTCGAGACTGTGGAAACTGATGACGCCGACGCGCGCGCCGGACTTGAGCCAGCCGCCGCGTGCGGCGTCTTCGGCGCCACGCGCGATGAATTCCAGAAGCGTTCCAAGAGAACCAAGTTCATCGTTGACCGCGATCCGAAGAGCCATGAACGTACGCGTCGCCGGGTGCATACGCGACGAGCGGGCGCGCGGCCCGTACGCCTCGACGACGGCGGCGGCCAGCCGCGCCGTCGTTCGGATCGGCTCGCGGTCGCGGATTTGTGCAAGTTTTCGGGCGATCCGCCGAGCGAAGGGGTCTTCTCCGTAGCGATAAATGACATCGGCCAGTTGTTTCTCATCCAGCCCCGCCACCAGGTCCGCCGCGGTGGCGCCTCGCGTGCGGTCCAGACGCATGTCCAGAGGGCCATCGGCGCTGAAACTGAACCCGCGGCCGGCATCGGCCATCTGGTTTGAACTGAAGCCCAGGTCCGCGAGCACGACGTCGGCCTGCAGGCCGCGTGAGGCCAGTTCGCTCGCCGCCCCGGTGAATGGAGCGTGAATCGGGATGATGCGCACACCCGTTGCGTGAATCCGATCCGTCGCCATCGCCAGGTTCAGGCCATCGAGGTCGAAGGCGACAATCGTCCCTTCCGCGCCGACGCGCTCCGCAAAGAGCGCTGCATGGCCGCCCTGGCCGACCGTGAGATCGACGACGGTGTCGCCCGGGCGTGGCAAAAGCAGCCGCACGACCTCCTGCGCCAGCACCGGAAGATGAACGACGTCGTCCACAGTCCTTCACGCTACCTCGGTCCGATGGGGGAGGCTACCGTACTGCTCCTGAACGCGGACCTTCGAAGGAGGATGGACATGATTGCTTTCCTTGCACGCTGCATCGCCCTCGCCCTTGCGTCGCTGGCGCTTGCCTGCGGCGCGGGCTGCTCGAACATGCGCTTTGTCATCGATGCGGTGCCCGCCGAGGACGATCTGACTGAGACCGCGATCTGGGCCGACCCGGGCGCCTCGAGCGGCAATAAGATCGCGCAGATTGATGTCACCGGCCTGATCATGGACGCCGAGACGCCGGGCCTTCTCATTCCGGGTGAGAATCCGGTGGCGAGGTTCGTCGAATCGCTGCAACTGGCCGCGAGCGACTCGGCCGTGAAGGCCGTGATCATCCGCATCAATTCGCCCGGCGGGACGGTCACCGCCTCTGATGTCATGCATCGCGAGGTGCAGCGCTTCAAGCAGCGCACGAACAAGCCGGTAGTGATCTCGATGGCGGATGTGGCAGCCTCGGGCGGCTACTACCTTGCATGCGCGGGCGATGAGATTGTCGCCATGCCGACCACCGTCACTGGATCCATCGGCGTGATCATGCAGACCTTCAACTTCTCGGAGGGAATGAAGAAGATCGGCATCCGGTCCGACGCCATCACCTCCGGCCCGAACAAGGCGGTCGGCTCGCCCTTCGAGCCGATGCCTCCCGAGCACCGTGAACTTCTGCAGAATCTTGTCAGCGAGTTCTACGCGAACTTCCGGTCCGTCGTCACCGCCAATCGGCCGGCGCTTTCCCCGGGTGACGTGGACTGGATCACCGACGGCCGGGTGGTGACCGGCGCGCGCGGCCGAGGTGGGACTTGTCGATCGTGTCGGAGATCTTCACGACGCCTTCGCTGCTGCAAAGACGCGAGCAGGCCTGAGCGCCGCTCGGCTCGTGAAGTATCACCGGCCGCTGGAGCACGTTGGCAGTGCGTATGCCGCAAGCCATGTGCCGGCAGCGGCGGGGACACAGGTGAACATGCTGCAGTTGAATCTCAGCCCTGGAGCAGCCGCCACGCCCACCAATTTCTATTACCTGTGGGATCCGTCTGTGTGGTGAACGGCAGGGTGGTCAGCCGACAGTAATGGGAACCATGACGCAACTCCCGCCGACGGTTCCCGGCCCTGTGTACTCCAGCGAAGCGCCCGGCGCAACCGCGTCGCTGGTGCTGGGCATCATCAGCGTCGTCTTCAACATCCCGCTTGTCGGCCTGATCCTCGCGCTGGTCGGTCTCGCGAAAGCCCGTTCGGCCCGAGCCCTGTGCGATGCGCATCCCGGGATGTTCAACAACGCCGGCGTCGCTCAGGCCGGGATGATCCTTTCGATCATCGGCATCTGCCTCGGCGGTCTCTCGACGCTGTGCGGCTGCGGGTATTTCGCGCTCATCTTCTTCGCGCTGATGGGTGCGGCAGGTGGAGCAGGCGCTGGCGGCCCCTGAGTTCGCTCGTCAGCGCGTACAAAACGCCCACGGCTTTGGCCGTGGGCGTTGGATTGACAAAATCAATCAGAGCCGACCGCTGAGCACGCACGTCACTTGACGCGGGTGTAGGTGATCTCCATGCAGCGGAACTCCTTGCCATCCTTGCCGGGCACGTAGGACTCCATCACCCACTTGTCATCGCTGAGCCACTTCTCCGTGGTGCGCGACTTGACATACTTGCCCGCTTCGACGTCCGGGCTCTCGCCGACGTAGGTAAAGGTCTTCGTCGCCGGGTCGTAGGTGCCCTCGGAGGTCATGACGCCTGTGCCCATATTGTCGATCCAGCCGACCACGTACTTCTTCTTCAGATTGTCGTAGCCGCAGACGCCCATGCCTTCGAACGGCCCGAATTCAGTCTGGCCGTTGGCATGATCCATCAGATAGCGACCGTCCAGCGCCATTTCCGAAGTGCTCGTGCCCTTGGACTCACTGGGCGGCGAGTCGGCGTCCATCCACATCTTCACCGCCAGGTCCCAGGTCCCAACCTTCTTCTCCAATAGCTTGTGATGCTCATTGGGAGTGGCGAAGGCCATCCACTTCTCCATCATCGCCTGCTGCTCAGCCGACATCGGCGGCTGCTGTGCGGGCTTCTTGGTGTCCTGTGACACCACCTGGCTGGTGATGACAGCAGTGGCGGCGACCAGCACCGCGCCCGTGAGAACATTTCGAACCTTCATGTCGTTGCTCCTTTTGTCTGAGACGAAACCGTTGAGTAATCAGCGAGGTTTCTGAGCGGCGGCAAGCAGACGTGGCCGCGATCGCGCGGCGGCTCGCCGATCAACGTCAACCTAACAGATACTGAACGTCTGTCAAGTGGGCTTTCGGCCGATATTGTGCCACTTCAGCCCGAGTGCGCCAACTTGAGCCGTCCGCTGCCAGGCCACGCACCCGGGAAAGCCCTGCGGCCGGCCGGAACACCTTGCCTGCGCCACG
>Ga0111538_10001865_pt1 | contig 29597 bp, 24 predicted proteins | sample SoiMethybrSBSTD1_FD_79669 | JGI IMG/M metagenome (GOLD analysis project Ga0111538, IMG submission 79669) | Bulk soil microbial communities from a Populus tree surrounding site in Tennessee, USA - Soil MetaG P. TD hybrid SBSTD1 (version 2)... | ecosystem: Environmental > Terrestrial > Soil >... | reverse complement strand
TGCTGCCCGTTCACGCATTCATCAACGACCGCCATTTGCTCGAGCGCGGGCTGACGAACTATTGGGGCTACAACACCATCGGGTTCTTTGCCCCCGACGTGCGCTACGCCTCGGATCCGGCCAACAGCCTGCGCGAGTTCAAAGAGATGGTCGCGCGCTTTCACGATGCCGGCCTCGAGGTGCTCCTCGACGTCGTCTACAACCACACGGCCGAGGGCGACCACACCGGGCCGACCCTCGCCTTCCGCGGCATCGACAACGCCGTCTACTACCGGCTGGCGCCGGATCATCCGCGCTACTACAGCAACGATTCGGGCACCGGAAACGCGCTGAACCTGCGGCACCGCCGCGTGACCCAGATGGTCACCGACAGCCTCCGCTACTGGGTGACCGACATGCACGTCGACGGGTTCCGTTTCGACCTCGGAACGGTCCTCGCCCGCGACCAGTTCAATTTCGACGACCACAGCGGATTTCTCATTGCGTGTAGTCAAGATCCGGTGCTGTCGACCGTGAAGTTGATTGCCGAGCCGTGGGACTGCGGTCCCGGCGGTTACCAGGTCGGGGGCTTCCCGCCAGGCTGGGCCGAGTGGAACGACACCTATCGCGACACCGTGCGCGACTTCTGGCGCCGCGAAGCGCCGGTGAGCGTGCTCGCATCGCGGCTCTGCGCCTCGGCCGACCTCTTCAACTATCTTGGCCGCAAGCCGTGGGCGTCAGTGAACTTCGTCACGACGCACGACGGCTTCACGCTGCACGACCTGGTGTCGTACAACGACAAGCACAACGAAGCCAACGGCGAAGAGAACCGCGACGGCAGCTCGAACAACCGGTCGTACAACTGGGGCGCCGAGGGGCCGACCGACGACCCGATCATCGTCGACATCCGTCAGCGCCACATGCGCAATTTCCTGGCGACGCTCCTCTTCTCGCAGGGGACGCCGATGCTGCTCGGCGGCGACGAATTCGGCCGGACGCAGTACGGCAACAACAACGCCTACTGCCAGGACAATCAAACGAGCTGGCTCGACTGGAACCTCGCCGACTGGCAGCGAACGCAGCAGGCCTTCGTCGAGCGGGTGATCGAGCTGCGCCGCCGGTTCCCCATCCTGCGCCAGAACCGGTTCCTGAACGGCGAGAAGAACGGCGAATCCGGCGTCAAGGACGTGACCTGGCTGACCACCGCGGGCAAGGAACTGACGCCTGACGACTGGAACAACAGTCAGCTTCGCTGCTTCGGTATGCTGATCGACGGCCGCGCGCTGTCGACCGACCCGCCGCAAACCGACACGCTGCTGATTCTGTTCAACGCCAGCGAAGCCGGGAGACGCTTCACATTGCCGGCGTGCTCGTGTTACCCGCCGCGGTGGTCACTCCTCGTCGACACCTCGAGGCCCGATTACGCCGCGGGCGATCGGTCGATCGAGAGGCAATGCCGCATCGGGCGGCAATCAGTGATGCTGCTGCACGCGTCGCAGTCGTAGCTCGTGGCTCGTAGCTCGTGGCTCGTGGCTCGTAGCTCGCGGCTCGCGGCTCGCGGCTCGGAACACGGGAACTCACTTACCGAGCCCCGAGTACCGAGCCCCGAGTAGCGAGTGCTACTGGGATTTGCAGGGCCCCCAGGCCACGGAACCGCCGCCGCCGGGCATCGGGCATTCCTTGGCCGCTGCCCCCATCGACTTCATGAACTCCGCCATCGGCACCGGCTTGCCGTGCACCGGCGCGATGGTCGCCACATCCAGATTCAACGTCCGCATCGTCCGGTAGAAAGTGATCATCGCCGGCGTCGGCGCGGCGGGAGCCGGCTCGTGGGTGTCGAAGAGATTCGCCTGCATCACGATCTTCTCGGCCGGCAGATACGCCATCGCCATGCCTTCGGCGTGGCGCAGCGGCTGCACGTAGTAGATGTTCATGATGCGCGTGCCGTCGGTGATCACGTAGTTCTCGTTGAAGCTCTCGTAGTTGTAGCCCTCTGACACTTCGGTCGGCGGCCACAGCGTCACCATGTCGGGTTGAACGGTTCGGGCCCGATAGTTCAGGACGTCGTGGTTCAGGAAGTTGATGTTCTTCCGCTGCGTGACAATGGTCGCGCCGATGTGCAGATAGGTGCGGATGCCGCCGATGTGGTCGAAGTGCTGATGCGAGTTGACCAGATATCGGATCGGCTTGTTGGGGATCAGCTTCGCGATGTGCTCGATGACGGCCAGGCTGCGCGCTTCGCTCGTCGGCGCCTCGAAAACCGCGATGAACGTCTTGAACTCCACGGCAATGCTGTTGGCGGGCCCGCCGCCCAAGAGATACACGCCCTCAGCGAGACGCTCGGACGTGACCTGCGGCAAACCGAATTGCGCCTTTTGAACCGATTCGGGGACCGGCACCGGGTCGCCGCAGTTGTTCGGCTCGACGTTTGGGAAATTGCCGCCGAACGCATTGTGTCCCGCCGTGACGGTGTCGAAGCCGAAGTTGTCGTCCCAACCCTGGTGTGAATGCCACGCGGTCGGGAACTTGACGTTGCCGAAGGACTGCTGATTCGTCGACTCGTGCTCGTAGTTGAAGTCGCCGAGCGCCGGCTCCGAAACCATCGTGTGGATCCGCTGGATCTGGTTCTGCTTATTGATCGTCGCGTCAATCCGATACGGGCCCATGGTGATCGACACCACGTGCACCTTGTCGGGAACGGTAGTGGGACCGTCACGGCCCATTTCGCCCAGTTCCCAGCGCCAGATGGCTTTCGGGTTCGCTCCCGGCAAGCGGGCCGCTTTCAGGAAGCCGTGCGGGTTCATCCAGATTTCGAGCTGGCCTCGAGCGACGTCTTCCGGCGACATGGGCACGGGCGGGGCGCCGACACCGTCCAGGTGCCAGCCGTGGTTGCCGTTGATGACGAATGTTTGATGAAGGTTCTTCTGAACCGGCGTGCCATCCTGCCACCCCAGACCGTACTTCCAGGAGGCGGGATTCAAACCGGGCTTCCGATCGAACTCCTCCTTGATCGTCCGCGTCTCGTAGTTGATCGTCCGCTTGTAGTTGGCCATCGAGTCGATGCGCGGCCAATCGATGTTCACGCCCGATTCGAAGGCTTGCCCGACGGCTCCGCTGTAACCGGTACCCGAAAACGTGATGCACTTGAGGTTGGCCTCCCCGATCTCCTTCGCCGCCGCGGCCAGCAGCGGCGCCGGGTCGACGAACCCTGCCGGGAACTGTTGTGCTGCGGTCGTCGCGCTCAACAGCACTGCCAAACCCAGCCCAGACAGCACTCTCATACGACTCCTGCTTTCCGGCCTGCCTCCTGGCTGCGCCCGCGCGCTGCCAGCGCCGCGCCGATTATGGCCGAAGTAAACGCGCTACGATAGATCCGACCGGCTTCCGGATGGCGCATCGGCGACGGCTCCCTTTGTTCGATACCCCCGCTCGCGGCCTGACATTTGGCGTCGCCCTCGGTGCGCTGTGCATCACGACGGCATGTGCCACGATTCCTCAGCCCGCTCGTCAGGGGCCGGCTGCAGCCGCCTATCGCGAGCGTACATCGCACGCCGAGCTTCACGGTCGACGGTTAACGCTGCACCTCGCGGCGCCGGCGCCACAAATGAGCGCGCCAGGCAGCGATCCCGTCACGAAGCCGTTGGTGCTCTACGCGAGCGGCGACGGTGGATGGTTCGGCGCGGCTGTGGACATGTTTCGATCGATCGCCGGCGCGGGCTATCCGACGGTCGGCATCAGCTCGCGCAGCTTTCTGCGCCTCGAACGTCTCCGGCAAGCCGCCGTGGATCAGGTTCCGCTCAGCGAAACGAGCCTCGCGGCGGATTACGGCACGATCCTGGACGATGCCCGCTCCGATCTGCGCCTGCAGCCCGACACGCCCGTGATTCTGACCGGCTGGTCGCGCGGCGCCGCCTTCGCGGTCATCGCCGCCCCGCGCCTCACGAAGTCCACCTTCGTCGACGGCGTCGTCGCCATCGGCCTTGATGAAGGCGAGAACCTCGAGCTGGAAGACGGCGACAACGACGATGACAGCGGGCAGGGTCCTCACGCCGACGCGAATGAGCCGCGGCACTGGCCGTTCGAGACATATCCTCTGCTGCGGGCCCTCGAGCCCATGCGGGTCGCGGTCATCCAGTCTACCCACGACGGCTACTTGCCCGCCGCACGCGCCCGCGAGCTCCTCGGCCCGGATACGACATCGCGCCGGCTCATCGCCATCGACGCCAAGAATCACCGGTTCTCCGGCGGCAAAGAGACATTCCAGACCGCGCTGGTGGATATGTTGAATTGGGTAACGGGGCAGAGCGGACCGGGAACCCTGAACTCAGAACCCAGAACCGAGTCCCCAACCCCGAGCCCCTAGCTCCTAGCCCCGGAACAACCGCCTCAGCGTAAGCACGGCGGTCCCGATGTCGAGATCTGCGATTCAGCTCCGACCTACACATGAAGGCGCCAATCAGGGCGCTCCGATTCAAAAGGACTGACACCATGCGATTCATGCTGATGATGCACGCCCCCCGCGGCACCGGCGACTGGGCCGTCATGAAGTGGCCACCCGCGGATCTCAAGGCGCACATCGACTTCATGCACAACTTGAACAAGCAGCTGGTCAGCGAAGGTGCATTCGTGACCGCCCAGGGGCTGGCCGGCCCGGGCGACGCACGGATCGTCCGGGCGACGAAATCCGGCGTGCCGGCGGTCACCGACGGCCCCTACGCGGAGGGGAAGGAATTCCTGGCCGGCTATTGGATCATCGACTGCGCGAGCGCCGACCAGGCCTACGCGATTGCGGCCCGCGCGTCCGTGGCCCCGGGCCCGGGCGGCACACCGCTCTACATCCCGATCGAAGTGCGCCAGGTGATGAGCGCGCCGCCGACCGACTGATGGCGGCTCTCGATGAGCACCTGCTGCGCGATCTGACGCCGCAGGTGCTCGGCGCCGTCGTGCGCCGGTTTGGTGATTTCGCCGCGTCGGAAGACGCGGTTCAGGAAGCCTTGCTGGCGGCCGCCACCCAGTGGCCGGCCAGCGGCCTGCCCGACAATCCGCGCGGCTGGCTCATTCAGGTCGCCGCGAGGCGCATGATCGATCACATCCGCAGCGAGTCCGCCAGGCGCCAGCGTGAGACGGCGGTCATGAACGAGCCAGTCTCGAGCCTCAACCCATTGCCGGCGCCGGAACCGGACAAGAGCGAAGCCATGGACCACGACGACACGCTGATGCTGCTGTTCATGTCGTGTCATCCCAGCCTCACCCCATCGTCTGCGATCGCGGTGACGCTTCGCGCCGTCGGTGGGTTGACGACGGCCGAGATTGCGCGGGCGTTCCTGGTCCCGGAACCGACGATGGCGCAGCGCATCAGCCGGGCCAAGCAGATCATCCAGGCGTCCGGGGTGCCGTTCGAGATGCCGGAGCGAGCCGAACGCCAGGAGCGTCTGGCGGCGGTGCTCCACGTGCTCTATCTGATGTTCAACGAGGGCTACTCGAGCAGCAGCGGTCAGACCCTGCAGCGCACCGATTTGTCGAACGAAGCCATCCGGCTGACGCGCGCCGTCCATCATCTGCTTCCCGAGGAGGGAGAGGTCGCGGGGTTGCTCGCGTTGATGTTGCTGACCGACGCGCGGCGGATCGCGAGGACCGGTGCGGCCGGCGAGCTGATCCCCTTGGACGAGCAGGATCGATCGACCTGGGATCGCCAGGCGATCGCCGAGGGCACGAACCTTGTGACGTCCAGTCTGTCGACAGGGACCGTCGGCGCTTATCAGCTGCAGGCGGCGATCGCCGCCGTCCATGACGAAGCCTCGTCTGTCGACGACACCGACTGGCCGCAGATTCTCGCGCTGTACGGATTGTTGAAGCGCATGGACCCGAGCCCGATGGTGGCGCTCAACTACGCAATTGCGGCAGCCATGGTTCACGGGCCCGATGCTGGATTGAAGCTCCTGGACGCGCTCGCCACCGACGATCGGATGGCCGGTCACTATCGGCTCGACGCCGTCCGCGGCCATTTGTTGGAGCGCGCCGGCCGCCGCGCGCAGGCGATCGAGTGCTACCAGGCAGCAGCGCGGCGCACCATGAGCATTCCGGAGCGTGACTACCTAATTGGCAAAGCCGCGCGCCTTGCCGCTACGCCGGCGGCCGGCGATTGACCGACCGCGCGTCGAGGCATAGGCGCGCGACGGCGCCGATGATGGCCTCCTCGTCCAGGCCATACGCGCCGTATAGCTCAGGGATGTTTCCCGACTGGCCGAATGACTCGACGCCAAGCGGCACCACGCGATGACCGTGGACCGCGCCCAGCCACGACAGCGAGGCTGAGTGACCGTCGACGAGCGTCACGATGCCGGCGTCGGCCGGCAGCCGCGCGAGCTGTTCTTCGATCGACGCCGCGGCGCGCGGGCCGACACGGCGTCGGGCGGCGATCCAGCCGCGGTGCAGGCGATCGGCTGACGTGACCACCAGTAAGCCCGCGCCGGGGCAATCGTCACCGAGCAGCGCATGCGCCGCCAGCGCCTCGGGCAATACCGAACCCGTGGCCACGAGCGCCACTTCAGCGCCGGGCGACGGCTCGACCAGCCAGTAAGCGCCGTCGACGACCTGCGCCGAGAGCTCCGGCGTCATCAGACGGTCACGCTGGTCGATCGGGCGCGTGGACAGCCGAAGGTAAATCGACCCGCCATCGTTGGCCTGCAGGTGCTCGAAGCTCCAACGGAGAATCTCGCAGAGCTCGTCGACGTAGGCCGGCTCGAACGACGTCAGTGACGGCTGGCCGATGCCGATGAGCGGCGTCAGAATCGATTGATGGGCGCCACCCTCGGGCGCCAGGGTCAGACCGGACGGCGTCGCCACCAGAATGAATCGCGCGTCCTGGTAACACGCGTAATTGAGCGCATCCAGCCCACGCGAGATAAACGGGTCGTAGACGGTCCCGATCGGCAGCAGGCGCGTGCCAAACAGCGGCGCCGAGAGTCCGAGTGCCGCCAGCATCGTGAACAGGTTGCTTTCGGCGATGCCGAGCTCGATGTGCTGCCCTTCCGGGGACACGCGCCACTGCTGCGGCGACGCCGCTCGCAGCTCGTCGGAATCGGATGCCGCGCGCTGACCGAAAATGCCGCGGCGGTTCACCCATCCACCGAGGTTCGTCGAGACGGTCACGTCAGGAGACGTCGTGACAATCCGGTCGGCAAACGAGGCGTGGTCGCGGGCGATCGTCGAGAGCAATCGTCCGAAGCCCTCTTGCGTCGACATGCGCGGCGCCGCCGGCTTCTCGAACCGCTCGGGCACTTCGACGCGGGGCGCGACGTAACCACGCGGTTCCGGAGCGGCGAACGGCACGCTGCGGACGAACTGCATCAGCTCGTCCTCCGCGATGTCGAGACCGGCGGCAATGTCCCACTCCTCGCCGTCGGCGATGCGGTTCTTTCGCTTGAATACCGCCATCTGATCCGGCGTCATCAACCCGGCGTGATTGTCTTTGTGCCCTTGAAACGGCAGGCGGAAGCCCTTGATCGTGTAGGCAATGAAGCAGGTCGGACGTCCGCTCTGGGCGGCGTCGAACGCGTCCAGGACCAGGCCGAGATCGTGGCCGCCGAGATTCGTCATCAGCTCCTGAAGCTGCCCATCTTCGTGCTCGTCGAGCAGCTCGCTGATGCCGGCGGTCGAACCGAGTTCCGTTTTCAAGCACGCGCGCCAGGCGGCGCCGCCGGCGAAGGCGAGGTCTGAGTACTTCGTGTTGGGACAGGCGTCGATCCAGTCGCGAAGCGCGTCTCCGCCGCGTTTCTCGAACGCCGCCTGGAGGAGGTGTCCGTACTTCAACATCACGACGTCCCACTCCATCGTCCGGAACGTCGCGTCCATGCGATGGACGATCCGGTCGGTGACGACCGCGTCCAGACTCTGGCGGTTGTAGTCGATGATCCACCAGAGGTCGTGAACCTCGTGCTTCCAACCCTCGAAGAGCGCCTCGAAGACGTTGCCCTCGTCGAACTCGGCGTCGCCGAGCAGTGCAATCATCCGCCCCGTCTGGCGGTTTGCGTTCATCAGCCGTTTGGCTTGGAGGTACTCCTGTACGAGGGCCGCGAAGCTGGTGATCGCGACGCCCAGGCCCACCGAACCCGTCGAAAAATCGACATCGTCCGTGTCCTTGGTCCGCGAGGGGTAGGACTGCGCTCCGCCAAGCGCGCGAAACCGTTCGAGCTTCTCCCGGCTCTGTCGGCCGAACAGGTACTGGATCGCGTGAAACACCGGGCTGGCGTGGGGCTTGACCGCGACGCGATCAATCGGCCGCAGGGCGTCGAAGTAGAGGGCCGTCATCAACGTCACCATCGAGGCGCTTGACGCCTGGTGGCCGCCAACCTTCAGCCCATCAACCTTCGGGCGGATGTGATTCGCGTGATGGATGGTCCAGACCGCGAGCCAGAGAGTCTTCTGCTCGAGCGCGCGCAGAAACTTCAGGTGCGAATCGGGACGAGGGACCACGCCGGCATGCTAGCAGGACGATCACCGCCGAGTATTGCGATAATGGCTCAAATGACGGCTCTGAAAGCAATAATGTTGCTCCGAAGTAGCTGATTGAGAATTCTGATTGCTCACTGACAGGCGGGCACGAGATGGCACTCGACAAAATCGATTTGAAGATTCTGAAGCGGCTCCAGCAGGATGCGCGCATCTCAAACGTCAAGCTCGCGGAAGAGGTGGGGCTGTCTCCGGCACCGTGTCTGCGAAGAGTGAAGGCGCTCGAGGCGGCCGGTGTCATTCGCCGATACGTGTCGCTCGTCGATCCGGGCAGCGTCGGCTTGAGCGTCACGGTGTTCGTGCAGATCTCTCTCGATCTTCAAGTCGAAGGACGCCTGGAGATTTTCGAGAGGGCGATCATGAAGCGCCCAGAAGTTCTGGAGTGCTATCTCATGACCGGAGACAGCGACTATCTGCTGCGGGTGGTCGTCCCGGACGTCGCGGCCTACGAGCGCTTCCTGCGGGATGCGCTCACGCGCATCGAGAGCGCGGCCGGCATCAAGTCCAGCTTCGCACTGAAGCAAGTGAAGTATTCGACGGCGCTGCCTATCTGATGCTTGCAGGCTTCAGGCTCTGGGATGCAGGCTTGAGGCTCTGGCTTCAGACTCCGGGGCTTCAGGCGGCTTTAGGCCCTTTCTGAGGGCCCTGGAGCCTGAAGTCCGAAGCCTGAAGCCTGCCAGAACGCGCTAGCTCATACGGCGTGCGCGATCCCCATACGGGTCAGGCTGTCCGGACGGTTCGCCTGGGGCCGGATCGCCGACGCGGCCAGGATTGTTGTCACCCGCGCCAACCGGCGTGCGCGGGCCGAGCTCGACGTGGCCGCGTCGCAGGCGGCGCAGTGGTCCGAGCTCTCGCTTGCCGTCGCGGATTTCCTTGAAGAGATACGGAATCAGAATCAGGCTGAACAGGGCTATCGAGAGAACGATGGCCCAGGTTTGAACGGTCCATTCCACGGCAAAGATGGGCATCCGATTACCCCCTCATCAGAGAGAGAGCAACGTGCGTGCCCGCGTCTCACTTCTGACTGAGCTGTCGCGTCCGGCCTAGTTCTTCTCGAATGATGTGATCGTAGGTCTCGAACGGCACGGCACCAACGATGAGCCGGCCGTTGATGAACACCGTCGGAGTGGCGCTCACACCGTAGCCGGTCGCCTCTTCGAGCGCGGCGTCGAGGTCACGCGCATATTTGCCGCTGTCGAGACACTCCGAGAACGCCTTCTGATCGAGCTTCAACTGCTTGGCGTAGTCCTTGAGTCGGCGCGTGCTCAGCGACTGCTGGTTCTCAAACAGCTTGTCGTGATACTCCCAGAACTTGCCCTGTTCCGCGGCGCATCGTGCGGCCTGCGCCGCCGGCTTCGCGTCGGGATGGCCGTTCAACGGGAAGTCCTTCCAGACGAAGCGGACGTTATCTCGATGCTCGTCGCGTACGCGCTTCAGCGTCGGCAGCATCGATCGGCAGATGGGGCACTGGAAGTCGCCGAATTCCACGACCTCGACGCGGGCGTCGGGCTTGCCCGTCACACGGTCAGAGGCGAGGACACGAACCGCCTGTCGCGGAGGATCGAAGTTGACGACCACGTTCGTCGCCGCGGCTTTCAGCTCTTCGACATAGCGGCGGAAGGGCTCCGAACGATCGCGATTCGTGGTCAGGGACTGGATGATCGCGTCCTTGGCCTGATCGATCGAGACGCCCTGCGCAGCGAGGCCGGAACGCGTATAAGCCTCGAGAATGTCGGGCCCGCTCGGCGCGGTGGTTCGCTTCGGCAGCTCCTGCTCGAGCAGCTTGTCGACTGACATCCCGCGGCGCTTCGCCTCGCTCTCGACCAGGTACGCGGCGATGATCGAATCGAGCGTCCGACGCCGCAGATCGTACTGCTCCATCTGGACGCGAGCGTACGACCCGGGATCGACCTCACGCGACCGCGCGTCGAGGTCGCTCGCACGGACCGGGATGCCGCCGATCGTCGCGACGACGGGATCCGCGGCGGGTGTCTGCCCTGCCGCCACCGCCCCGACGGTCAGGAGCAACGCGACCAGCGCGGACTGCCGCGCGGTCATGGCTGACCTGATCGAAGGTGCTCTCGCAGCAGATCGCGGCCGAAGTCGCCGGCGAAGTCACGCCAGACCGAATGGATATGGTTGCCATCGTCCTGCGTGTTGTCGTACTCGACGAGGAAGGTCGGGCCCTGCACGCGGTAATAGTGCTTCTGTCCGCGCTCGAGCGGACCGGCCCAGGCGAACGAGATCTTCTCGACGCCGGCCTTCTTCAGGCGCGCCAGCCGGTCTTCGGCGATGTCCGGCGCCATGTAACCCGCGTACACGTCGATGAGCTTCATCAGGAGATCGCGCTGCGCGGGGGTCATTGCATTCGCGGTGATGCCGGCAGCCGCCAACGGCTCGATGTCGGTCTTCGCCATCGTCAGAATGTCGTTGGGGGCAACCTCGGTCATCACGGCCTTCGTGCGCTGCGTCGCGTCGAGCGCGCCGAGCAGCGCCCGGGCGGCGTCTTCTTCGGCCCCGAGAATGCGGAGACCCTTTCGTGGACCGTCGCGGACTTCGGCCGGATTCGATCCGAAGAACGATGGCGATGCGGCGACCAGCGTGCCGTTCACCACCGTGAACTGCAGCGACACATGGTGACCCTCCACGCGCCAGCCCCAGGTGCCGGTCGTCGACGGTGTACCGAAGATCGAGAAGAAGTAGCGCTCGGGATCGCGATTGAACGCCTCGGCCCTGGCACCACTCTGCCGGCGCGCAGCCTCGATGGCGCCTAGGACGTTCTCGAGCTCCATGATGGCGGTCGCCGTCATGTAGCCGCGCTGGCTGAGCCCGGTCTTCAGGAGGTCATGAGCGCCCTTCCGCTGCGGCTCGGTCATCTCCTTGATGGTCAGCCCTTTTCGCGGAAACATCTCCGTCGGAATGAAATGCCATCGCAGCCGCTCGTCGCCCTGGAACGGAAACGTCGCCTGGGTCTTTTGGGTGGCGTTGAGACTGGCCAGGAACGCCGTGCCCGTGGACGCCATCTGCGCCGACGACCGTTCGGCGGCGACGATGACGCCGAGCGTGTACAGACCGATGAGGGCCGCTGCCACCGTGAGCCGGGCGCGCGTCAATCCAGCCACAATCACCTCCCGCGACGCGGATTCTAGCTTGACCGCGGGCGCAGCGGAACGACTATCCTGAGCCATGCCAAAAGCCCCCTATCTCTTCCGGGCGCTCATCGTTGTCTGTTGCCTCTCGGCGACGAGCGCGGTCTCATCCGCGCTGGCACAAACCAAAGCTCCCGTCACGCATGAGGCTCTCTGGCTGATGCCGCGCGTCGGCGCGCCCTCGCCAAGCCCGGACGGGAAGTGGGTCGTCTTCCCGGTAACGGAGCCCTCGTACACCGAGCAGGAGCAAGTCACCGATTTGTGGATCGTGCCGGCCGACGGCGCCTCCGCACCGCGTCGCTTGACGCATACCAAAGGCGGTGAAAGCTCGGTTGCGTGGAGCGCCGACAGCCGGCGGATCGCGTTCGTCGCCAAACGGGAAGGCGACGATCAGAATCAGGTCTACACGCTCGATCTCTCTGGTGGTGAGGCGCAGCGCGTCACGAACATATCCACGGGTGCCGGCTCGCCGCAATGGCGTCCTGATGGTCGGGCAATTCTGTTCACGAGCCGCGTCTACCCTGGCGCGCGGGACGATGCGGCGAATCGAAGCGTGGCCGAAGAGCGCAAGAAGCTGAAGTACACGGTCCGGAGCTTCGATGCGTTTCCAGTCCGCCGATGGGACCGCTGGCTCGACGATCGCCAACTGCACGTGCTGGTCCAGCCTCTCGAGCCCGGAGCAGCTCCGGTTGATCTGCTCGCCGGCTCGAAGCTGGTGCAAGGCCCGGGATACGCCGGTCGTGTGCTTGACACCGGCGAGGAACTCGACGCCGTGTGGGCGCCAGACGGCCAATCGATCGTGTTCGCGGCGACGACCGATTTGAATCAAAGCGCTCGCGCCACGAGCCACACCGATCTGTTTCAGGTGAGCGCGAGCCGCGGCGAACCAACTCAGCTCACCTCGGGCGACGTGAGCTACGAACATCCTCACTTCGCGGCCGACGGCCGCACGATCTACTTCAGCGCCACGGCCGACGCGGACCAGATTTACGCGCACGAACGAATCGCCAGTGCGCCCTGGCCGTGGGCCGGGAAGCCGAAGATCGTCACCAGCGGGTTCGACCGGTCGGTGGCGTCCTGGTCATTGTCGGGCGACGGGCGGTCCATCTATCTCACCGCTGAAGACGCAGGGCTCGAGAAGCTGTACGTGGTCTCCGCTTCCGGCGGCGAGACACGGGAAGCGATCAAGCAGGAGCGCGGCGTCTACACCAGCGTCAGCGTGGCGTCGCAGTCCAACTCGCCGGTTATTCTGGCGAACTGGGCCAGCGCCACGGAGCCGGCCGAGATCGTTCGCATCGACCCCGCAACCGGCTCCCATCGCCGGCTGACGTCATTTGCCGTCGATCAGGCGGCGGCGCTGTCCTGGCAGCCGTTACAGCATTTCTGGTTCACGAGCTCACGAGGACGGCGCATCCACAACCTGATCGCGCTGCCGCCCGGGTTCGACGCCTCCCGCAAGTATCCGCTGCTCGTCGAGATCCATGGCGGCGCCGCCAACATGTGGCGGGACCAGATCACGCTGCGCTGGAACTATCACTTGCTCGCCAGTCCCGGCTACGTCGTTCTGCTGACGAACTACACCGGATCGACGGGCTTTGGCGAGCAGTTCGCCCGCGATATCAAGCTCGACCCGTTCGCCGGTCCGGCCAGCGAGCTCAACGAGGCGGCCGATGAAGCGATCCGACGCTTTTCGTTTATCGATGGAACGCGGCAGGCAGCCGCGGGTGCGAGTTACGGTGGGCATCTGGCGAACTGGCTGGAGGGCACGACGACGCGCTACAAAGCGATCGTCAGTCACGCCGGGCTCGCCAACGCCGAGTCGCAGTGGGGTGCGAGCGACGGGATCTACCATCGCGAGCTGATGGCGGGCGGCCCGCCATGGGAAGAGACGCCGACGTGGCGCACGCAGAATCCCATTCACAACGCAGCGAAGTTTCGAACCCCGATCCTCCTCTCGGTCGGCGAGCGCGACTTCCGGGTCCCGCTCAACAACACGCTGGAAATGTGGAGTGCCGTACAGCGGATGCAGGTGCCGGGCCGGCTTCTGGTGTGGCCCAACGCCAATCACTGGATTCTGGACGGCAATGACAGCCGGCACTTCTACGAAGAAGTACACGCGTGGCTCGCACGCTGGCTGAACGTCAATTGACGCGGCGCGAATCGGCGCGGCGGCGGAGGTTCACGTGGCGGAGAAGCTTCTCATCGTCCATGGGTATTCCGACGGCTCCACCAGCTTCACCGGACTCGGCGACTTCCTCGTCGCCCAGGGCTTGTACAAACCGGAGCACGTGTACTACCTCGACTACAGCAGCATGGACGATCAGTCCACGTTCCGTGACTTCGCCGACAAACTGGACAACGACCACCGCACGCGGTTGAAAGGCGAACGCGTCGATGTCGCCTGCCACAGCACCGGGTCGCTCGTCGTCCGCGCCTGGCTAACGCTGCACGCCGAGCGAACCAGCCGGCGTCAGATGGGCGGCGTGCCCTGCCCGATCGATCGGCTGCTCTGTTTTGCCCCGGCGAACTTCGGCTCCGACCTCGCGGCGCTCGGCCAGTCGTTCCTGGGCAAGTTCCGCACGACGTTCTTCAACCGGCATTCGCGACCGGAGGATTTCCTGGAGTCGGGGAAGGCGGTTCTGCAAGGCCTGGAACCGGCGAGTCCATTTCAATGGGAGCTGTCCTGCTACGATCTGCACGGTCCATCGACGTACTTCTCCGCCGATCCCAATCGGCCCAACGACCGGCGCTGCTTTCCGATGGTATTCGCTGCCGGTGAGGCCTACACGGGCGTCGAGGCACAGCTCATCAAACAGCGGGCGATGCTCGGGACCGACGGCACGGTGCGAATTCCAGGCACGTCGCTGAACACTCGGGGCTGCTCGCTGGACTGTCGTGACGGAGAAGCGAGGCTCGTGTGGTGGCCGGCGTGCAAGTACGACGACATCCCGTTCTGCGTGTTCGCCGGCTTCAACCACGGCAGCATCATCGACCCGAAACATCCGCGCTTCACCGAGCCGGACGGACCCGGGACGTTGGCCGTCAACGCGCTGACGTCAGTACACGACCTTGCCAGTTTTGAGAAGCAGACGACGGTCTTTACCGAAGCCTGCACCTCGAACTACAAGAAGATGCCTGCCGATCGGCAGGATCCGTTCCAGCAGTTTTTCTTCCGCGTGCGCGACGACGTCGATCAGATCGTCGAGGACTACTACATCGACTTTCACGTCGCGCGGCGCGACGGCAGCGCGCACCACGAGCTGACGGTCTACTTCGACGAGCAGTTCGAGACGCACGTCTACCGCCATTCAGCGGCGAGGTCGCACCGGGTCTTTCTGATGAACTGCGGCAGGCTCCACGAGTTCCACCAGCGCCTCATCGAAGACGATGCGGTGCTGATGATTGAAGTGGCGGGCGCAAGCTCGCTGCCCGACGTCCAATACGACCTCATCCGCTTCGTGGCGTTCGATCCGAAGGCCCAACTGGCTCAGGGCGAACCGTGGCTGCTCGTGCCGAACACGACCACGCTCGTCGACGTCATCCTCAATCGCCGGCAGTCGGACCGGCTGCTGGTGATTAAGGACAGCCAGCTCACGGTCGTGATCGAGGCAGAAATCACCAGAGTGCTGCCGCCGTCGGGACGGGCGGAGCTCGTCGTCCGGGAGCGAGAAGAATCAGAGCGTGTAGAACCGTAGAGGACGTGTGTCGGGCGTTCCGGAGCCACCCTTAACGGGCGGCTCCGGCGTTCTTCTCCTGGAACCGCGCTCCCTTGAGCACGCCTTCGAGCGCGTAGTTCGCCTCGTGGCAGGCGTATTCGAACATCATGTTGTCGGTCAGGCTCATCGGGATCGACGCCGTCCACCGCTTCGTCCACACCTCAGGATCGTCGACGGTGAACTCGTAGCGCAGCGTCTGCGCATCCTCGCGGGTGAAGCGCTCGATGAGATGCAGCTTGGCGCTGGAGTTGCGGAAGACGTTCTCCCTGGCGTAGTTGGTCGTGTCGACCACCAGCGTGTCACCTTCCCACTTCCCGATCGAGTGACCCGTCAGATAGCGAATCGACTCCGGGGGATGCGGGCGTCCGCTCATGTCGACGAGGCGGGCGCTGTGAATCATCTCGTTGAAGATGAGCACGTGGCCCGGCGTCTGCACGATCTGGACGTTGTTGTTATAGGCGCTCGGCACCATCGGCGGGCCCGAGTTGAAGCCGAGAATGCAGCGCTCGGCCATCGGCCGCTCTTCCGGATTCTCGTACCGCTGCTTCCGCTCGGCGACCCGGCGCTCGGCAGCCGGCGTCAGCGCGGGCAGCCGGCCATCGGGCGGATCGACGACGAGCGACGACTGGCGGGCGATGCGCGTCCCGAAATCCCACCAGAAATCGTTGTAGGCGCGCTCGACGTCGGCCGCGGCCGTGCCGTCGCGCCGGTCTTTGTTGCTCGTGTCGATGCGGGTCTGCGCGAATTCCTCGGCCTCTTGATCGGTCAGGTTGGTCTTGCCAGCGAAGTCGCCCGGCCGCTCGAAAGGCGTCAGCTGCGCGAAATCCCAGGTGCCCTGCAGATCGGGCCGATTGTCCGCGGTTCGGGGAATCGCCGCCCGGTGCGCTCTCGGCGCCGCGGCAGCCGTAGTCCTGGAAGAGGGAGCCTGTGCTCGAACCGAGACGGCGGCCAGTAGCAGCGTGCCAGAGATGACCACCGACACGACACAAGCCGCTCCAGCGTGCCTATGCATCTGGTGCTCCTTTTGCCCCGAAGTAAGCGTCAGCGTCCTGGCCAGAGTCTAGATCAAGTCAGGCACTCCGCGTACGATGCACTGATGCTGCAGATGCGACGCGCGACGCGGGGCGATCTAGAGGTAATCGTGGCGGGCAACGTGACGCTCGCCGAGGAAACTGAGCAGGTCAAGCTCGACCCGGCCACGCTGCGCGAGGGCGTGCTGGCGCTGCTCGAAGATCGCGCGCCTGGACGGTATTGGGTCGCCGAACAGGACGGTCAGGTCGTCGGCCAGCTGCTCATCACGTATGAGTGGAGTGACTGGCGGAACCGGCTCGTGTGGTGGATCCAGTCGGTCCACGTCACGGAAGCGGCGCGGCGGCGGGGCGTGTTCCGGGCTCTCTACGACTTCGTGCGCCAGGAGGCGCAGTCCGCCGGGGCGGGCGGCCTACGCCTCTACGTGCACACCGACAACACCCGCGCCCAGGCCGTCTACTCTGCCCTCGGAATGGACGGGAACCACTACCGCGTCTTCGAAGACATGTTCGTGGAGCCGGAAAAGGTCGGCCACTGACTCATCGGACGCACGAAACGTCCTCCATCATTGAGTCTTCGGTCCGCCCCCTGCGTCATTTCCCATGACGGCACAGCGCCGCGACCGCGGTTTTGGTTTGAGTGTTTGATGGCACGCGAGTTGCCGTTGTACATGGTGGGAGGTCTCATGGGGCCGCTGTCCGAGCTGCTCGCGACGACTCACCGCCAGGCGTTGGAGTTCTTCTTCCTTGGCCTGAAGGACGTTTGCGAGTCTGACGTCGATACACACGAACTGCTGTACAACGCCAGCGTCCTCGCGCACTACGCGCAGGTCTCCACCCAGACGGGTCTGGAAATGCCCACGCCCGCCAACCTCTCGGCAGTCTTCGATCATTTCGTCTGCAACGACACGGCACGCCCCGACGTCACCGTGCTCGAAGCCGCTGGCGCCCAGTGCCTGCTGCTGGCGGGATTCTTCGAAGATCAGATGAAGCAGCGGCACTCGATCCGCTGGTACTCGGGGCTCGGCGCGTCGTTCTACAATCGCGCCGCCGGTCAGGAACGCTCAGCCGCGAAGGCACAGCTGCTCGACACCATTGCCCGGCACTTCGAGACCTGGCGGCAGCGACACGCCCGGCTGGGCCGCGAGCTGCGCGTGCAGCCGTATCTGATTTCGCTTTCGTAAAACGACTAACGAAAACCGTCATCCCACAAGACGACGAAGACACGAAAGGCACGAATTCACCTTGGAAAGCCAAGGTTCCGTGCCTTTCGTGGTTTCGTGGCGAGGTCGTTCAACTCAGCGTAGGCCTGTGTAAGGTATTCCAAGCTCCTCGGGGCGAACGTCTGACGGCTTGTCAAGGCTGGAACTGAACACTCAATTCGAACGATTGCGGCTCCGGGCCGTAAGCCAAGATCACGGCGCGATAGGTTTCGTGCGCTTTCGCTGGGAAGCTGACGTGCTTTTCGGGGAATCCGTCAGCCGCGTACTCCCATACGCCATTCGCCGAGACGAGAAAGACATCAGGATCGTACACCCCTCGTGACGGCGGCGGCCAGCGCAGCGTCGCGAGAATCGTGCCGTCCCCGGGTGCCTGCAGATCGTATTGGCGGCAGTGACCAGTGGCATCCCAGTTATAGAAGCAGACGGGATCGCTGCCCTGGACGAGGCCGTTGACCACATCGCCAGGCCCGATGGGCGTTCCAGTGATCGGCTCCGGGCTGTTCTGCAGTGGCGTGGCAGGTGCAGCAGCCGGTGTCACCGTCGGAACGACGAGCGACGTGGCGCCGCTCGGGCCGCATGCCGTGATCATCAGAAGGCCCGCGAGCACCGGCGCCCGTGTCATAGGCACCACCTCCGTTGGACTAATATGGCGGCGGACCACCTGCCAGTCTTTGGAAATGCCAGGTTGTTTGATGGGATTTCAATGGGCAGCACCACGAAGCTCCAACTTGGAGAGCTGACGTTCGACGCCAACACGCGGCAACTGCTCCGCGGCAGTGCAGAGGTACACCTGTCGCCGAAAGCCTTCGATCTACTCAGTTATCTCATTGCGGAGCGGCCGCGGGCGCTCTCCAAGAACGAGTTGCACGCGCGCCTCTGGCCGGCCACCTTTGTTTCAGAGACGAACCTCGCGAGCCTGATCGCCGAGGTGAGAGAGGCGCTCGGAGACGTGGCCGATCGCCCCCGCTTCATTCGAACGGCACGTCGTTTCGGCTACGCGTTCTGCGACCAGGCGGTGGAGACAGTGCCTCCGGTGTTCCCTGAGGGCGGGTTGCCGTTCTGTTGGTTGATCATCGACGGCCGGCGGCTGCCGCTCGAACCTGGTGACAACATCATCGGCCGCGACGAACAAGGCATCTTTGTCGACTCGCCCACCGTATCACGCCGTCATGCGCGCATCACGATCACAGCTGGCGGGGCGCTGCTCGAAGATCTCGGCAGCAAGAACGGCACGTCGATCCGCGGCGTTCCCGTCTCGACTCCCGTTGGCCTCGCCGATGGCGACGAGATCCGAGTCGGATCGGTCGCCTTGCACTTTCGGATCACGAAGCGTCAGGGAGAGACGGCAACTTGGCGTCTCGAGACAGCGGATCAATAGCCAGTCACCGTGGCAAGGCTGCGGTCCAGTTGAGCACAACCGTCACACGCGACGATGCCGGGGGACCTGCCGGGAGGGCGACGACAAAGCGCTGTCCATCGGGCGACACGTCGTAAAGCATCGTCCCGCTCTGCTCGTCGGCCGGCGTTTTGACACCAACGGAAAAGAGGGGCGTGGGCAATCCAGCGTTGAATGGCCAGCGCGACTCGAGCGTGACGGTCATTACCGTTCGGTTGTCGGCGCTCGCGTAATAGAGCTCGCGGCCGTCTTGCCGCCATCGCGGTGCGGTGCCACCGCCAATGGAGATGCGCTTTTTGCTGCCGGGAGCTTGCACGGGGGCGACGAACACCTCTGGTGAACCGGTTTCATCCGAAACGAAGGCCACCGACTGAGCGTCAGGCGAGAAGCTGGCGCCCCACTCGTCGAATCGTGTTGCCGAAAACGCCTGCGGACGACCGCCGGTCGAGACTGGTTTGAACCAAAGATCCCGGCCGGTCTGCCGGGTGTTGACGGTGTACGCGATCAAGCGGCCGTCCGAGGACCAGTCGTCGGGAGACAACGGGTCAGTGTCGTTGACAATCATCGACTCCGCCCCGGTGCCGATGTTCTTCTCGTAAAGGTCAGGCGAGCCGGCCCGATCAGCTCTGAACAGAAGCTGCTGGCCATCGGGAGACCAGACAGGCCGGCTTTCGTTCATCAGATCAGTCGTCAACCGGACGGACGCGTCCCTCGAGGCCTCGTAGATCCAGATGTCCGCCGTCCCCGGGTGCGGGTCGACGACCTCGGCGGCAAGGCGATCGCCGCCTGGCGAGAGTCGAAAGAGGCCGAAGTTCCGGGGCGGCCACGCGCGATCGATCGTCTGGCCGCGCCTATCGTACCAGACGAGCGAGAGAGGATTTCCGCTGCCCTGATAAGCCAGTACGCCGTTGCCCGATACGCTGAATCCGCCGTTACCGAGCGTCCTGTAGTACGCAATATCGTCCGCGATGCGCACAGGCTCGCCGGTGAGCTCGAGATTCTGTCGGTCGAACGCCTGGGCCATCAGCGTGCCGTCTTCGACGAAAAGTAGATAGCCGGGCTCTGTATAGACTACGCGAGAATGTTTCTGGACAATCTGTGTCGCTCCAGGAGCATCTAGTGACGCGACGTAGATGGTTGGAGTCGCGCGAAGACCGTTCCCATCAAGTGCTGTCGCCATATAGAAGAAGTGGCGGCCGTCGGGCAGGAATTGCGGCCAGTAGTGATTGAGCTCGTGCCGAGTCTTGTTCAGCGTCGTCACTCGTGCGGCGACTCCGCCCTCAGCGGACACACGGTAGATGCCTTCGCGGTACCGTGTGAAAAGAATTGTTCCGTCTGGACCCCAGACCGCGGTGCCTTCGAGCTCCGCATCGCAGATCGGCAGGGCGGGTCCCCCCGACACGGCGACTTTCTTGAGCTGACCGTCACGTGGCGAGAAGAAACCGATGAATTGACCATCCGGAGACCAGAACGGCGACATGCCCCCATCAGTGTTCAGCAACGCTTGTGGCGCGACCGAGTCCAGTCCGCGGACCCAAATTTGGCTCTGCCCTTCCGAGAACACGACCATCGCCAGCTGCCGGCCGTTCGGCGACATCGCAATTCGCGTTCGATTCTCGGGCACGCCGATCGAAGTTCCCGGTGGCGACTCGATGATGAAGCGTGTGATCGCCTCAGTTGCGCTCCGCGGCGCAACGAGCCATGCACCAGCGGCGCCAGCCACCGCCGCGGCGCCGATGGTCAAGGCGAGCGCACCTAGCCACCGCATCGCACGACGCGACACGGTCTGACCGACAGACTCCACCTTTGGGTCGCTGCCGCTCGAGAGCCATCGAAGTTCCAGCATCAAGTCGCGCGCCGTCTGCCACCGCTCGGCCGGCTGCTTGGCGAGGCATCGCTGCACGATATGATCGAGGGCCGCTGGCGACTTGCCGTGATCGACCGGCCGCGCCACGGTGATTGATGCCGGCTGCGCCGTGAGAATCGCGGCAATGAGGCTCGCCCGACTGTCGCCGAGAAATGCCTTCCGACCTGTGGTCATTTCGTAGAGCAACATGCCGAACGCGAACACATCGGTGCGAGCGTCGACGGCCTTGCCCTCGAGCTGTTCGGGAGCCATGTACTGCACGGTGCCAATCAGCGTGCCATCGGCCGTGATAGTGCGGTCCATCGACTCGGTCACGCCCGGATCGTCGCCTTCGAGAAGAGCGCGCTTCGCGAGGCCGAAGTCGAGCAGCTTCGCCCCAGAAGCGGTCAACAGCACGTTGCTTGGCTTGATGTCGCGATGCACGACACCCTGTCGATGGGCGTGATCGAGCGCGTCGGCAATCTCCGACGCGTAGCGGAGAACATCAACAATAGGCAACGCGCCACGAGTAAGTCGATCGCTCAGCGTCTCTCCGTCCAGAAACTCCATGACGAGGAAGGCGCGGCCGCTGGCATCGCCGACATCGAAGAGTGTGCAGATGTGAGGATGATTGAGGGCAGAGATCGCGCTCGCCTCGATGGCGAAGCGGGCGCGACGTTCGGGCCTCTCGGAGAGATCCGCGTGCAGGAGCTTGATGGCGACGATCCGATCGAGGCGCATGTCCCGCGCCTTGTAGACCTCACCCATCCCGCCGGAACCGACCAGCGATACGAGTTCGTATGGCCCGAGCTTTGTGCCGGCGGACAGGCTCATATCGACACGTCGCTGCTCATGTCACCGCCACGCGTACGATAGTTGCGAGGCCCTTAGCTGCGAGTTCTGGAACCGTCTTTCAGTCAGCGGCTAGCTGAGTGTCGGCATGTGGAAGGTCCCGACTGCAGGATCCTCCGTCCACCGCCGGGTCACCGCCTTCGTTCGCGTGTAGAACTTGATCCCTTCCATCCCGTGGACGTGCAGGTCGCCGAACAGCGACTGCTTCCAGCCGCCAAACGAGAAGAACGCCATCGGCACCGGAATTGGCACATTGATGCCCACCATGCCCACCTGGACGTCGCGTTCGAAGATGCGGGCGGCCGCGCCTGACCGCGTGAAGAGCGCCGTGCCGTTGCCGTATGGATTCCGATTGACGAGCTGCATCGCATCATCGAGCGAATCGGCCCGCACCACCACGAGCACCGGACCGAAGATTTCGTCTTTGTAGATGCTCATCTCGGGCTTGACGCGATCGAACAGCGTCGGCCCGACGAAGAACCCCTGCTCGTGGCCGGAAACCACGAGGCCGCGGCCATCGACGACGAGGTTAGCGCCCTCGGTCACGCCGGCATCGATGTAGGACAGGATTTTCCGCCGGTGGTCGCCGGTCACGACCGGCCCCATGTCCACGCCTTTCTCGAAGCTGGCGCCGACCTTCAAGCCGCGAGCCTTCGCGGCCAGCTGCGCTACCAGGCGGTCACCGGCATCGCCGACGGCGACGACCGCCGAAATGGCCATGCACCGCTCGCCCGCAGACCCGTAGGCCGCGCCGATGATCGCGTCGGCGGCGAAGCCGATATCACCGTCGGGCAGGACCACGGCGTGATTCTTCGCGCCGCCCAGCGCTTGCACGCGCTTCCCCGCCGCCGCCGCCGTCGTGTAGATGTACTTGGCGATGGGTGTCGAGCCGACGAACGACACTGCGTCGATGCCCGGATGATGGAGAATCGCGTCCACCGCCTCCTTGTCCCCGTGGATGACGTTGAGCACCCCGTCGGGCAGCCCGGCTTCCTTCAGCAATTGCGCCAGACGAATCGACGGCGACGGATCCTTTTCCGACGGCTTCAGGATGAAGGTGTTGCCGCACGCGATGGCGATCGGGATCATCCACAACGGCACCATCGCCGGAAAATTGAACGGCGTGATGCCGGCGCACACGCCGACGGGCTGCATCAACGAGTACGCATCCACATCACGGCCGACCTCCTCGGAGAGGGCGCCCTTCAGCAGGTGCGGCGCACCGCTCGCGAACTCGACCACCTCGATGCCGCGCTGCACCGACCCCATCGCGTCCAGGAACACCTTGCCGTGCTCTTCGCTGATGAGCGATGCCAGTTCCTTCTGGTTGGTCTCGAGCAGCTCCCTGAACCGAGTCAGGATCCTCGCCCGTCGAATCGGGCTCGTCGCCCGCCAGTCGTGAAACGCCGTGCGTGCGGCCAGCACCGCGGCATCCACGTCGGTGGCATTCGCATAACCGACCGTGCGGATGACCTGACCCGTCGACGGGTTCGTCACATCGCCGCGGCGCGGGCTCTGCGCTTTGGTCGCCCGCCCGTTGATCCAGAACGGCACGACGGCCGTAGCGGCTGCCACGCTGGTTGCGGACTCGGTCTCCACGCGCATGGCTCTCTCCTGTCAGGACAGCATCGTGTCGACGACCGTCAAGGCCCGATCGGCGACGGCGAAACCGTCGCGCAGCTCGGCTTCGGTGATCGACAACGGGGGATTGGTGAAGAACGTGTTCCAGCGGACGAAGGTATAGACGCCACCGTTGCGCAGTTCGCGCCCGAGCGCCTGCATTTCGGGCGAGGTCCCGTTGAACGGTGCCAGCGGCTGCATTGTCTTCCGGCTTCTCACCAGCTCGACGACGCCGAAGAGACCAATCGAACGGACTGCGCCGACGCAGGGATGACGGTCCGAGAGATCGCGCAGCAGGCCGGCCATCACCTCGCCCATTCGTCGGGCGTTGCCAACGAGGTCATCTTCCTCGTAGACCGCCAGCGTCGCGAGAGCCGTGGCACAACTGAGCGGATGGCTGTTGTAGGTCAGCCCGCCGTAGAACACCTTGTCGCGGAAGTGATCGGCGATCTTGCGACGCATGCCGACCGCGCCGAGCGGGACGTAGGCGCTCGTCAGACCCTTGGCCATCACCAGCAGATCGGGCACGACGTTCCAGTGATCGATCGAGAACCAGCGGCCGGTGCGGCCGAACCCGGCCATCACTTCGTCGGCAACGAGGAGAATCCCGTGCTTGTCGCAGATCGCGCGGACGCCTTCGATGTAGCCGGCTGGCGGCACCAGGATGCCGTTCGTTCCCGTGACCGGCTCAATGAAGAACGCCGCGATCGTGTGCGGACCTTCCAGTTGGATCACTTCCTCGAGCAGCGCCAACGCCGTCGTCGCGTCGTCCCATCCGCGCTGGATGCCGTGGTACGGGTCGAGCACGTGCACGACGCCGGACATCCCCGGCTCGTTCGCCCACCGGCGGGGATCGCCGGTCAGCGTCATGCTGCCACCCGTGGCGCCGTGATAGGAGCGGTAACGCGCGAGAATCTTGTGGCGTCCGGTGTAGAGGCGGGCGAGCTTGATGGCGTTCTCGTTCGCTTCAGCGCCGCCGAGCGTGAAGAAGAACACGTCGATGTCGCCGGGCGTGATCTCGGCGAGCTTGGCCCCCAGCCGCGCGCGCGCCTCGGTCGCCATGAACGGATTGGCGTAGGCCAGCGTCTTCGCCTGCTCGTGCATGGCGGCGATGACCCGCTCGTCGCCGTGGCCGATGTTCACGCACATCAGCTGGCTGTTGAAGTCCAGAAATCGTTTCCCGTCCGGCGTATAGAAGTAGCAACCCTTGGCGTGGCTGACCGGCAGCGGATCGACGCTCTGCTGAGCCGACCACTCGAAGAGCGTATGTCGCTTCGTCAGCGCGACCATCTCTTCGCCGGTCATGGGCGCGGTCGTAGAGGCTGGAGACATGAACAGGGCGACGTTATCGCGCGTATGCAGAGGAGTCAACACCGTGATATGTCTGAGGAATGAGCGCAGACCGAGTCGCATCCGCACGCCAATCCTTCCGTCGCCTTCACGAGACAGGCTGTTTCGTCATGCCGAACCCGTGGGATGTCGGGTCGGCCCTGTACCTGCAGCGGCTGGGATTCCCGGCGATCGCCACGACGAGCGCCGGCTTTGCGTTCTCGCAAGGCCTTCCCGACTCGGACATCGCGGTCTCGCTGGAGCGGACCCTCGCGCACTTCCGCGAGATGGCAGAGGCCGTCGACGTACCGGTCAATGCCGACTTTGCCTCAGGCTACGGCGTGAATCCCGACGCGTTGCGCGAGAGCGTCACGGCGTGCATCGCCACCGGCGTCGCGGGATTTTCGGTCGAAGATTCGACGAACGATCAGCCCCGCGGCCTGGTCGACTTTCAGCTGTCGGTGGAGCGCATCCGCGCCGCGCGCGAGGCCATCGATGCCACCAAAGCGGACGTGCTCCTGACGGCGCGGGCCGAGTGCTATCTGGTCGGCCATCCCGAGCCGCTCGAGGAGTCGCTGCGGCGCTTGCGCGCGTACTCTGAAGCCGGTGCGGACGTCCTGTACTCGCCTGGACCTCAGAAACCCGACGAGATCCGCGAACTGGTGCAGGCCGTGAGCCCAAAGCCCTTCAACCTTCTGGTTGGGCGCAACTCCGGGATGAGCGTGGCGGACATCGCCGCGCTCGGCGTCAGGCGCATCAGCATCGGCGGTTCGCTCGCGCGCGCGGCCTGGACCGGCTTCATGCGCGCGGCGAAGCTGTTGCGGACAGAGGGCAGCTTCGAGGGGCTGGCCGACCTCGTGAGCTCCGCGGAGCTCAACTCGTTTCTCAGCGAGGCTCTCGAGGCGCGGATGAAGCGCGGCAGCTGACTCGCGCTGCCGCGCATCACGGTCAATTACTTCGTCGCGTCGGCCGGGCCTTCTTCTTCAATCACGAAGATCTCGGCGATGATGCTGACGCGCGCTTCCCACCAATGGCCGCCCTTCACCGTCCCGTCGGACAGCGCCACGGCGCCGTGCGCATGGACGTTGGGCTGTCCCTGCGCGTTGGTCGAGATGCTGCCGACGAACGAGATGATCTCCGCCTCCTGGTTGAGGGGGATCTGCTTCTGCCCGAGTCCGCTCTCCACATCGCTCCAGCCGAGCATGCCCTTGTTGACGGCGCCGAGGCCGCTGAAGTGGCCGTTTTTGATGTGGTACTTCTCGGCGAACTCGGTCAGGCCGGACAGGATTTCGTCGCCTTTGGTGAAGTTGACACGGAAGGTCCGCCCGCCCTTCCCCAGGTCCGTCACCTTCATGCTTGGCGCGAGCCCCTTACCGGGCCGCGTGCCGCGCGGAACGTAGCCTTCGGGCGTGGGCGCCTGAGGAGCCGCCTGCTGGGCCAACAGACCAGGACCGGCAGCCGCCGTGGCGCCGAACACCAGCACGAGCGAGAGCAGGGTCATCTTCCGAATCGCACGCAGTCTCGACGTCATAGACCTCATGGCACGCACCTCGAGGCGAATCCTACTTCCGATCATGGAATTGTGGAATGAGGGAATGAAGGAATGAGGGAATGGCAATCTAGGAATGCCGTGGACTCAATCCCTCATTTGGTATTCCCCGGTTCTGTCATTGCCATTCCCTCATTCCCTCATTCCCTCATTCCCTCACTCCCTCATTCCCTCACTCCCCTCTGATTCCCTCATTCCCCAATTCAAGAATCGCCCTGTTAACATGGACTCATGACGGGATCCGCCCAGTCGCCATCGCGCGTTATCCCCACGGCAGTCTGGGTCGCGGTCGCTATGGTTCTGCTGGCGCTTACCGTCCTCATGCACGGCATCCTTCCCCGCTATGAGTTCCGGGTGGTCGAAAACGGCAAGGCGATCATCATTTACGACCGCTGGAGTGGCCGTTTCCAGCGGGCCAACTACGACGAAAACGGCAACCCGACACTGACGAGCGTCGTTCAGCCGTTCTGACATTCTCTTTCATCATCCGCCGGCACCAACGGGTGTAGGATGCAGGCGTCCATGGGTCCCTGGCTTCAGCGCTCACGCCGCCTCCTGACCCTGGCGATAGGACTCGCCGCGCTCTCTGGCGCAGTACCGGGTGCGCAGACGCCTGTGCCGAAACCTCGCCCATGGACACCTCCCGCGACCGAGTGGGGCGATCCCGATCTGCAGGCCATCTGGAATTACGCGACGATGACGCCGCTCGAGCGGCCGCGCGATTTCGCCGACAAGGCCACGCTCACCGACAACGAAGCCGCCACCTACGAACAGGAAACCAACACCCGCCAGCGGACACAGAACAGCACCGCGGGCCCGGATTGGTGGGACCCCGGCACGCGTCGCCTCCTCGATCGGCGCACCTCGCTCATCGTCGATCCGCCGGACGGACGGCTGCCGCCGACGACCCCGGAGGCACAGGCTCGTGCGGCGCGCAACACGCAGGCTCGGCGCCAGCGCGGTGAGGCCGATGGACCGGAAGAGTTCTCGCTGAGCGTCCGGTGCCTGTCGTGGGGCACAGCCGGACCGCCGATGCTGCCCGGCGTCTACAACAACAATGTGCAGTTCGTGCAGACCCCGCACTACATCGCGATCGTCAGCGAGATGATCCATGACGCGCGGATCGTGCACATGGATGGACGCCCGCATCCCGGGGTGCCGCAGTGGATGGGCGATTCGCGAGGGCGCTGGGAAGGCCGCACCCTGGTCGTCGACACGGCGGATTTTTCGGCGAAGACGAGCGTGCGCGGGTCAGACGATCGTCTGCACCTCACGGAACGGTTCACGCGAACCAGTGCCGACACCATCGAGTATCAGTTCACGATGGACGATCCGACCGTGTGGACGAAGCCGTGGACGGCGGCGTTTCCGCTGCGGCGGACCGACGAGCGGATGTTCGAGTACGCCTGCCACGAAGGGAATGCGCCGAGCATCGAGGGTATGCTGCGCGCGGCGCGGGTCTCCGAACGCGACGGGCACTAATCAGGCTTCGGGCTTCAGACTTCGGGCTTCAGGTTTCCCAGCCTTCGTGTCTTCGTGGCTAGACGCTCTACCAGTATCCAATCAGCTTCCACCAGCCGAAGCCGATCGTCATCCACACCACGATGTTGACGATCGACACGATGAACCCGACACGCCACCAGCGCCGCTGACTGATGTAGCCCTCGGCGAAGACGATTGGGGCCGTCGTCGTACCGTAGTGCGTGAGGCCGGCGGTGAGATTGGCGAGGCACGCCAGGCTGTAGACGGCGAGCGTGGGCGGCGTGCCGAGTCCGATGAGCATGGCGACAAACGGCGGGAACATCGCCAGCATGTGCGCGGTGATGCTGGCAAACGCGTAATGCGCGTAGAAGTAGATGATGATCGTCGCGCCCAGCACGACGCCCCAGTGCCAGCCGCCGAACATGCCACCGACCCACCCGGCGAAGGCGGCGGTCGACCCGGTCCGGTTCAGCACGTCGCCCATCGTCAGCAGGCCGCCGTACCACACGAAGATGTCCCAGGCATTGCGTTCAGCCAGGGCATCGTCCCATCGCAGCAGATCCACGATCAGCAGAACGGCCAGGCCGGCAAAGGCGACGACCGTGACATCGATCCTCGTCCACTGCGACGACATCCACAGGACGATCACCGACACCATGACGCCGGCGACGACGCGTTCCGCACGGCTCATGCCGCCCATGCGAGACAGCTCATCCCTGGCGTACGCCGCCGCTCCAGGTGTTTCACGAATCGACGGTGTGATCACTCGATAGGTGATGTAAGGCACGAGCGCGCAGGACACGATGCCCGGAGCCAGTCCCGCCAGCAGCCAACTGGTCCAGGTGATCTGAACGCCCGCGAACTTTGCCGCCAGGCCAACCGCCAGAACGTTGCTCGCCTGCCCGGTCAGGAACATCGCGCAGGCGACGGCGCCGCCCTGATAGATGGCCGCCATCAAGAATTCGCCGAGGCGGCCAGCAGTCGGTCCAGGACGCGAGTCGTACAGTTCGGCAATGTTGCGCGTGATGGGCAGGATGATGCTGGCACCGCGCGCCGTGACCGACGGGATGCCGGCGGCAAGCGTGACGTCACTCATCACCAGCGAGTACGAGACACCCAGTGAGCTGGCGCCGAACTGGCGGACGAAGAGCAGGGCGATGCGCCGGGCCAGCCCGGTCTCCCGGAAGACACGGGCGGTGATCATGGCCGCGAGCACGAGCCACACCGACGGACTGGAGAATCCGCTCAAGGCCTCGGCCATCGGCAGACGGCCGACGAGGACGAAAGCCATCAGGCCAATGAGCACGAGCGGCGCGCCGGGTATGGGTTGCAGCATCAACCCGGCGATGGTCGCGAGGAAGATTGCCGTGATACGCCAGCCCGCGGGCTCGACGCTCGCCGGACGCGGCACCACATGCGCGATCACCAGATAGATCGCGACGAGGGATAGCAGACCCAGCGCCCGCCGTCGATAGGCGAGCAGCCACGGCGGCGCGCCACCGACCACGGCGAGGGGCACGTTCGCTTCAGCCGGTTGTGTCATCGACCCTCGCGCGTCTGGCGCGTCCGGAACCGCGGGCTTTCGCGCGATACTGATAGCCTGCGCCTTCGCCGGTGTCAAGAAATCACGGCGGCATTGTTCGCGGACGGGCGCAAACGGAGCCGCATGCCACCCTTGACTGGACTCAAAGTCGTCGATCTCACCCGTGTGCTGGCCGGGCCATTCTGCGGCATGTTGCTCGGCGACATGGGCGCGGACGTCATCAAGGTCGAGGAGCCTGGCACAGGAGACGATGCGCGCGCGTGGACGCCGTTTGTCGGCGACTGGAGCTCGTACTTCCTTGGCGTCAATCGCAACAAGCGAAGTATCGCGCTCGACTTGAAGACGACCGGCGGCGCTCGCGCGCTGCACGCGCT
>Ga0111538_10001863_pt1 | contig 29606 bp, 25 predicted proteins | sample SoiMethybrSBSTD1_FD_79669 | JGI IMG/M metagenome (GOLD analysis project Ga0111538, IMG submission 79669) | Bulk soil microbial communities from a Populus tree surrounding site in Tennessee, USA - Soil MetaG P. TD hybrid SBSTD1 (version 2)... | ecosystem: Environmental > Terrestrial > Soil >... | reverse complement strand
GCTTTTCTTTTTTCAGCCGGTTTCCAATCCTGATCCAGTTAATTGGGTTGAGCGAATTTATTACCGAATGAATGACGAGTCCCTGTGGTGCGGGGTCAGTGGTGTATTGTGTCTTGCCGGGAAACAGGAACGAAGGATACTGCAGAGAAAAAGAATAGATCTCGCATGGATAATCCAATTGATTGAATTCCTTTGCCAAACGATGATTGAACGTAGTAACTCCGCCGCCTCTGAATGGATGAGCCGATCCGATGATGACTACTTTTGCCATTATAATCCTTCTTTCTTTTCGACCAGGTAAGAATTGCGGCCCGGTGACGTCCTGGAAACCAGCTCGCCAATAAAACCGGCGAGAAAAAGCTGCATCCCAATAATAGCCGCCGTCATGGCCATATAAAATCCGGGGTTGTTTGTAAGTGGTGTATTAAAAGCGATTTTGGACACAACCAGGTAAACCGAAAAGCCAAAGCCGATCAAAAAGAAAATCGTTCCCCACAATCCAAAAAAGTGCATCGGTCTTTTGCCGAATTTGCCCATGAAAAAAATAGTCAGAAGGTCAAGAAATCCATTGATAAATCTTGTCCATCCAAATTTGCTAACGCCATATTTCCGTGGCCGGTGCTCCACAACTTTTTCGCCTATTTTTTTGAAACCTGACCACTTTGCCAGTACCGGCACATAGCGGTGCATTTCGCCGTATACTTCGATGCTCTTCACGACTTTTCGGCTGTATGATTTAAGACCACAATTGAAATCATGTAGTTTTATTTTGCTCATTTGCCTGGCGACAGCGTTGAATAATTTGCTCGGAAGATTTTTAGTGAGTTTATTATCGTAGCGTTTCTTTTTCCAACCGCTTACCAAATCAAAACCATCTTCAAGAATCATCCTCCTTAATTCCGGGATTTCTTCAGGGCTATCCTGCAAATCCGCGTCCATTGTGATCACTACATCACCCTGGGAGGCACGAAACCCCTCGTTAAGCGCGGCCGATTTACCATAGTTTCGCTGGAACTTAATGCCTTTGATAAGCGGATTTTTTGCGTTTAATGATTCAATTACGTTCCATGAACTATCGGTGCTTCCGTCATCTACAAAAATGATCTCGTAAGAATAATTGTTTTCATTCATCACTTTCGTGATCCATGCCGATAGCTCCGGCAAAGATTCTTCTTCATTCAGGAGAGGGATGACGAGTGAAAGGTCCATGGTTTATTTTCTTCTCATTAAAAATGCCGAGCCGGCAGCAGTGATTATTGCACCGGTTATCAAATATCCGAAAACTGTAAGGTAAATTTCGACGGTGGTATATCGTTTTTTGACCTGGTCAACGAGATTGTCAATTTCGGCCGGGGTTTTACCGCCTTTTTTTACCAGTTCTTCCCGTCCGTATTCAGCTGCTTCTGTTGCGAATTCCGGGTGCAGGATATTAAAAATAGCTGTAAACGCAACCATAATAAGCGTTGCCACTACAAAACACCGAAAACCCTGCCCAAACAGATCCGCCATGGCTCCCGTAAACGAAGGAGAACGAGAAAAACTAATCAATGTCCACACGATGCCGACGGCGAAAACGATATAGATTAAGTAGTACAATCCCTCAGGTATGATTTTGTAATAGACGAAAAGCCTGATGATCACCATCAGGATGCCTGTGATTATACCTTTGACAAGAGGGGTGAGTTTATTCATTCCATAAGAGGAATTAAGGGATTACGGATTTAACATCATTAACAATTCCCAATGCTTTTCCACCCAGTTCTTTACCAATAAAGGGAGAGTTTTTTGATTTGGAGAAAATAGTTTTTTCTTCTAAGCTCCATTTCATTGAAGGATCAAACATCGTCAGCGATGCTTTGTGTCCCTTATTAATTGTTGCTTTTTCAATACCGAATAATTTGCGGGGATTTATTGACATTAATTCGATCCACCTTTCATTCGAGACAGACGGCATTGCGGTGCGTAATACTGCATATGCCGTTTCCAATCCGATCATTCCATACTTAGCGTATTCAAATTCCAGCACCTTACTGTCAAATTCATGCGGCAGGTGATGAGTCGCAATACAATCTATTGTTCCATCAGAAATACCATGGCGCAAAGCGTCGACATCTTCCCTGGTCCGCAGCGGGGGATTTACTTTCAGGTTAGTATCGTAATCATGCAGATCCTCATCGCAAAAGAAAAGCTGGTATGGTGTTACGGAACAGCTGATGGCAATTCCCGATTCCTTCGCTCTTCTGATATAGTCCAAAGATTTCTTAGAAGTAACGCCGGTAAAATGCAATTTAGACTCAGCATAACGCGCCAACTCGATGTCTCTTGCTACAATGAGTTCTTCCGCCATGGCAGGTTTACCGGGCAGTCCCAGGCGGGTTGAAACAATACCTTCATTGATCAGCCCGTGCGGGTTGATACTTTTATCATCCGGCAATTGTATCAATATTCCGTCAAATGTTTTGATGTACTGAAGCGCCTTCAACAACAATCCTGAAGACTGAACACTATTAATGCCATCACTGAACGCAATGGCACCGCTAGCCTTCATGTCATACATTTCGGCCAGTTCTTTTCCTTCCGTATTCTTTGTAATCGCACCAATAGGGTAAACGTTTACCGGTAAAGACTTGCTTTTTTGGACAATGTATTCAACATTCGATTTGTTGTGAATGCATGGATTGGTATTAGGGATCACCATTACATCCGTATAGCCCCCAGCTGCGGCCGCCGAGGATCCTGTTTCTAACGTTTCCTTAAACTCGTAGCCGGGGTCACCAAAATTCGCAAACACATCTACCCATCCCGGTGATACGTGCAGGCCCGGAATACTTATTACTTTATCTGCAGATTGGCTTACTTCACTGCCCAACCCGCTAATAATACCATTGTCAATAAAAATATCAGTGATCTGACCGTTGAGAGAAGAAATTGGATCTACGATCCTGGCCTGCTTAATGAGTAGTTTCATTAAGCGGCGAAGATAAAGGTTGTTTCTGAAACCGGAAACACGGCAAAAAGGCTTACTTTTGCTCCCCACTCAAATCTTTTTGTGGTTTGAATTCGGGACGTAGCGCAGCCCGGTAGCGCACTAGCATGGGGTGCTAGTGGTCGCTGGTTCGAATCCAGTCGTCCCGACTCAGAGCCTCTTTTTGAGGTTCTTTTTTTATTTTTGAATTGCTCAATCATTGCGGGCAGTAGCGCAGCCCGGTAGCGCACTACGTTCGGGACGTAGGGGTCGCTGGTTCGAATCCAGTCTGCCCGACCAGTTAAAAGCTCTGTGGAAACAGGGCTTTTTTTATTATTGTTTATCCTAAAACAATTTTTATGAGAAAGTATCTTGTATCACTATTAGCCATCGCGCTATTCATTACATGTAAAAAACATGATCCCGGAACAAAAATTCAAGTTTGTCACCATGATCAGAAAGACGGCATTTCACATTCTATTGCAATAAGTCCAAACGCGCTGCCTGCTCATTTGGCCCATGGCGATTTGCTGGGCGACCGTCCTATAGAGACGACCACTATCTGAGACCAAATTTGGCTGGTTAGAAATTTAGATGTAGATCATTATAGAAATGGCGACATAATTCCTCAGGTTATAGATCCGATAGAAATGGCGCTATATATGGTAAATTGTACAATTGGTATGCGGTAAACGATCCAAGAGGCCTGGCGCCAAAGGGCTGGCATGTGCCAAGTCATTTAGAATGGACAATTCTTGCCGATTGTTTGGGAGGCGTAAATGTAGCAGGAGGAAAATTGAAAAAAACGGGCACTACACATTGGTTAGCGCCAAACACCGGCGCCACTAATAGTAGCGGTTTCACCGCCCTTCCGGGAGGAATCAAACTTCCTGCAGGGAACTTTTTCGACGTTATTAATACATCGGGTCACTGGTGGAGTTCGACAGAAGCCGATGTAACTCCCGAAGATATTGACGCCTGGGCCCGCAGCATTGATAATATTGGCGCTTATATCGGTGATGCAAACCAAATCAAGAGATGCGGTATGTCTGTGCGTTGCGTGAAAGATTGACAATTTGTCTAATGGACTCTATTTGAAAACAGGCCACCCGGCCGATTGATCACGGTACCACGCCAGTTTGCATTCCATGTAATTGTTTTTCCAATGTCTGCATTGGTTTTTGATTGATTGGGGCCAACCCGGCCTCAGGACGGTCAAGAACGTAAATCAACATCATGACAACGGCAAAAGTAATTGCTAACAGAAGGGTAAGCTTGAAACTAGGTCGGCCGGTAAGTCCAATTTGATAGCCAAAAACCAGCATTGAAAGGAATTCAACAAGGAACAGTACCCAAAGCACAACCACGGGAACGCGGTATTCAAGTGCAAGTGTTATTCGTTGATGGTGAGCATCGATTACATCATTTACAGATGAGATAAATAGTGCGTATGATTCGGAACTGCGATCTAGTTGGGACAGGAGTTCTGCATAGCTCCATAATGAATCAAGCAATTGTTGTGAACGGGAGAGAACCTCATTTAACCTGGACGAGTCAGCTGAAAGCGACACGGAAAGGTCAACATATTCAGTAATGTATTTTTTGGAGTTGGAACGAAAGGGTTCGGGAATTAACCCCGCCCGCAGATACGTCGTTCTGAGGTGGGTAACCTGTTCGAGCAACTTTTCTTTTCTTGCATTAAAACGATTGGACGCAATTTGAAAGGTCAATGCCAGCATAAAACCAAGGAGTGCGAGTGCCGCACCTGCCACGGCTCCTGCAGGAACTTCCTTACTGGCCGGGAATTTCTTTTGTCGATAGATACCATAATACTGTCCGATTAGGACGGGTACAAGCACGGCCGCAAGCGGAATAAGAAACAATCCGGCCATTTTGACGCCATCAGCCATCGTCCATTTTTTTATTAATTAATTTTGCCTGCGTTTCCCCGGCCGGATTGAGCACGAAAAGTGTTCTTCATTTGTGATAGTACGCTAACTTAAATCAAAAATGGAAAACAAAGGACTTCTTTTTATTCCGGATATCAGCGGCTTTACAAAATTTGTACATGAATCGGAGATCGAGCACAGCCGTTTTATCATCCAGGACCTGCTGGAAATCCTGATTAACTCAAACCAGGTGGGACTCGAGATTTCCGAAATCGAAGGCGACGCCATATTGTTTTATAAATATGGGAATCCCCCGTCTTTGCAGGAAGTGTACAGGCAAGTTGAAAAAATGTTCTGCGCATTTCACAAGCACCTTCTATCTTATGAATATCGTCGCCTTTGCCAGTGCAAAGCCTGTATTTCCGCCATTAATCTCACACTGAAAGTGATCACGCACTATGGTGAATTTACCGGCTATACGGTCAAAAATTTTAAAAAGCTGATCGGGAAAGATGTTATCGTCGCGCACCAGTTATTAAAAAATGATATCGCCCAGCACGAATACTGGCTTGTAACTGACAATTTGTTGCAGGATAAAGAGCCTGTCCACCTCACCGACTGGATGGAATGGGGAGATCGGGTACAACAAACTGAAACCGGGGCGGTGCCCTATCATTTCACACAACTTGGCGAATTAAAAAACAGGATTGAACCTGAATCGCCACCACAACTCGAACTTGCCGAGAAAGTAAAAATGATATCTGTTTCCAGGGAATATGATACAGATGTAAAAAGCCTGTTTTACACTGCGCTTCATTTTGAATTCAGGCACCTTTGGCAAGAAGGTGTAAAAGGAATAGACCAGGTTGATCATCTCATTCCCGGTATCGGGACGAAGCACCGCTGCATTCTCGAAAAGGGGTTTGTCATAATGTATAGCAGCACCTTTTCTTATAATCCCGACGAAAGGATAGAATATAGCGAAACAGAAGAAAAGAAAAGAAGTGCTGTTTATTTTACACTCGATAGAATCAATGATAATAGAAGCAGGTTGAACATTGATGTTTATGTCAGGAAAAATTTTCTGTTGCAATCCATGTTTTCCTTAATGATGAAGAAGAAAATGGAGCGGTCGCTTAGAAGATCCCTGGAAAACCTGGTTGGTTTATTGAAAGAGATTAAACCACCCGTTGAATTTTGAGGAACTGTCCATCTTAAATAATAAATGCCCCGATGATGGGGCATTTATCTTTATTACCAAAGTTGACATCACGAAGACGTTTTTTTCTTTTTCCTAAATAAGCCGTCAAGAGAGTTTTTAATGGTTTGTTCGGCCTTCTTTTTAGTACTATCAATGTTGGTGGTATTTTGAGTGGAATCTTTGCTGCCCAGCAATTTGCCTTTCAGGTCTTCCTTAACGTCCTGTAGCACCTGGTTTTTCACAACATTTGCCGAGTCTTTTATCTTTTGTTTCTCGACGTCGACTTTCTCTTTGGCAAAATCAGCTGCCTGTTGTTTCAGGTCCGCTACCGCATCGCCCGCTACCTCTTTCAGATCGGTTTTAATGGAGGGGCTCGTGATCGTTCCTGCCATCTTAACATTAAGGTTCACTACATCGCCCAGTTTAACAGGGATTCCTTTGCTGCTTGCCTGGGAGGCAAGATTATTAACGAGATTATTTCCTTCCGTACCGAGATATTTCCGGGGAACTTTCATAGCAATAACATAGTCAATCGACTGATCAAAACCGTGCGTGCCGCCAATCTGCATTTCAATGTCTTTTACGTTTACTGTAAATGGTTTTACCAATACTTTTCCATTGGAAAATTCTATCTGGTTTTTAATATCTTTTAGTGATATCGAATTGAGCTCCTCGATTTGCAGGGTATTGGCAAGTTTTTCGAGTGGTGCAAATTTTTTCAAGACTCCCTCCAGCAGCAAAAAATTGCCCTTGCCGCTCAGGCTGCTCAGATTCGGCATCATGTTCCCATCCAGGTTGCCGGTCATGACGAGTTGTGAATTCAATTTCCCGTCGAGGAATTGTCCCACCGGCATCAGTTTTTGAAAGGTATTAAATGCAAAAAATGCCTGTTGAATGTTGATGTCTTTCAAATTGTAGCTAAGCGCGATGTATGGTTGCTTCTTATTGGCTTTGGTTGAGTAGAAACCACTGAACGAGACAGTCCCATCCAATGCGTCCGCTCTTACATTTTCCAATTTGACGGTTTCATCATTCAATGCCAGCACGCCATCGATATTATCGTAGTTAACCTTGTCATATTTTACCCGACCAGCTTTGGCATTGATCATGAAATTGATTCCTTTCGGCACTATGAATGTTGCTGGGGACGTTGACGTAGTAGCGGAAATAGTGTCTGCGGATGTCGACCCCATCCAGTCATTAAGGTCCATCTTATCTGCAGTAACATTCATATTTCCCGACAAGACCTGGTTTTGCATGGCATACCCAACAAGATTATTTATGATGCCGTTAGCCGTGAAATCTGTATGGAGATAGCTTCCATTTAGCTTGTTAAGCGTTACATTTTTTTCATTAAAAGTAAGCTGGGCGTTTTCGATTGCTACACCCTCCGGATAATCTTTGGAAGTATATTTTAAATTGGACAGAGACGCTGTACCATCGATATTGATCTTATCATATTGTTGTTTGTCAAACGCTGCCTTACTGCCTTTAAAATCGAGGTCAGCATTTAATATTCCGGAAATGATAGTGCCCGGCTCTAATTCGGTAAACTGCCTGATATTGTCCAGCGTGAATCTTCCTTTGGCGCTACCAAAATAATCAATGCTGGAAACGGGGTTGCTTAATTGCAAAGCGAAATCGAATGGATCTTTTCCCAATTCGATATGACCATCGGTGATCTTTATGGTTGTGTTATCGGCACTACCACCGCTGTTTTCCAATTGTACTTTCATGCTGCCGTTTTGTACCGGCTGGGGAAAGTCTTTTGATGAATAGGAGAGATTCCTGATATCAAGAAATCCGCCGGCAAAGAATGGACCTTGCTGCGATTCCAAAGCAGAAAGGTTGCCTTTGGCAAATACATCCGCCTGGACCAGTCCCGCCAGCTTTGTATTGCCTTCCAATTTCACAAACCTGGAAATATTGGCAAGGTCCAGGCTTCCTTTTGCAGATGCCTCGAGATATTTGATGGTTTCCGGGTTCTTAAACAATAGCTTGAAATCAAACGGCTCGTTGTCCATGTCGAGGCGGCCTTTAGAAATCTCCAGCAGCGTGTTGTCCATAATGCCATCAGGGTTGCTCAGCCGAAGGTCAATTTGAATATTTTTTACCGGGCTCGGTAGATCCGGGTATTGAAAGAATCCATCTTTTACCTCCAGATTGATATCATAAGCCGGTAATTGTTGGGGGCCGTATGTTCCCTTTATAAAACCATTAAATAGGGCAGAGCCGCTCGTTTTTATCTTATCAAAATCGTTTTTATAAACTGCAGGCACAAGCGAAAGGATGTCCTTAAAATCATTTGATGGCGACTTAAAGGATATGTCCATTTTGTAGGTGCTGTCATCCACAAGCTGAAAAGTGCCATCCACTGTTACTTTCAGGTTATTTAGTGCAATGTCATCCGTCTTAAATGTATAAGTATTTGTTTTGTTGTCAATCTTGATATCCGCATCTATCACTGCAATCGTATTGGCCAGGTAAGGAATCTTTGCATAGGTAAAGGTGGCACCTTTGGTTTTTGTCGCCGTTGATAGAATAAATTCATCCTGGGTGAAGTCTCCGCTGCCTTCGTGGTCGAGACCCGCAATCTCTGCGCTCATATCTGAGGTTTCATCTTTATAAAAAATATAGCCATCCTTTATTTCGTATTTCTGCAGCGTCATTTTAAACTCGGATGTCGAACTATCAGGAGAGGTGGTTGAGGCACTTCCTTTAGTAATGTCCCAGTTGGCCTTCCCTTCTTTATTAACCAATGCATGAATTCGGGGTGATTCGAGGTAAACACCAGACACCTTAATATCTTTTCCTTTTATAACGCTGATTAAGTTAGCAGAGGCGTCCACTGCACTGGCAGCAATTAACGTGTCGTTGGCAAATTCATCAGTGCCAATGATCGTCAGGCCTTCGAGACGAATTGAAACCTTGGGAAAATGCCTGAAAAGAGAAAGACTGACGTCGCTGAAATCAACCCGGGCGCGCAAATTCCTGTTGATCTCTTTTTTAACAAGATCTGCAATTTGCCTTTTAAAAATAAAGGGAATCGCAAAAGCAACGGCCATCAGGACGATCAATACAAGGGCGGAGATCTTCAGCGCTTTTTTCATAGGATTTGAAATTGATTCGTAATATGTTACAATCGCATATACGGCAGAGACAAAAATGCGAATATAAAGTCAGAAAGGCAACGTAAACTTACTTAGGGGACATTCATTGACGATTGAGTGGCAGCGACCGCTTTAAAGGGCGTTATATTTAGAAGTTATATTACGACTTTGCAAATTGAATTAAATAATTCCTTTACTGATTGCATGAGAAATCAGCCCCGCGACATTTCTTGTATTCGTCTTTTTAAGAATGTTTTTCCGGTGATTGGCAATTGTGCTTTCACTTAAGAAGAGTTTGTCAGCAATTTGTTTACTACTGAGTCCCTCCGCCAATCTGCTTAGAATTTCCCTTTCCCTCGTGGTTAGTCTCGATTCGTCAGGATCGGGGTAATAGAAATTGGTTAAAACATTAGTATAATTAGAGATCCCAAATTACTTTCCTTTTTGTCGATGGAAAAGATCATGCGGGAATCTTTCCTCATGGGAGTAATATCAGTTACTAGGCCGGTCCCATACAACGGGAGTTTAGTACACGGATCGGTAATATAGCTGCATTGCTGATAAAGATTGATTGATTTTCCATCGGCTCTTTTCATTCGGTACGAATACGTGAAAACGTACTCGGAATGTTCCTTTTGCGGAATGCTTTTGAGGAAAGCAACTACCTGCCCGAAAATCGTTTCGTTGTAGATCTTAAAATCATCTTTTTGAAATATGTCAATGACAAAATCCAGGCCGCCCTCCATAATGTGCTTTGCATCATAACCCACGATGTTCTTTATGGGTCCTCGTATGCCGATATGACGTCGTTGGGTATAATCAATTACATGGATAATCCCTTTGAAGGACAATAGTCCTTGGGGGATGGCGCCGGCCTGGCGAAACAACTTTGTTGCTTCCGGGCTTTCAGTTTTCCTTACGGGGTAATAAGTATCGAGCAACCCGGTATAGGTAATTCTTTTTTTGGTCGACATGTGGTGGTGTGGCGAATTCCAATATAAGTCAAAATTTGGACAATAATCGTGGCATTGGTTTATTCTGAAAAATAGCCAAAAAAGGCTATTGACCTGGAAGGAATTAAATCACAATTTTAGTTAGCTTATTCAGTACGTGGCACGTTACATCCATTTTATTCCCCAAAAACTGGTTTATGAAAAACAAATTGCTTCTGACAGTATTTGTCGTATTCCTCACTACAGTTTCCTGCAAAAAAGAAGTTGAGACTTCTGGTTTACCAGACGCCCTCAGCACCGCATTAAAGCCCGCCGCTCAGCCACCAGCCTCAACTTCCATATTGAAGTGGCAAAAAACCTATGGTAGTTCCTCGAATGAATTAGGGTTTTCAATAGCGAAAACGCAGGACGGAGGGTATGTTTTGGCCGGAAGCACTGTCGGGAGCAACAACGGCGACGTCGTCACTTTAAACCATGGGCTTTCTGATGCCTGGATTGTGCGGATTAACGGCAGCGGAAACATAGTATGGCAAAAGACATTTGGCGGGAGCAGCACGGATTATGCTTACAGCATAAGCGCTACTACAGATAACGGCTTTGTCTTTTGCGGAGCAACCAGTAGCAATGACGGTGACATCGAAGGCTCTCACGGTGGCACCGATGCGTGGGTTGTAAAGCTATCATCGGAAGGGAATATAGAATGGCAGAAAGTGCTGGGCAGTGCGGGCGAAGAGCGGGCAATGAGTATCATTCAAACGACAACCGGGGATTACATGATTGCCGCGAGTACTTCGGGAACGGGCGGTGACGTTTCTAGTAACCATGGTAGTTCCGATGCCTGGATTATAAAATTGAATAGTAACGGCAATACAACATGGTCGAAAACTTTTGGAGGGACATTGGGCGATGATGCCAGTTATATCGGTACCACAACCGATGGGTTTATGATTGGCGGAGCAACTAACAGTTCGGATGGCAATCTTGCAGGCTATCCGAATCGTGGCGGTAGTGATGCATGGCTTTTGAAAATAAGTGCTAATGGGGACGTACTCTGGCAAAAAACCTATGGTGGGTCAGGGAACGAAGGAGGAGGCAGTGTCAAACCTGTCGATGGAGGATACGTTTTTTCAACAAGTACAACAAGTAATAATGGGAATGTCTCCGGTAATCATGGCGGTCGGGATACTTGGGTCGTCAGAATTAATGAAATCGGAAGCATAGTATGGCAAAAGTGTTTTGGTGGTTCTGCCAATGATGATTGCGATATAAAAGTAATTCAGCCTTCAGGCGAAATGGTATTGGTCGGACTAACGTTTAGCAAAAACGGGGATATCACCGGCTTTAAAGGAAGCGAGGATTTTTGGACGCTTAGGCTAAATGCGAGTGGCGCCAAATTAAGCAGTAACGTACTGGGTGGAAGATCAGGCGATATGGGCAGTGATGCGGTACTAACTTCCGACGGAATGTACATGGCAATTGGCCGTTCTGACAGCAATGACGGAGATGTAACAGGTAATCATGGCGCCAGTGATATTTGGACTGTAAAGTTCCAATTCTGATACTTAAAATAAACGCGGATTTTCATTTTTAGGTTTTATTTGAATGGCCCAATGTCAATTCATGGTTATTACAATTTTCCCTTTGTGATCCGCTTTTGCAAAATGCCTAAAGGCCTCGCCCAGCTGATCCAACCTATAAGGTCCGTCAATTACCGTCCTGACTTTGCCTTTTTCAAAGAGGTCATTCATAAAAGCCAGGTCCTTGTTCGGTTTAAGTGCCACGATGCGCAGGTGCTTGCTTTGAATCATGCGGATCAATGGCGCCAAAATTAAAACCTGCAGAAGATGGCCTATTGAACCACCGACTGTAACGTAAACTCCATTTCGGTTTAGAGAACGTGTATAGTCAAATGCTGAGCGATTTGTTTTCGCGTCAAGGATAAGGTCATAAGCTTTCCCATTTTTTGTGAAATCTTCTTTTGTATAATCAATGACATGATCAAAACCTATAGACCGCAGCATTTCGAGTTTGGTTGCCTTATCGACACCGGTTACTTCGGCGCCGTATAATTTTGCGATCTGGATTGCAAAGGTGCCGACACCACCTCCCGCACCATTGATTAATACTTTTTGTGCCTGTTTGATTTTTCCTTTGTCAATAAGACCTTGTACGGCGAGCATTGCTGCCTGTGGTATTGCAGCGGCTTCTTCAAAGCTCATCGCCGCAGGTTTTAACGATAAAGATTTTTCGGGAGCGCAAACGTACTCCGCAAACCCTCCCCATTGTCCGCTGAGATCGCCATAGACGTCATCACCGGCTTTGAATCGTTTCACTTTTTTGCCAACTGTTTCAATCTTCCCCGCGATATCTGATCCGAGAATGTTTCTCCTTGGTTTCCTGAGCCCGTTTAACATTCGATTGATGAAGTCACCATAGAGCAATCCCAAATCCCAGTCATTAATCGACGCTGCATGAACTTTTACAAGAACTTCGTCCTCACCAGGGACAGGTTTTGCCGCCTCTTTTAATTGAAGAACATCAGGTGTGCCGTATTTCTCATATACAATTGCTTTCACGTTAAGAAAGTTAATTCTTTTTCACGTCCACCCGGCAAAACTTCCTGGCAAGTACTGTTAGTTCCGGGAACCTGGGAGAAAGATATTCAGGACTAAGAGATCACGCATAGCTACTCTATGAGATTAAAATTACTCCGGTTGCTGCTGCAAAAAACGATGAAGGAAATTTAATGAGTTTCAATTCTAAACTGTAGTGTTGCCAGGCAATCGGGGATCACTGAATGAAAAAATTGTTCCAATAGGATATTGCGTCCTTTATTTATATAGCCTGATCTCATCAATTTGTATTTTTTCTAACCCCTTTACAGTAATATTGACTTCGTTCCCACGGCGAAATGAACACCTGCTATAACAAGAAGCCCGTTGCAGCCTCTCGTGTTGTTTAGTTTGTCAGTTGTTTATTTTGATTCATTACCCTTTATGGTGTCGTCGTTGAAGTTGTACTCTTTCTCCCGGGTCTGCTATTACGTGCTGCGAGCAATTTCGAAAAGCGGTTTTGCAAATAAAGATTCCATGCACCCGAACAGGCATCAAAGCACTCGATTTCCGGGGTTAAGCCCTCATGGGTGAAAACAACCTGGGTCTTCTCGCCCTTTTTGGAAATTTGGAAGATGATTTTTGTGCCATTCCACTCATCCTTTTTTGTAAGAAAGTTGAGCTCACTTTCGGTCACAAGCCAAACCAGTTTTTTATTGGGAACTATCTCCACTAATTTTTGTTTGGAATAGTGAACACCGTCTCCTGCCCGAAAAGTGAATTCATCATTGAGTTTTTCCGTAGCTCCTTCGATTACTTCCGAATATAACCCGGACCACCATTCACGCACATTAGTTATAGTTCGGAAAACTTCTTTCGGAGATCGATCCACCAATAACGAAACCGTAAAATTGTGCCTTTCCATGATAAAGTTTTTAATAATGTTAAGGTTTAAAATTCTAAAAATATATAAGGCGCTTCGGGAACGGGTTAATGGAATAATAAGCTATGAGCAGGTGCTAATTCCAGTTGTCGATTTTAATGTCATGAGGCGAAGGCCTGCCTTTACCCGTCTCAACAAGTTCCTTTAAACTCATCATGAATATGGCCCACTTCATACTGCAATGTGCAGTAAACTCTACAGCTTCACGCCAGTTTCGGTGGCCGAAAAGGACTATTGTGTAGTCGCCTTCCTCGTGCAGGTCGAATGTTGCATCAGTGCCAATCCATTCTTCGGGACCGGCAAGAAAAGTCCATTTCACCTTTTTGCCAGGGTCAAGTGTCTTTACTTCCATGGTCATGCTCCCGAGTTCCTTTTCCTCCGGAGAAAAAAAACGAACCACTATAGTTTTTCCCATTTGTGATATACCGGAAGTATCCCGGGTCCACCACCCGGCGATGCCTTCAACCGTTGATAAAGCTTCATACACTTTCGAAACAGTAGCTTTAATGCCTACCCGGTGGACTATATCCACCATTTTTTTGTCGCTCATGTCCTTTGTTTTTTAAAGTTTTTGATTATTTAAGGCAAAACTACTGTCCAAATGCTACTGTTTGGGGGTGTAAAATGGACTTTCTGGCGGGTTGATTTGGACATCATGATTTTTTATCTTTGCTTATTAAAATTGATAAAATGAAACATCTTACCATCCTCGTTCCTGATGGAGAAAACAACCTGAGCAGCATGGTGGGTGCTTATAAAATATTTACGAGAGCTAATGAATATTGGAAAGCAAAGGGCAAAAGAGAATTATTTAAAATTGAATTAGCCGGTATTTCAAAGCAACTAGAATTGTATGGAGGCTTATTTTCAGTAAAACCTCATACACAAATTTCAGCTATAAAGAAAACCGATTTAATTATCATCCCCTCCTTAAATCATAATTATCAAAAAGCAGTTAAGGGAAACCAGGCGATGATAAATTGGATAGAAAAACAATACCGGCAGGGCGCTGAAGTAGCAAGTATATGCACCGGTGCATTTTTACTGGCATCATCAGGTTTGCTGGATGGAAGGGTCTGCTCTACGCATTGGTCCGTGGCCGATAATTTCAGAACGATGTTTCCAAATGTGGATCTGCAGACCGATAAATTGATCACGGACGAAAAGGGCATTTATACAAATGGAGGCGCTTATTCATTCTTAAACCTCCTGATCTACCTGGTTGAGAAATACTATGACAGGCAAACAGCTATCTTCTGCTCTAAAGTATTCCAGATTGAAATGGACCGGCAGAGCCAGTCGCCGTTTACAATATTTATAGGCCAAAAGACGCATGCAGATGAGGTCGTGAAGAAAGCGCAGGCATATATAGAAAGGCACGTCGACGAAAAGATTTCGATTGAACATTTATCTTCTCATTTTGCCGTCGGAAGAAGAAACTTTGACAGAAGGTTTATCAGGGCAACCGGTAATACGCCGGTTGAATATTCACAAAGAGTGAAAATTGAATCGGCTAAAAAAGCATTTGAAACTACACACAAGCCCGTCAATGAAGTAATGTATGAAGTGGGTTATTCGGATGTAAAGGCCTTCCGCGAAGTCTTCAGAAAAATTACCGGTATGTCCCCATTGGCCTACAGAAGTAAGTACAATAAAGAAGCTGAGATCCATCATCGGTGAGTCGGATTACCATAAGGGAACATCAAATTTTCAAATTAGCCCCAAATTTTTAAAACTCAAGTGGAACCACCATTTCCTTTACTACTTTATCCAACCGTTCAAGCGACTGTCGCATTTCTTCCTCTTTATTCTTTTTTACACTGAGATTGAACAATACCTGTTTAAGAATATTGGGCTGAAAATAGAACTCAAGTGTCAATCTGCTTATATGCTCACTGATTTTCTGGGCAATAAAACAGGTAGTAGTTTTATCTTTTTCATTTGTTTCGCTGAATATTGTTTTTCCTTCAGGATCATAAATGAAGCTGCTTATGTACATCATTTCTGTTTTTCCAGTATTAAGTACGTGCCTGTGCCGGCTACCAATGCCCGGTAAAAAGTGTTCCACTTCATCGATTAGCTTAATTCGGCCAAGCCAGAGGTGACGAAATTCAAAGTGTACAACGGTGTAACATAAGGTTTTGATGGTAACTGCATAATCTCTTGAAACAGACAATACCTTAATCTTTTTAGAAAGCTCCAATTCAATGGACGGTTTCGGTATATCGTTTTTTAACGGACCTAACTGGGTATAAGAAAAAGATATTTTACCGCTTTCAGTTTCTTTTGAACTCGTATTCCATTGCATCCACGGTCTGAGTTTGGCAGGATCACTATCCAATGTTTTTGTTACGAGCCAGTATTCATGTTGTGCTATATCATTTTTCAATAACTGGTGTGCAACGATCACATCTCTTCCGATTAGCTTATTGAATTGTTGAACACTTAGGGGGGTAAACTCGCCATAGTGTGTGATCACTTTTAGTGTAAGGTCAACGGCGGAGATGCAGGCCTTGCATTGGCAGATCTTACGATTATCGTAAGAAATGAGGTATTGATGAAAAGCCCTGAACATTTTTTCCACCTGCTTGTACAAAGCATTCAGTTCGGCTGGTTGACCAAATTTGTAAAAAAGAATGGCATCGCCTTCTATTTCTGAGATCTCCAGGTCGGAGTCATTCGCGTTGATCAACACCTCTAATAGCTGTTGAATGATGAACTGACTGTGCTGGATTTCGACTTCGTTCACAAACTTTGAAAACCCACTAATATCAGGGATAAAGAGTAATCCTCTTTTTTCCATTGTTTTTTTCTTAAAGATAGGCACAAACAATATGCCGCGTAATGGCAACGGAGGATTATGAAAATGCTGTTGCTGCGACTTCGTTTGCTTGCCATTCCCGCTTTTTTGCCAAAGGAGAAGTCAAATATCTCATTGTCGTCAAACCAGAGTTGACAATTTACCCCTGCCAATGAGGGCATGCAAAAAAATACGTTTTTTATTTCGCCGGCTGATTTGAAACATTGAACATCCACCGAATTCCGAATCTGTCTTTGCAAGTTCCCCAGTAACCCCAGAATTCGTTGTGAGGAGCTACACCGTCTGTCCCGCCTTGTGAAAGTTCTTTATACAACCGGTCCGCTTCTGCTGTGGTATCCGGATTCAAACTGATCGTAACATTGTTTCCTTCAATCAATTTGTGTCCCATGCTTTCGAGCATGTCGGTTGCCATGATTTCTGTGCCGCCAAGTATGGGCAATGCAACATGCATTACTTTCTTTTTGTCTGCCTCAGAAAGGGAAGGCGCATTTGGTTGAGGCGGCATGTCGCCCATGCGCATGATCGGTGCAGTGAATTCAGATTTGAAAACTTTTCTATACGCGTTAAATGCTTCTTCGGCGTTGCCAGCAAAATTGAGATAGATTGATACGTGTGCCATAATAATTTTTTGTAAGGTATTAATCTTCGATTATAGTTTAAGAGCACCCAGGACGTAAAGTTAACAAAGAAAAAAGTTTACGCTTTGTGCTCCTGTTCCGGAATTGTCTGAAAACCCGCCGCAGTTGATGGGAGTGAAATGATGTGATTAATATGCAATTCCACAATTCACCACTGTTGTTGTTCAGGCTCGTCATTTTTTGATGCCTTCATATCCCTCGTATTTTTCTGTACAGCAATGGCAGCAAAGAGGCTCAAAACAAAGGACATTGCATAGAATCCCTTTTCGCTTTTGGCGAGCTCAGCGTTCCAAAGTCCAACTGTAAGTAATATTATTGAGAGGATTGTGCTAAACCAGGCAAGACCATAGTAAATATTAGTCACTGGAATTCCCTCCAGTTGATCTCGCACGGCTTTCTGAACCGAGATGGCTGCAAAAAGACCAAACATCAGCACAGTGAAGTAGTATCCCTTTTCATTCAATTCCATTTCAGCATTCCAAAGGCCTATGATAAATGCGGAGATACCGATAATTAAAGCGGTCCATGATGCGCCGATAAAAGCGTTTGAAGGTGGTTGGGGTTGTTTTTGTTCCATTGTATGGTGTTTGTGAGCGCAAATCTATCCTGGGACGCCCGATAAATTTTTGACAATGATCAAAAACAGAAATGAAAATGTTAAAGCCTGCTGCGAATGCGACTCAAGGTCTCCTGGCTAATGCCAAGATAGGAGGCCACATGGCCCAGCGGAACTTTCTCAAGTATATGAGGAGACTGATTAATTAAATTCTCATAGCGTTCAGCTGCGGTCTTAAACTGGCCGGAAACAAATCTTTCTTCCAGGCGGATGTAATATTTTTCATAACCTATTCTTACTACCCTCTCTATTTCCTGAAATTCATTGAAAAGGTCACTGAGTTTTTCTTTCGATATACACCAGACAATGGAACCTTCCAAAAACTGGATGTTCTCCACTGCCGGTTCCTGGGTAATGAAACTATGGAAGGAGGTGACAAAATCATTTTCGAAGGCAAACCAATGTGTGATTTCTTTACCATCCAGGGTATAGTATCCTCTTACGGCTCCCTTTTCGAGAAAAAATAAATGACGACAGATCTTGCCCTCTGTGAGCAGATATTCGTTTTTTGAAAACACCTGTTGCTCAAAACAATTTTCCAAAGCGTTTTGTGCTGCATCACATAAAGGGTGATAAGTTTTGATATGGGAGAGGAGGCTTACCAAGATTTATAATCCCGACGAAAATAGCAATAAAAGAAATGGAGATGAAGGTAGACCAGTTTCCAGGGTGGTAATAACTATCGCGGAGACTCCGGCCAGGAAAAAACAATCTATTTACTTTGCGATCCTATTCTTTCTTCTCAGGTCAAACAGTTTTTTTAGTTCAGGTTTGTCAAAAGCCTTCCTCAAGGCAGGATGATCCGGGTAATCTTCGGGTATTGTAATTCTTGTATAATACACCAGGCGAACCTCGCGATCATTATAAGCCTTTTCAATTTCGCTCGCAGCTTTATCCCACATCTTCAATTCTAAATAGTCTTCCGCTAATCGTGAATGTCTGAAATTTTTCATCTTCTGCAGGTTTGCATGCGCAAGATTATTTTCTCCTTTGGCAATTGCAACAGCCGTCGACAGTTCCAGGTATAATTGATCGCTCGCCGGAATTTTCTTTACTATTTCATCGGCCTTATCAAACTGTTTTGTTGCGAGGTATGACCAGACCAGGGGTGGCCAATTTGCAGCCGGGATAAAGCTTTGCAAATTCATTGATAACCCTATATTGGATATCCTTATTGCATTATCATAATCTTTAGCCATATAATAAGCCATAGCCAGGTTAGCATAATTTACGGCAAGCAGCGGATCCAGTTCTACCGCTTTCGATTCCATTTCGATTGCAAGTTTCTTATCAGATATGATCCAATAGAAGTCGCCCAGGAAATTGTACATCTCTGCATCATTAGGATTAACTTCTTTGGACCTGGTAAAAGCCTGTTCCGCCGCATCCCAGTCCCAATCATAATATGCAGCAACTGTTCCGAGAACAGACAAGGCTTCACCATTATTTGGGTCCAGCGAAAGCGCTTTATTTGCCTCCTGTTTTGCGGAATCCATTAATGATTTTACGTTGTCAACCATCAAATAATTTGGCATGATTGACAAGGTTCTTGAAAGACCCGAATGGGCGGCTGCGAAACCCGTATCAAGTTTTATCGCTTCTTCAAAAAAACGTTTTGCCTGCAGCAGGTGATCCCCACGAAATGATAGTTGGTGCCGGGCCTTCAAATAATTCGAGTACGCATCCTGGTTTGTAGAGGCTGTTGGCTCAGGTTCTTTATTATCCAGTAAGTGAACATTCAAGGCGGTAATAATCGCTTTTGTAATTTTATCCTGTACGCTAAAAATGTCGGTAAATTCGATCTCGTAGCTGTCGGACCAAATATTAAAACCATCATCAGTATTGATCAACTGGGCAGTGATACGTAGCTGATTCCCCGATTTCCGCAGACTGCCCTCCAGGATTGTACTCACCCGCAGCTCATTGCCGATTGTTTCAAGATTTTTGTTGATTCCTTTATAAGAAAATGACGACGTTCTGCCGGCAACTTTAAGGTCGGGAATTTTTGCAAGGGCGGTTATCAATTCTTCAGACAGGCCATCACTAAAATACTCCTGGTCTTTGGCAGGGCTCATGTCGGTAAAGGGTAATACCGCGATCGATTTGTCTTTGGGCCGGGACGCCGATTTATTTGGTATAAGATTTTTGTAATAGAATCCCGCTGCAACAAATACTATGAGTAACAGGGATACCAGGACGACTTTTTTGAAAGTTCTTTTAGGAGCTAATTTGCCTTCCATGCTTTTTCGATGCGGAACTGATAAACCGGGGTTGGTTAATGCAAACACCTGCAGCGGGTGTGTGACATTCTTAAAATTGAAATTCCCGAGGGAAACCGATTTGAAAGTGGAGTTGTTTTTTATTTTATCATAGAATTCAGCAGAAACCAAAATTGTATTGGCCTGCCCCAATGATTGCACTCTTGAGGCTATATTCACGCCGTCACCTAATGCCTTCGTGTCTTCAAAAAAAACCTCACCAATATGCAACCCGATGCGAAGTGGTACAACCGGTGCTTTTTTCAGTTCCTCCTGCAGGGCCAGTGAACAATTGGCCGCATCAGTAGCGCTATGGAAAATGCAGAGACTGCCGTCCCCATAATAGTTTAATACCTGTCCATCATTTTGTTTTACGAGATTTTCAAGTGCAGCATTATAGTGTTTGATAACCGCCACTGTTTTTTGCTCATCAGCTTCCATCATGGCTGTATACCCGGCAATATCCGTAAACATGATAGCAGCAAGTTGGCGGACTTGAGGCATTCATGAAAGTTATAACTTTTTCAGTTAGTTGTTTGTAAGAGTGCCTGTAAGAGATTTTAGGCGGCATTGGAAATTTGTGCTGAAATCAGTTCAATGATCATTCAATGGCAATCCCCGTTTCTGCCATTCCTTCCAGTTGATATATTCATCACCCTTACGGTGCACTTCCATGGTAATGCAGTTGTCAACGGGGCAAACCAGTTCGCAAAGATTGCAGCCTACACATTCTTCTTCAATAACGGTATAAGTGTTATATGGCTTTCCGTATTGCAGGCTGATTGACTGGTGCGAAGTGTCTTCACAGGCAATATAACAAAGACCACAATGAATACATTTATCCTGGTTGATCTTTGCGATATGGTGGTAATTGATATCGAGATCCTCCCAATGTGTGATAGTCGGCACGGATTTGCCAATAAAATCTTCGAGTTTTTTGAATCCCTTTTCATCCATCCAGTTGTTCAGACCTTCAACAAGGTCGTCAATGATCCTGAAACCATGTTTCATCACTGCTGTGCAAACCTGTACATTGGTGGCGCCTAGCAAGATAAATTCAACAGCATCCTTCCAGGTGCTGATACCACCGATACCGGATATCGGAACAGTTCTTGTCAGATCATCCTGCGCAATAGTGGTTAGCATTTTTAATGCAATAGGTTTCACCGCGGGTCCGCAATAACCTCCGAAAACCGATTTCCCTGCGACAAAAGGATTGGGAACAAATGTATCGAGGTCAACACCGGTGACAGACTGAATAGTATTGATCAATGACAGTGCATTGGTGCCGGCCTTCACTACTGATCTCCCCGTCGGCACAACGGAATGTACATTCGGTGTTAATTTAGTGATAACTGGAATGGTCGCCGCTTCCATCACCCATTCCACCACCATGCACGCAATTTCCGGATCCTGGCCCACGGTTGCTCCCATCCCACGCTCCGTCATACCGTGGGGGCATCCAAAATTTAATTCCAGTCCATGCGCACCGGTATCTTCAACTTTTTTGATCAATTCATGCCAGCTTTTCCGATCATTGTCGGCCATCAACGAAACGATCATGGCACGATCGGGGAATATCCTGATACATTCTTCAATTTCTCTGAGATTGATGTCAAGCGGCCGGTCGCTGATGAGCTCAATATTATTAAAGCCCATTACCCGTTGTCCACCATAATCCACCGCAGAATATCGTGATGATACATTTTTAATTTGTGATCCCAGTGTTTTCCAAACCACACCACCCCAGCCGGCTTCCAAAGCGCGAAGTACATTATATTTTTTGTCGGTAGGAGGCGCACTCGCCAGCCAATATGGGTTGGGAGATTTTATGCCGAGGAAATTTGATGATAGGTCAGCCATAAAGAAGGTTTGAGGTTTGAGGTTTAAGGTTTGAGGTTGGATGTTGGATGTGGGAGGTTGGAGGTTGGATGTATCCCCTAATCTATTAATCCTCCTAAATCATGGCTCTGACAAGTATCGAAGAATTGCAAGGGCTCCCTCTTTTCCCGCCTGTACAGCGTCCACCACTTCTTTCCCGCCATTTACTGCATCACCACCGGCGAATACTCCTTTAATGTTTGTCCCATTGTTATTGTCAATTACAATCTTTCCGTCCTGATTGGTGAGGCCATTATCCGATATCAATTTTTCAAATGGAACCTGGCCTGCTGCTTTGATCACCATATCAACTTCCAGGGTGAATGTTTCATTTGTGTCGACCGGGCTCTTTCTTCCACTTGCATCGGGTGCGCCTAGCTGCATTTTACTGCACACCAATTTTTCAACTTTTCCATTTCCTGTTATTTCCTTTGGTGACGCCAGCCAAATAATTTCACAGCCATCCAACTTTGCTAGGTTTAATTCATATTCCGTGCACGGCATCTCGTCCTGAGTTCTTCTGTATAACATTGTCACCTCAGTTGCTCCCAATCTTTTCGCCTGCGTCGCCGCGTCAATGGCTGTCATTCCCATGCCAATTACAGCTACTTTGTCGCCTACTGCCACCGACGTAAACCCATTGTTCCGTATATCATGAATAAATCTGATTGCATCCACCACGCCTTCCAACTGCTCACCAGGGATGTGCAGGTTTCTTGCAATACCAACACCGATGCCCAGGAATACAGCGTCAAAATCTTTTTGCAGCGCGGCCAATGAAAGATTTCTTCCCAGTTCCTGGTTGTAATTTATTTCAATGCCACCAATGGAAGTAATATAGTTTACTTCTTCTTCGCAAAACTGCGGGGTCACTTTATAGGCAGCGATCCCGTACGTCATCAACCCTCCTCCTTTAGCTTCCTTTTCAAATATCGTCACATCAATTCCTTCCCTGGATAATACATGCGCACAACTTAAGCCCGACGGTCCTGCTCCGACTACTGCTACTTTTTTCCCAACAGATGGTTTCCGGTGAAATAGTTGCCAGTTATTTTCCTGCGCTATTGATGTTGAATATTGTTGAAGTCTTGCGATCTGAATGGGTTCCTCTTCTAATAAGTTATAAACACAAGCCCCTTCGCATAATTTCTCTACGGGACAAACTTTGCTGCAACCGGCTCCCATAATATTTGAAACGAAGATGGTATGCGCAGACCCTTTGATGTTATCGGAGGTAATCTGCTTTATGAATTTTGGCACATCAATGTGCGTGGGACAACTCTTGGTACACGGCGCATCATAACAAAATAAACAACGGTTGGCTTCAACCACCGCAGCCGTTTTGTTCTCAAACGGCGGGCGGATGTCGGCGAAATTTTCGTCGTATTGTTCTTTAGTTAGCCTGTTATTTATTATTGCCATTAAAACAATTTGAAAATTTGACCATTTTGAAAACCTCAGGCGATACTGCATTTTCACATCTGCACATTTTCACATCTGCACATTTGCACATTTTGCTCGTCACAGCTCCACCAACTTCCCATACGTCTCCGGCCTCCTGTCTCTAAAGAATTGCCATGTTGCTCTTACTTGCTCAATCATATCGAGATCAAATTCTGCAACGAGTAATTCGTCTTTATCTTCTGACGCTTGTGCAAAAATTTGCCCGCGCGGATCAACGAAATAACTGCTGCCATAAAACTTACCAAGGTTCCATGGCTTTTCAGTACCGACCCGATTAATGCATCCCATAAAATAGCCGTTGGCTGCTGCATGCGCAGGTTGCTCCAGCTTCCACAGGTATTGAGATAATCCGGCAACTGTCGCAGAGGGATTATAAACTATTTCCGCACCGTTTAATCCCAGGCACCTGGCACCATCAGGAAAATGTCGGTCATAACAGATATATACACCCACTTTAGCATATCTCGTTTGAAACACAGGATAGCCAAGATCGCCCGGTTTGAAAAAGAACTTTTCCCAGAATCCGCTTGTATGAGGAATATGGTTCTTTCGGTACTTGCCCAAATACGATCCATCGGCATCAATTACTGCTGCGGTATTATATAATACTCCCGGCTGCTCCTTTTCATATATAGGAACGATCATCACCATATTATATTTTGCCGCATACTCCTGCATGCGGGCAATTATAGGACCCGGAACAGGTTCTGCAGATTCGTACCATGCTTTGTCCTGGCCCGGGCAGAAATAAGGAGTATTAAAAATCTCCTGTAGGCAGAGTATCTGTACGCCCTTTCTCCCGGCTTCTTCTATTAATGGAATATGTTTTTGCACCATTGCATCTTTAATTTCCTCAATGGTGCCTTCACCTTCCGTTTTCGGCAGCGACATTTGTATGAGGCCTGACTTGATAATTCTTGGCATACTATTATTTTTTGTGCAACCGCCAGGGCGCGAGGCGCAAAGAGTCGCAAGGATTTCTTAGCGTGACTTTGCGGCTCTTTAGTCCCTGCCGGCCCGCTTCGCCGAACTTCGCAAAGGCGCAGCAGGCGGTTTTACGGTCAAATTATATTACTTACTTTTTTTCTCTTAATGAATTTACCATACCCTTTCTTCAATAAGCATTTTCCATTATCAATTGCTAATTGCCCCCTCAGCAAAACAGATTTCACCTTTCCTTTCACTTCCCATCCTTCGTACCCCGAATAATCCACGTTCATATGATGGGTTTTTGCCGAGATCGAATGAGTCTCGTTTGGATCGAAAATCACAATGTCCGCGTCGCTTCCGATGGCGATCGTTCCTTTCCGAGGAAACATTCCAAAAATTTTTGCAGGATTCGTGCACGCCACTTCCACATATTTGTTTAAAGTGATTTTTCCTTTATCGACTCCTTCACTGTATAACAATTCCATGCGGTTTTCGATTGCCGGGTGACCATTTGGGATCTTTGAAAAATCATCTTTACCCATAAGCTTTTGTTCCCATTTAAAGGGGCAATGATCCGTGGCCACAACCTGCACCAGCCCCTGGTTGATTCCGGCCCACAAGGTTTCCTGGTCCTTTTGCTGTCGAAGTGGTGGGCTCATCACCCACTTAGCGCCTTCAAAATTCTTCTCGTATAACGACGCATCAAGCAATAAATATTGTATACAGGTTTCCACAAAAACTTTCTGGTTTCTTCTTGTTGCATTGCGAACTGCATTAAGCGCGCCTTCGCAGGTAAGATGAACAATATAGCCCGGGCAGCCAGTATAATGCGCCATATCTGCAAATCGTTCGCTGGCTTCTGCTTCGGTCACCTCTGGTTGTGATAAATAATGGTAGAGAGGGGAAACTTTTCCTTCCGCCCTATGTTTTGCAATTAAGTAATCAATCATATCACCATTCGTGGCGTGCACATTGATAAGACCACCATGCTTTTTCACTTCCTCCATCAATCCTACCATTTGCCTGTCATCAATCATCAGGGCCCCCTTATAAGCCATAAAAGTTTTAAACGACACGATGCCTTCCTTTTCTATTAAGCCCTGTATTTCTTTTTTTGTGTTGTCATTGAAATCGGTCACCGCCATATGAAAGCTATAATCTCCGAAACAATTGCCGTTGCTCCTTCCTCTCCATTCATCCAGTGCTGCCTGCAGTGAGTTACCCTGCTTTTGTAATATAAAATCAATGACCAACGTCGTTCCACCAAACAATGCTGCGCGTGTGCCTGTCTCATAATTATCGCTGCTGAAAGTGCCCATAAAAGGCATATCCAGGTGTACATGCGGATCAATGCCCCCGGGAAAAACCAGTTTGCCGGTTGCGTCTATTTCTTTATCCGCTTTTAATAATAGATTTTTGCCAATTTCATTTATGGTTTCGCCTTCGACAAAAATGTCCGCAACATAATCATCGGCGGCAGTAATTACGCGCCCGTTTTTAATCAACAGCGACATAGGCAGCTTTTTTTGGATTTATAATAGTTTTATAGGAACGCATCATTATTATGTAAGTAATTCCCGACACAAAAAATCCAACAAACCACGCATAGTTATATAAATGGGAAATCCATTGAGGAAAGGTTGTTGGTGAGACCAGTTTGACCTGCAATAAAAAGCCCGGAACATTCGGTAAGATACCAAGCAACAGGGCTATGATCGCATACCTGTTAAATCCATTTCCAAAACTGTATTGTCCATCAGGTTTGTACAACTCTCCGGCATGTAATATCTGTTTACGTATAAAATAATAATCGGCAATCATTATCCCGCCCACCGGCCCTAATAAACCCGAATAACCGACGAGCCAATTATAAATATAACCGGTTGGATCCGCAACGAGTTTCCACGGAAAAATGAGCACACCAATAATTCCCGTGATGTAACCACCAATCCTGAAATTGATTTTAGACGGCCACAGGTTGGAAAAATCGTTCGCCGGACTAACGATGTTGGCAGCTATGTTTGTCGCAAGAGTGGAAATAGCTACGGCAATCATTGCAAAAGTTACCACCAGTTTGTTTTCAAACCTCCCTACCAGTTGCACGGGATCCCAAATGGTGCTGCCGTAGACAATAGCGGTTGCTGAAGTGACCACAACACCAATAAAAGAAAACAAAGTCATTGAAGGAGGTAAACCGATTGCCTGTCCTCTGATCTGTGCTTTTTGTGATTTGGCATAGCGGGTAAAGTCTGGAATGTTTAAAGAAAGCGTGGCCCAAAAACCAACCATTCCCGTCAATGCCGGAAAAAAATAATTCCAGAATGAGGGTCCTTGTAGTTTTGATGGCTGGTCGAGTATTGGACCTAACCCATTTGCAGCACTGATCGCCCAAAACAACAATGCCAGCGCTGCTATCGGAAGAAAAATTGCTTTAAATACCAGGAGTTTCCGGATGCTTTCTACTCCAAGGAATACGATAAACATATTTAATAGCCAGAATAAAAGAAAGCAGATCATTGGCAACGCTTGCGGAAACAGAGAACTATTGTCAATTTCCGGTAATGTCGGTTGCCATGCTTTTATGATATTATAAATTGAAGCACCCCCGATCCATGTTTGTATGCCAAACCAGCCGCAGGCGACAATAGCCCTGAGCATTGCCGGAATATTCGCGCCCCTTGTTCCAAAACTTGCTCTTGCAAATACAGGAAAGGGTATTCCATATTTGGTGCCCGCATGACCATTCAGGATCATCGGCATCAGCACAATAGTATTTCCCAGGAAAATGGTGAGTATTGCCTGCCACCAATTCATTCCGCCACCGATCAGTGAACTGGCAAGCATATAAGTGGGAATGCATAAACTCATACTTATCCAAAGTGCGGCATAATTCCAGGTTCCCCACTTCCTTTTGTGTGGTGGAATAGGAGCAAGGTCATCATTGATAAGAGAAGCGCTTTTCTCTTTTGTAATAGGATGGTCCTGCATTTTATTGTTTAACGCGGTTATATTGTTTCATGATTTGAATGACCCTCTCTTTGGGCATGCCATAAGCTTTGTTACCATTGATGCCATCCATGGTTTCTCCGGCAAATAACGCATTAATGATCGCCTCCTCGGTAGCCTGGATCGTTGCAGTAAACAATGCGTTCATACGATCATTGGCCATCGTGGTCACCTGTTTTTCCTCTGTGTTACTAAATGCGTTTTTGTTTGCTGTTGAAAAGGCAATAAATATATCACCGGAACTATTGCCGCCTATCGCACCGGTGCGGGTTAGCCCCAGTGGAATTCTATGCGCAAGTCTTTTCAATTGTTCCGGTAACAGGGGAGCGTCGGTTGCGAGGACAATGATTATCGATCCTGTTTCCTTTTCGGTGTTATTAATTACTGCACCTGTACTTTCATCAATCCTAACCTTTAGTGTGTCTGAAAGATGTTTTCCCACCGGAACTCCCAAAATCGTTAATTGAGACCGGCTTCCATGATTCGCCTGCACGAGAACGCCCACGCTATATCCACCGGCTTCCTTGCTGGTAATTCTTGAGGCTGTTCCAATACCTCCTTTAAAACCATAACAAATCATTCCGGTGCCGCCACCCACACTTCCTTCCTGAACCGGGCCCTGTGTAGCATTATCAAGTGCTTTGAAAACATGATCTCTTTTTACATGTTGCCCATTGATATCATTCAATATTCCATCATAAGTTTCGGCAACTACCGGGTATGCAAACCAATAATCTTTAAAAATAGGAGTATAGTATTTATGCTCATCCATCCATTGCCAGGCCGCATCGCGGACTGTTCCGACATTGCCTGTATTAGTGATCAAAATTGGTGTTTCCAGGAAACCAGATTCTGTAATCCAGTGTGTGCCCGTCATATCACCATTGCCGTTGAGTGCATAGAAGCTGGCATAAACGGGAATGAATTCTTTGCCATGGGGTAAAATTGCGGTAACACCTGTACGAACAGGCCCTTTACCTTTCTGAAGATTGCCTTCGCCATTTATAATGGTCGTATGACCAACAGCTACGCCGGCGACGTCGGTTATGGCATTGTTGGTGCCGGTAGTGCCGTCAAATGGAATTCCAAAATCTCTTGCTCTTTTTTTTTGAGCCGCAGATGACAAGGTTGTTACTAAAAAGAGAATAAGCGGAAAAACTTTCAACATGCAGTTTAAGTTAGAATTGAAAACTATTTTACATGTTCATCTGCAATTTTAATTGCTTCACTTATGATCGCAAGACCTTCATCAATCTGTTCCTTTGTTACAATTAATGGAGGAGCAACAAAAATATAGCTCCATCTGACAAAAGTGTACATTCCCAGTTCCTTGATTTTTGCCGCCACTTTATTCATCACACCCATTTCATCCGGCTTTGCATTGAATGGTGCCATTGGCTCCCTTGTCTTCCTGTTTTTTACGAGTTCAATACAGCCCAACAAGCCCGTGTTTCGCCAATCACCTATGGAAGGATGTTTTTGTTTTAGTAATTCCAATTGTTCGTCCATGTATTTCCCCATCGATGCTGCATGCTCGACCAGGTTATCATCCTCATATATTTGCAGCATTTCTACTGCGGCAGCGCAGCTTACGGGATGTGAAGAGTAAGTAAGACCCAAAGGCAATACTGCATCATCATATTTAGCTGCGATCTTGTCGGTAACCATCAGGCAGCCCAAAGGAAGATAACCGCTTGTCAATCCCTTGGCCATACAGATCATATCGGGGATGATACCGTGATTTTCAAAGCCAAACATTTTACCTGTTCTTCCAAAGCCACTCATCACTTCGTCGATGATTAATAATATACCATGTTTATTGCAGAGTTCCCTTACAGCCTTCAAATAACCGACGGGATATTTGAAACAACCGGAAGAACCTGATTCACCTTCCAGTAAAATTGCCGCAATGTTATTAGGACTTTCATAGGCAATCACCCTTTCAAGAGCGGCTGTTGATTCCTTTAATAAACTTTCTTCTCCATATTCCCAGCGATATAAATAGGGAAGATCGAAATGGACAAAGTTAGGAGCTTGTTGTGCATCCGCCGGCAAACGTCGTGGATCACCGCTTGCGGAGATAGCGCCGTACGAAGCGCCATGATAAGACTGGTAGCGCGTCAAAATTTTGTGGCGACCAGTATAAAGCCTTGCCAGCTTGATTGCATTCTCAATTGAGGTAGCGCCACATAATGTAAAGAAAGCTTTGTTTAAATCGCCCGGACAAATCCCAGCCAATTTTTTGCCCAGTTCACCCCGAACCTTAGTAACACACGAAGGAGTAACATAAGTAACCTCCTGCATTTGCTTCACCACCGCGTCAGTGACTCTTTGATCTCCATGACCTATATTCACATTCATCAGGCCGGAAGAAAAGTC